>ORJL010602469.1_pt1 | contig 23130 bp, 10 predicted proteins | sample 1779941 | NCBI WGS metagenome assembly ORJL01 (sample SAMEA104232317, study PRJEB22302) | groundwater metagenome | biome: forest; feature: aquifer; material: groundwater | place: USA | collected 2011-08-07 | depth 5.8 m
CCCCCCCCCCCCCCCCCCCCCCCCCCCCCCCCCCGCCCGCCCCCCCCCGCCGCCGCCGCCGCCGGTGCGCTCCTCACGCGGACGAGCCTCGGTGACTGTCACCGCCCTGCCCTTAAGGCTCTGCCCGGACATGCCGTCGATCGCCGCCTGGCTGCCCTCGGGGGTGGCCATGGTTACAAAAGCGAATCCACGTGAGCGCCCGGTCTCTCGGTCGGTGATCAAATTAACGTCGCTCACCGTGCCGTAGGCCGTGAAGGCATCGCGGATGTCGTCTGCCGTGGTGTCGAACGAGAGATTCCCCACGTATAACTTTGTGTTCATGATGACTTACTGCGCTGCATCTAGACCGACTGACCTCATTCCTGACTGTTCCCGAACGTCGGGTTTCAAATCATCATTGAACAGAATCCAATGGAAGATTCACCATGCCTTGGAAGTCGGACAATTAGATCTAATTTTAGGGCAGCATTCCACCCGACACTTGGAAATGCAAGCAGAATCTCCACCCCTATTTCCAACTTTCCAACTTGGGTTACCCCGGCGGTTTGTGGCTAACTGGTCGTGTGCGGCTCTATACCAAGTATAAAGTAGTCCGATCGCGAAGTCTGCTTCGCGCTCTGTTCTACTCGCTGCTCGCCCTCTCCGGGCTCGTCTTTCTGGGATGGGTCTTCTGGCATGCCAGCAACCTGGCCGAGCCGGAGGTCCTCCCCGAACGCGGTCAAACCGCGCGCACAAATCGCCCGCCTCTCCCTGTGACGCGGCCCAACATGCCTCCCCCGTCCGGCGCCGCGCGGACCAACCGGATGCCTCCTCTGCTTCCCGCTCCGGTCCCGGGAACCCCGCTGATGGCTCGAACCATCACGCCCGTCCCTTCCACCACCAACGCGCCCGCCCCGTTCGCCCTCAAGTCAGCCGGGCGCAAGCCACAGAATGTTCTCGAAGGCCAGATCGCCCTCACTCGATCCGGCATCTCCTGCGGTTCCCTGGACGGGGTGATGGGATCGCAAACTCGCGCGGCCTTGAGGGCCTTTCAACAATCCCAAGGGCTGGCCGTCACCGGCGAACTCGACGCGCCCACACGAGACCGCCTCCTGCTCGACACCCCGCCGTTGAGCTCTTATACACTGACATCCAACGACTTGGCCCGACTCGGTCCGGTTGGGAGGACCTGGTTGGAAAAGTCCGAGCAGGAACGGATGGACTACGAGACCGCGCTCGAATTGGTCGCCGAGAAGAGCCGCTCCCACCCGGGTCTGATCCGGCGCCTGAACCCGGAAGTGGACTGGGCCAACGTGGTGGCCGGAACCGTGGTACGGGTGCCTCAAGCGGCCCCCGTCCCGCCGCACGCGCGGGTCTCGTTCATCCGCATCCACCTGACGGAGAAGACACTCGATGCCTTTGATGCCAGCTCCAACCTGCTGGCTCATTACCCATGCAGCATCGCGCGCCAGCTTGAAAAACGGCCCGTGGGTGAGTTGCACGTGGCTGCTATTGCGGCCAACCCCAACTACACCTTCAACCCGGAGCTTTTCCCGGAATCCGCCGAGGCCCGGCAGTTGGACCGCAGGTTGCTCCTGCCGGCCGGCCCGAACAACCCCGTGGGCACGGCCTGGATCGGGCTGGATCGTCCGGGTTACGGCATTCACGGCACACCCAAACCAGAGGACGTGGGGCGGACGGAGTCGCACGGGTGTTTCCGCCTGGCGAATTGGAACGTGGAGCAGTTGCTCCAGATGCTCACGCTGGGGGTTTCGGTTTTCGTGGAGCCATAGGTCGCCGGATTCGCTTTGACGCCTTCCCCGCCTTCCCTTAGGTTGCATGGATTAAATGTTTGGCTTTATAATCAAGAAAATCATTGGCTCGAAGAACGACCGCGAGATCAAGCGTCTCCGGCCGATCGTCGCCAGGATCAAAGAGTGCGAGGCGTCCCTCCAGGCGCTATCCGACGAGGCGCTCCAGCAGAAGACCGCGGAGTGGAAGGCGCGCTTGAGCGCGATCACAGACACCGCCGAGCTGAAACGGGAGACGGACCAACTCCTGCCGGAGGCGTTCGCCGTGGTGAAAGACGCCTGCCGCCGCCTGCTGGGCAGGGAGATCACCGTTCGCAACCAGATCACCAAATGGGACATGGTTCCGTTTGACGTGCAGCTCATTGGCGGATGGGCGCTACACAACGGGCGCATCGCGGAAATGGCCACGGGCGAGGGCAAAACCCTCGTTGCCACCATGCCCGTCTATCTCAACGCCCTCTCGGGCCGCGGTGTCCACGTGGTGACGGTGAACGATTACCTGGCGGCCCGCGATAGCGAATGGATGGGGGCCGTTTACCGGTTCCTGGGCCTCACTGTGGGCTGCATCCTCCACGATCAGTCGCCTACGGTCCGCCGACAGCAGTACGCATGCGATATCACTTACGGCACGAACGCCGAGTTCGGGTTCGATTACTTGCGTGACAACGGCATGGCCATCCGCAAGGAGGAACAGGTCCAGCGCGGTCATTTCTTTGCCATCGTGGACGAAGTGGACTCGATCCTCATTGACGAGGCGCGCACCCCGCTGATCATCAGCGGGCCCGCCGTTGTTAACGCGGACAACTCGCTCTACATCGACTATAAGCCCCAAGTGGAGGGGATCGTTCACGCCCAGGAGCAACTCACCAACCGCTTCCTCAAGGAGGCCGAGGAATTGATGACAAAGCTCCGCCCCGAGGACGGCTCCAACCCCATCGACCCCGAGAACCTCCAGCGCGAGATCGGACTGCTCCTCTACCGCGTCAAGGTCGGCAATCCCAGGTCGATCGACTTTCTCCGGGTGCTGGAAAATCCGGACAACCAGCAGTTGATGAACGCGGCGGAGCTCGAACTCCACGCGGACCAATCCAAGAAGCAGCTCTACGAGCAAAAGGAGTATCTCTTCTTCGCCACCGACGAGAAGGGACACGAGGCCGACCTCACCGAGAAAGGGCGCAACTACCTCAGCCCGGCCGATCCGGAGGCGTTCGTTCTCCCGGACATGATCACCGCCTTCCACGAGATCGACACCGGACCGGAACCGGACGTCCGCAAGCGTCTCGAGGCCAAGACCAAAGTCCAGGCCGAGTTCGAGGCCCGGGCTCGCCGCATCCACAGCATCTCCCAGCTTCTCAAGGCCTACTGCCTTTACCAGAAGGACGTCCAATACGTCGTCCAGGAGGGCAAAGTCGTCATCGTGGATGAAAACACCGGCCGTCTGATGACGGGCCGCCGCTGGAGCGATGGACTCCACCAGGCCGTGGAAGCCAAGGAAGGGGTCGAGATCGAACGGGAGACCCAGACGCTGGCCACCATTACCATCCAAAACTACTTCCGGTTGTACGCCAAACTGGCCGGCATGACGGGCACGGCGGAAACCGAAGCCCAGGAGTTCCTGGACATCTACAAACTGGGCGTTCTGATCATCCCCACCAATAAGCCGGTAAGGCGTGGTGACGCGCACGACACGGTCTATAAGACTCGACGCGAGAAATTCAACGCCGTCCTCAAGGAAATCCAGGATATACACGCCAAGGGCCGTCCCATCCTGGTAGGCACGATCTCGGTCGAGGTCAGTGAACACCTCTCGCGGATGCTCAAGAAAGTGGGCATCATCCACTCGGTTCTCAACGCCAAGTACCACCAGCAGGAGGCGGAGATTGTGGCCCGCGCCGGATTTCGCGGCGGTGTGACCATCGCCACGAACATGGCCGGACGAGGCACCGACATCAAACTGGGCTCCGATGTGCCCGCCCTGGGCGGCTTGCACGTCATCGGGACAGAACGCCATGAGGCTCGCCGCATCGACCGCCAGTTGCGGGGACGTTGCGCGCGCCAGGGCGACCCCGGCTCCTCTCACTTCTTCATCTCCCTCGAGGACGATCTCATGCGCCTGTTCGGCTCGGACAAGATCGTCAAGTACATGGAGAAAATGGGGCTTGAGGAAGGCCAGGAGCTTGAACATCCCTTGCTCAACCGCTCGATTGGGCAGGCCCAGAAGCGCGTCGAACAGCATAACTTCCAGATCCGCAAACGGACGCTCGAGTACGACGACGTGATGAACAAGCAGCGCGAAATCATCTATGGTTTCCGCAACGAGATCATTAACGCCGACGACGTGCGCGATCGGCTCATGGATATCATGGAAGAGGTGATCGTCCAGAAGGTCACCCTCTGCACCGCGCCCGATGGCGATCCCCATGACTGGAACCGCCGCGCCCTTGCCGATTGGATCAACCTGAACTTTCCCTTGGGCGTTCCCGAGGATGAAATCCTCAAGGCCGCCGAGTCCGGCAACGAAGCGCCAGTCGCCGGCTCGCTCTTTGACGGCCTTAGCGCCGCTCAGTTTGCCGTCGTCCAATTCATCAGCAAGGCCATCCGTGACGCTTACGATTTGAAGGTCAGCTACGAGCAGCCGGATGCCCTGAAAGCCGTCGAGCGCTACACCATCCTCAGCGCCATCGACAAGTTGTGGCAGGAGCACCTCTACAACATGGACAGCCTGCGCAACAGCATCGGCCTGCGGTCCTACGGCCAGCGCGACCCGCTCATCGAATACAAGGTCGAGGCTTTCAAGATGTTCGACGAACTCATGGTCAACATCAAAACCGAGATCTGCCACAACATCTTCCGCAGCGCCTCGAGCCTGATGGCGTTCGAGCGGTTCCTCCACAACCTTCCGCAGAGCACTGTTCACCAGGAGACCAGCGCCTTCGGCCAGCCCGCCCACGCCGCTCCCTCGGCTGAGGACAAACAGAAGGCCAGCGACCTCGTCGGCGAAGCCACTGAAGCGATCGCCAAGGCCAAACCCGTCCGAACCGTTCCCAAGGTCGGGCGCAACGATCCGTGCCCCTGCGGCAGCGGCAAGAAATACAAACAGTGCTGCGGGCGGTAGCCCGCTCTTGGGTGTTCAGCCTTCAGGTTCCCCGTACCGGCCTGCTGCGGGCTCGGACACCGGGGGGTGAATACGCGGCATGAACGCGGCTCTTTCCATACCAGCCAATCTGGCGCGGATCCTCGCGGAAACCCCCGCGATGGAGCGCGCCTGCCTGGTCGGTGGCTGCGTGCGGGACGGCCTGCTGGGCATCCCGTGCAAGGATTATGACATCGAGGTCTTCGGTGTCGGCTGCGAGGAGTTGATCCGGGCCCTTGAGCCCTGGGGCAGGAGCAACCGAGTCGGACGCTCCTTCGGCGTCGTCAAACTCACCACCCCCGAGGGGGACACCTTTGACTTCAGCGTCCCGCGGCGCGACTCCAAGGTGGCGCCCGGGCACCAAGGCTTCGACGTCCAATTCGATCCTCACATCGAACCCCCTGACGCCGCCGCGCGTCGCGACTTCACCATCAACGCGCTGATGTACGACCCTCGCCGGGGCGCGGTGCTCGACTTCTGCGGCGGCCTTGATGACTTGAAGCGCCGCGTCCTCCGGCACACCAGCCAGGCGTTTATCGAAGACCCGCTGCGCGTGCTCCGCGGCATGCAATTTGCCGGGCGGTTCAACCTGGAGGCGGCGCCCGAGACCGTTGCGCTTTGCCGCCAGATCAAACCCGCCTTCCATGAACTGGCCCGCGAACGGGTGCGTGAAGAGTGGTTCAAGTGGGCGGAGAAAAGCACCGCACCCGGCGCCGGTCTCCGTTTTCTCCTGGCCACCCAATGGACAGAGCACTTCCCTGAACTGCACGCCTTGAGCGGCGCCCCGCAGGACCCCGGCTGGCACCCTGAAGGCGACGTCTTCACGCACACTGCCCATTGCTGCGATGCCCTCGTTGACTTGCCCGAGTGGCAGGCCGCGGACCCGGACTCGCGCGTCGTCTTGATGCTGGCTGTGCTGGCGCACGACTTCGGCAAGCCGGCCACCACCTGTGAAGCCATGAAAGAGGGCCGTATGCGGGTCGTTTCTCCCGGCCATGACGAGGCGGGCGGCCCCCTCGCGGAATCCTTCCTCGAACGTATCCAGGCCCCGCTCGCCATCCGCGCGCGTGTGGTCCCGCTGGTCACCCATCACATGGCCCACCTGCAGGCCATCACAGACCGCTCGGTTCGGCGGCTCGCCAGGCGCCTCGATCCGGAGACCATCGCGAGCCTGTCCATCGTCATCACCGCCGATGCCTTTGGACGCCCGCCCAAGCCCAGGACCCTCCCATCCGGCCTCGTGGCGTTGCGGGCGAAGGCCGCCGAACTCCAGTTGCAGGCCCGGGCTCCCAGGCCAATCCTCCTCGGGCGCCACCTCATCGAGCACGGCATGATGCCCGGACCCGGGTTTGGCCCGATCCTCGCGGCAGCTTTCGAGGCCCAGCTCGAAGGGGATTTTTCCGATCTCCCGGGCGCCCTGAGCTGGCTCGCTGGCCACAGCGGGCCGCAGGGACCTTGAGGGTGGCCAGTCATCAGTTATCAGTTATCAGTTATCAGTGAGCAGTCACCAGCAGTCATCGAGTGATCAGTCATCGAGTGACCAGGTCGCCCGAACTGATAACTGATAACTGATCACTGATCACTGATCACTGATAGCTGGACATCACCCGTGGACGGTTGCCGCTCCCGCCAGGCACTGGAGCAGATACGGGAGCAGTTGTTTCTTGCGCGACACCACCCCGTCCAGTTCCCAGACATTGGGTCCGCGCGCCGGGAACCGGATTCGCTGCAGGAACTTCGGCGCTCCGCACGCGAGCAGAAGCGAGTTTTGCGTATTGATGTCCGTCACCAGGAGGGCGGCGAAGAACAGTCCGCGGCTCCGACAGTGACGGTCCAGGGCCTCGATGATTTCGGCCTGCTTTCCGCCCAGTTGAGAGAAGCTCAGTTCCTCGATCTGGGAGACCGTGAACCGTTCGCCGCCCTCCACGTACTCCTTGCAGTCCGCGGTGATCACCTCCTCGGCGGTGAGGGTCAGCAGCGGCGAGCCAACCGAGAAGATTTGTTCCGCGAGTTGAGTGGGTTCGGTCCTGGCGATCATCGAGAGGCGGCCCAGGACCTGCTTGTCCAGCGGCGTGGCGGTGGGCGAGGTGAGGTTCAACGTATCGGCCACCAACCCGGCCATCAGGAGGCCGGCGATATCAGGCGGGATGTCGATCGCCATCTGTTGATAGCAGAGAGCCACGATCGTGCTCGTGGAACCGACCGGGTTGTTCCAAAAATGGATCGGGGAATCGCTGGAGAAACCTCCCAGGCGGTGGTGATCGATGATCTCCAGGATTGGCACCTTGTCCGCTCCCGCCACAGCTTGCGAAAGCTCGTTGTGATCCACCAGGATCAACTGGCGCGGGATGGGCTTGATAAAATCGCTCTTCGTCAAGAGCCCGGCGAGCGTGCCGTCCTCGCCAACGACCGGAAAAACAAGCGAGCCCGACGCCGAAACCCGTTCGCGGGCGGCATCCAGCGGCATCTCGGGGGCGAGTGTTGTGAATTCCGGCTCGACCATCCGCCCGACCCTCACCGCGCCGCGGGCCAGCAGCACGGTGGTGGCGGTGTCGTGGGGAGATCTGAGAATGGTGACCTGGGCCGCGGCGGCCGCGCGCTGCACAGTTTTGAGAATGGGCAGCCCCCCGGTGATGACGATCGCCCGCACATTCGCTTCGATCGCGCGCATCTGGATGTCATCGCGATCGCCGACAAACAGGACGGTGTTCTCCGCGCGGTGGAGCCCGAGCCTTGCTGAAAACGAATCCGCGTTCATCGCCCCGACCATCAGGAGCTGCTCCGTCGGCTCGACCGGAAGATCACCCGTAACAACCTGGCCACCAAATGCCTCCAGGATGCTTGCCAGCGACGCGACCACGATCCTGGCGTTAGCTGCCTCCTCACGGGGCGGGAACAGGTGATGACTGATCTTGAAAGCCGAGAGCAGGCCGAGGCATCGGTTCTTCTCATCGATCACCGGGAGCCCGCGCAATTGCTTTTCCTCGATGAGATGGATGGCGTCATAGACCGCCGAATCCGCGCGCACCGATACTGCGTTCCGTTGCATGACATCGCTGACCCGGGGAGCGACGTCGCTCAGAAAGACGGGGGGCTCCACCCCAAAGCGCGCCAGCACGTAGTCAATGCGGGCATTAGTATTCCCCGCGCGCGCCGCGATGACGTCGGGCATGCCGAGGAGCTGCTTCAGCCGCGCATAACCCAGCGCGGAACAGATGGAATCCATGTCCGGATTCCTGTGGCCAATGACAATGGTCTGCATGAGACGTCATGTATCTCCTCAAAATGGCTTCTAATCAAGACTGGAGATGCGCAGCCGGAGGGTGCTCAAACCAGGGAAGCCGGAGAATCACGGTCTCCAGGGCTTGAGCGCCCCGATCTTGCGCGCGCTCTCCGTCAGGCAGATCGCTGGTCCCTGAGGCCGTGCGGCCGAGCCGGCAGAAGGCCCGGCACCGCGGTCGCCGTTTCTTATTGGAATCTCGTCCGAAGCAATACTACGCCACAACCATCCGAACCCACTACTTCTCCTTCATATCAATTTCACCGGCCCATTCCTCTTCCGGGGGCTTGTGCCGGAATTCATCAATTTTCTCCAGATAGAAACCCGCCGGCCCGTCGTTGGGGTGAAGTTCCAGGACACGCCGAAAGACCGCCTCGGCGGTGTTGAAATCTTTCCGTTGGAAATGGTAAAGTCCCTGCGCAAAGGCCTCCCGCCACGGGCGCGTCCCTTCCACTAGAGCCATCTCGCCTAACATTTCATGCACCTCAATTACCCTATCAAAGCCTTTTAACCGAAAATGTCCGACCATACGGCTTAGCAGTTTGTTCTCGACGATCCTTTGGATGTCGCGGGTGGCCAGTATATCTGTCCCCAAATGCTTGTTCAGTCCCTCCAGGCGTGAGGCCAGATTCACATTTTCACCAATGGCCGTGTAATCGAACCGTTTCGAACTGCCCAGGTTGCCCACATGGGCAAGGCCAGTGTGGAGCCCCACGCGAGTGCGCAGCGGCAGGCTTTGCTGCATGGCCTCAAACGTGATTAACCTATCGCGGAGCAATAGCGCTGCTCGACAGGCCCGCTCCTGCTGATCGGGCTGGACAAAAGGCGCGTTCCATATCGCGAAGATGGCATCGCCAATGAGTTTAACCACCGTGCCGTCGGCATTATACACGCAGGAGAGAGCGACTTCGTAATAGTCGTTGAGCAGCCGGAAGAGATCGTTTGAGTTCATGCGGCTGGTTAGGCGGGTAAAATTGGCGATGTCGGTAAAGAGAATGCTCACCTCTTGTTCCTCGGCCCCGGGTTTGAGCAGTTCGGGCCGTCCCAGGATTTGCTTGACCCGGTAGGGCGAGAGGTGGAGGAAAAGAGATTGCTCCAGCACTCGCTTTTGGATGAGCAGCCTGATGGAATTAAAGACCAGCGACCAGGCGTACGCCGCCGGCAGTTGGATGGCGATCACACTCGTCCAGGAGAACCAGTAACTGCCGGCCCACCAGAGCGCCAGCGATCCCGCTGCGATCCCGAACGCGGTCAAGCCAGCCATGACCGTCGCGGCAAAGGGCTGGAAGAGGACTAAACCGTAGCCCAGGACAAGACCAAGGCAGGCCAGGGTGGCAAATTCAACAGCGGGATGAAAACGGCGGAGCCAGTCCCCCCGATACAGGTTCAGGAATGCCGTAGCTTGCACTTCAACTCCCGGCGAGTAGTTCACGTCATGGCCGCCCCAGCGGAAGGTGTATGGATTGCCAAATTCATCCTGGCTTTGGCGGCTAAAACCAGCCGTGGGCTTTCGACCTACGAATACTATTCGGTTGCGGAACAGATCGTCAGAAAGCTCGTCGGGAGCCAGAGCGGTGGCGAAGCTCACGTTACGAATCGTTCCGGGAGGCCCATAGTAGCGGAACCAGCGCCTGGCCAAACGTTGGGTGGGAATCCGCGCGATCTCCGCGCCGGCAACTTCCGCCACCGCCCACGCGAAACTCGGCGTTTTTTCCATGCCCGGGAAGTGCAGACGATTCAACGAGTCCGTGTCCACATCCAGATTCGCCAAGCCCCACCCCGCAGCGGCCCCACGGAAGGCCTCCAGCGGTTGTTCCAGCTTCTCCGAGGCGAGACCTGGATCGTCCGATCGGTTGACCAGTCCCGCCAACACTACTTTGCCATGCTTCCGAATGGCTTCGGTTAGGCGGGCATCCGCTGTCGCGTTGGTGCTAGCCGCTGAAAATACAACATCATACGCAATCACTTTGGCCTGCGCGCGGGTCAGCCGCTCGATAAGTTGCGCGTGGCAAGTCCGATCCCACCCCTTGTCGAAGGGTTGATGGAGTTCCAGATGCGACGCATCGTCCATGTAAATGATGATGGCCTCCTCAGGCACCGAGATGCCTTGGAAGCGGAACGGAAGGTCGTAACTCAGACGTGTGAACGAATCCCCAAGCCGAAACTGGCAGGCAAGGCCGAATAGTATGGCCATACCGGCACCCACCAGTCCACCTGCCCAGCGCTGACTCAATCGAGGCTTCCAGGTCATTTAGAAGTTGAATTTGAAACGCACGACCAAGGTTCTCTCTCTCGGCACGTCCGGATGCAAGTTCAACGGATTCAGCCGGTAATCGCGGTCGGTGAGGTTGAGTACTCCGGCGCTGAGTTCGGCAACCCGAGCCCGGAAACGATAGCCAGCGAAGGCGTTGAGCTGCCAGAAATCGCTGGCTGGCCGGTCCTCATAACCCCGATTGCTTTGCAGGTTCCATACGGTGTCCGACTCGGCAAACCACCCAGAGGCGTGGTTGAAAAGCAGATAGAGCCGTAACTGGTGGAGCGTCGCCTGCTGCCGGCTTTGCCCTGCGGGGAATACGGTGATGGGAACCTCCGGCAGCCAGTCATGCAACTGCGCATCACTCCACCGATACCGCGCGCCCATGGCCCACTCCTGGCCGAGTAATTGATTCATAGTGAGCGTCAGGCTCTTTTCTGTATAATCGAGGTTCTCGCGGATGCTGGATGAAACCGCCGGACGCTGGTAGAAGTCGAAGACCCCTTGCCGTCGCCAGCCATCAGAGTTCAAGATTTCACCTTCGATGCCGAGATAGGTCCCAGTCTTGAGTTTCTGGTCGATCCCAAGGCCCCAGGTTTCAACGCGCGCCCCGGGCATCACGTCAGCGACCGATTCGGGTGCGACGTTGCGAAACGCCTGGTTGAAGCCTGCCACCTGAGTTGGTTCAAGGCGGACACTGGTGTCATAGTAGATTCCTCCAAGCGAACGACTATAGACACCGCGGAAGTGAGTGTCTTGGAAGGGGGTCCAGATCAGCCCCGCCTTGGGGGACAATTGATCCTCCGTACGCTGGTCGTCAATGATCGGCGGGAGGTCGATGTTCTGGGGAAATCTCAAGCGCTCGTAACTAAGGCCGCCCACGAGACGAAGACCATCAATGATTTGCCATTGCTCGTAGCCGTAGAAACTAATGCGCTCCAAATCGGTCGAATTAGCCTTCGCCGCGAAGGAATCGGCCGGATTCGCCGTGTTGAACAACGTGGGGGGCAAATCCTGGGGATTGCGAATGAGCTTGGAAAAGGTGTCAGCCTGGCCGGATTGAAAGCGGCCACCGGCCACGACGGTGTGATCCGCGGATTGCCAGATGTGCTGCAATTCCGTCGAGTACGCCTCGAAGTCGCTGCGATATTCCTGTCCGAACCTCAAGCCGAGCGCTTTTGTGGTCTGGCCGGTGGCATTCTTCTGCAAGGTGAGCACCCGCGTGCCAGGGTCGTTCCATTTTACCTCGTCCTCCAACCGTGCGGCGAGAAGCAGTGTATGGCTGTTGGGCGACCACTCTCGATGCCAGCCGGCATAAAGGTTGGCGTCCTGTCTTTCCGCAAAGCGCAAGGTTCGGCTATATTCGCCAATGTCTTGTGGGTTATATACCTGCCGGACGTCGCCCGAGTCATTCCGATAAGTAATCACCTGCAGGAACAGGCTGTCCTGAGGCGTGAGCTGCTGCTTGTATTTAGCGTAGAGCGTTACTTGGTCGAGATCCGCATTTACCCGTTCCCCCCGCTGGCTGCGATAGACCGCATCCACGGCATAACTGGAATTGCCGACCGTGCCAAACTGCGAACCGTAGGTCTGCCAATCGCCCCGGCTAAGGTACTCGGTGCCCGAACTGATGCCGAAGCGGGTGCGATCAAACAGCCGGGAATATTCTTGCTGCGAAATCGTTTGCGAGAGCGTGCCCACACCCACGGGCGCCAGCAGGTTGGCCAGCAGCAACTCATTGAACCACGGCGTCTCGTAGCGCAGGCTTACCTGGCGCGGATCGCGCAAGGCGTCGTAGCTGTTGGCCAGAAAGAGGTGTGCCGACGCGTTGGCATAATCCAGGTTTACAGCCCGTGCCGCTTCGCGCACGCTTACGTCAGTCAGGCCGGTATCCCGGTAGATCGCGGCGAGATTGGCGCCGCGCACCGCCTGGTCCTGATCCAGCAACAGCTTGGAGCGGAACAAACTGCGGTTGTCGTTCAATCCCTTCGACCCCTCCAAGTCCCTCACCGCCGCATTGGCACGGTTTTGCTGACGGTTCAATAAGGCGGAGTACAGCCACCCTGTGGGGTCCTTGGAATCCAGCCGCTTGGCCAGCTCGAGTTCCCGGGCGGCGCGGGCGAAGTCATGCTCCTCGCCGAACGCTTTGCCGAGATAGCTGCGAAGCAGAGCTCGTTGCGGCTCCAACGCCGCCGCCAACTGGAGGTCGGCGCGCCCGCCCTCCAAATCACCCCGGCGAACGCGCGTCAACCCCCTGCCCAGCCACGCGTTACCGAGAGCGCCGTCGGTCTGGATGGCCTGCTCAAAAGCCTTTCCGGCTTCGTCATACCTGCTTTTGGCGCAGAGCAGGAAGCCCTTAAGCGCGAGGGCCTGGGCATTGCGCGGGGCGATGCGCAGGCTCCCTTCCAGCGCCCGCCAGGCCGCAGCGGTGCGGCCGAAACTGAACTCCAGTTCGGCTACGCGGGCCCAGGCGAATGAAAAAGTCGGGCTGCGCTCACTCGCGGTCTTCGCCGCAGCCAAGGCCTGCTCCAGCTTCGACTGCGCCTGCCAATAATAAGACTCGGCTAACAGCTCGGTCGCTCCGCGGTCCGATGCTCGCCCTGGTTCGAGCGGTGAATCAGCATCGAACTTCACGGCTCTGATAAGCAGAGAGAGAGCGTTCGCCAATCTCCGATGACGCTGCTTTTCAGGCGTTGCATTAAAAGACGCCGTCTCGCTCACCGCCCCGAGCAGGGCCTGAGCGGGAGTCACCTGCCCCACCGAGAGCAACAAAGCGCTCAGATAGAGGCGTTCGGCGTCGGACGAGGGTTCTCTCCCGGGCGGGTATTTTTCCAGCGCCGAAAGAAGATCGCCGCGCTCATAGGCCGCCAGCGAATCCCCTAGCGCTTGCCGGTCCTCAGAACCAAGGCCGATCTCCTCAGGCGCCAACACGGCCGGGTAATAGAGGCACCATTGGATGATATTCACCGCGTCGGCAGCCAGCATCGCGGTGGTTGCGGGGGCCTTGCCCGGCTCTACCTTGGCTTGTTCGCCATTGCGGAATCGGACGCGGCCCAGTTCATTGCCGAGCTCAACCTCGCCGTCGATCAGGCTCAAGACAGTACTTCCATCCGGGCCAACGGCGACGTTGAACTCGGTGCCGCGGATGGCCCCCACCGCCGTGGGTGTGCGCAGTTGGATCTCCTGGGGCCGATCACGGCTGAAGAAATAGAGAAGGCCTGACTTCACGTCCAGCGTCGGCTTGGTTGTTCCCGCGGGCGGCGACTGAATTTCCACTGTGGTCAATTCCGATTTCCGGATGATGCTCTTCCCGATCCTCACCGCCATCCGACTTCGCTGGCCAGTCCGCAACCCATCCCCAGGCCTTAGCGTCTGATTTGGTTTGGCGGCCACCCAGTTCGTGTTCCCGGCGGGTCGATACTCCACTGTCCCCTCCACCTCCACCAGGGAGAAGGCGTCCACCGGATCCGTTCTGGACGCCGTGGATTGGGCCCAGCCCATCCCGCCCAGCAACGCCAAACCCGCGGCCAACCACCCCGAAGCGAGCCCCGCGACGGCACGGCGGGAGAGGCGCCCCATGCATGAAAGCGCGACCATAGAATTGATTTGTCTTTTTACCGAGGCGGAGGTTAAAAGAAAAGCAGATTCCGCGTCATAGATACGCTACTTGTATATATGTCTAATCGTAATCATCATGTCCATATCATCAAGGAGTTGCGCGCTGGAACGAAGGGCGAGCCTGGGACAAGGTGCGTGAGTCTCGCCACTATTGCCGCCTGTCTGCGTCAAAAAACAGCGGCGACACCCGTCCGAATATGGAAGCGGAACTAATATTCCAACCATCCAACATTATGATCTAAAAGCGTTGACAGCGCCGCCAAAAAGCGGAGGCTGAGACTCGGCGTTGTCAAATGTGCTGCCACGCATGGCGTTAATCAACACGCAATCCGGTCGTCGGCCAGAACGCAACAGATTGCTGCTGGGCTTTCCAAGGTCAATTCTGCGGCCTGACCGAAGATGGGTCCTGTCCATGGACGGACGAGAAAGGGACGCCCAGCCGTGTCCACGACGGGTTCTGTAGGTGGCCAGTGCGACCGCAAAATGCAGGATTATGCCATCATTGAGTGGTCCAGGTAAATGTCGCGGTTCCCGCAGGCCGGCATTCTGGGTGTGGCTATGGATGGTGTTGATTCCTAGTTTGGCTTGGGCTCAGCCTTCCTCGATCCCGCGGGCTGATTTTTGGGATACGGATGGTGATGTGTGGGCTGTGGTGGTGACCAACGGGATCGCTTATGTCGGTGGCCGATTTGGCGCGGTTATCTCCGGGTATCCCGTTTCGGAGGCGGGGTTTGATCTCACTTCAGGACTGGCTCAGCCCGATTTCCCACCCGCCAATGATACGATCAACACGGCCATTTCCGACGGTTCCGGCGGCTGGTTCATCGGGGGCAGTTTCACGACTGTGGGAGGGCTTCCGAAGAAGAACCTTGTGCATATCCTGCCTGACCGGTCGGTGGATCCGCAGTGGAAACTCGAGCCTGATGGCGTGGTATTCCGGTTGGCTCTCTTTGCCAACACCCTCTACGTCGGTGGAAACTTTACCACCATCGCGGGTCGAACTCGCCAGAATCTGGCCTCATTTGATCTTGCCCTGGGCCGGCTTGAGGATTGGCATCCAGACCCCATTTATCGCCCCAGCACTCTCCGAGGCATTGCGGCCCTGGTGGTGACGGATGAGGCGGTTTATATCAGCGGCCTCTTCGACTTGATCGACGGACAGGATCGCCGTTTTCTGGCGGCTCTGGACCGGCGGACGGGAAAACCGACAGCCTGGAATCCGGATATTGACCGACCACCAGCGGTGATCCTCCCGTATGGAAACAAGGTTCTCGTCGGCGGCCCTTTCAAGACGATTGATGGCCAGCCACGGAACTACCTGGCCTCGCTGGACCGAGACTCCGGCCGCGTCACGCCCTGGAATCCCGAGTGCGATGCCATCGTATATGAGCTTCAGGTTTCCTGCGATAAGCTCTACGTGGGAGGCCTGTTCCAACAGATTGGCGGCCAGGCACGATCAGGCATCGCGGCGCTGGACCTAGACTCTGGGGAAGCCACCAGTTGGAATCCGCAAGCCAACGGCGATGTCCGAACGATGGCGCGCGTTGGCGGCACGTTGTTTGTCGGCGGTCAATTTGAGCGGATTGGCGGACAAGACCGTTTGCATTTGGCCGCCTTGGATCTCGAGTCTGGACTCGCTACCAGTTGGAGTCCACAGGGGGCCTGCCCGATTGTCAACGGGCTGGCTATCAATGGACGATTCCTCTATGCGGGGGGAGCTTACGGTGGGGGCGGGATCAAGCTGCGCCATCATCTGGCGGCGTTTGATGTTGCCACGGGCTTGCCAACCCCCTGGAATCCACAGGTTGAAGGCGATGTGGTTGTCGGTCTGGCCGTCTCCGGCAACACAGTCTATGTCGGTGGCAAGTTTACCGCAATTGGCGGTCAGGCACGCACCAATATCGCGGCGATCGAGACCGTCACAGGTCGTGCCACCCCCTGGAACCCGGGCGCCGACGATAGCGTGAGAGCGTTTGCCATCGCGGGCGACCTGGTTTACGCGGGTGGATTCTTCACCCGAATTGGCGGCCAATTGCGCAACGGGCTCGCGGCGCTGGATGCACGGACCGGACTGGCGACCTATTGGGACCCGGATTCCGATGGCTCCGTCTCGACGATCACTCTGGCCGGCAGTGTGCTTTACGCCGGTGGCCACTTTTCGAGGATTGGGGGGGTAGCGCAGCACAACCTCGCCGCCCTGGATACTCTTTTTGGCTCCGCCTATTTCTGGGCGCCTGAGCCCAACAACGACGTCTTTGTCTCGGCCCTGGCTGGCTCCGTGCTCTATGTGGCTGGAAAATTCAACCGTATCGGAGGTTTCCCCATTGCCGGTGTGGCTGCCGTGGATGCCTCCTCGGGAGATATTTTCAATTGGGATGCTCAGGCGGACAATGCTGTCACCGCCATGTCACTTTCCCCGGAGGGTCTCTATGTAGGCGGCACCTTCTTGCACATTGGAGGACAGGCCAGAAATCGTCTGGCTCTTTTGAATCCAATTACCGCGAACGCCCTCCCCTGGCATCTGGACACGGGCAGTGACTTTTCCCAGGTACTGGCCTTGGTTCCGGCGGATGGAACTCTTTATGTAGGCGGGCTATTGGCCCAAATCGGAGGTGTCAGTAAACTTGGTTTGGCCGTCTTGCCGCCTATCGACCTCCCGAAGATCACGCTCCAACCGCAAGGACAGACCATTGATTTGGGGGCGGCGGCGACTCTGTTTGTCGCAGCCACCGGGAAAGGGCCTCTCACCTACCAATGGCGGTTCAATGGCACCAATCTACCCGGTACGACGGGCACCAATCTGGTTATTGCCAATGCCAAGATCAGCGATTCAGGCATTTATACCGTGGTCGTGGAAAATTCCCTGGGCCAGGTCATCAGCGCAAATGCCCAGATAACCGTGGTCCAGCCACCCGCGTTAGTTGGCCAACCTTCCAGCCAGGCCGTGGCACCTGGGGCCAATGTCACGCTTAGCGTGGCGGCAATCGGCAACCCGCCCCCGATCTACCAGTGGCGCCGCAACGGCGTAAACATGCCCGGAGCGACCGCGGCAACGCTGGTATTCACCAATGCACAACCGTTCGATGGCGGCATCTACTCGGTCGTCGTGTTGAATGGTGGAGGGACCGCTATCAGTGGTGAGGCGGAGTTGGAGGTGCAAGCCCCAGTCATTGGGTTCAAGGACAACTTCCTCAACTTGGTTCCTGTTTCCACGTCAAACGGTGTGGGCCGGGGGCAAAACAGCGACGCCACAGATGAGGCGGGCGAGCCGCAAATTGCCCGGAAAGTTGGCCATCGCTCAGTCTGGTATGGCTGGCGTGCGCCAGCTAGCGGCATCGCCCGGTTCAGCACCCGCGGGAGCGGCTTCGACACCCTGCTGGCCATTTACACCAATGCCATCCCGGGCTTGGGCCTCAGCCTGACCAACCTGGCATTGGTGGCGGAGGACGATGACAGCGGCGGTTTTCTGACCAGCGAGGTCGTGTTCAATGCCGTGGCCGGGACCGATTACGCTGTCTTGATCAAAGGGTATGCCAAATCCTCCGGAAAGATCGTATTGGGCTGGACTTTGGAGCAGACGCCACAGGAGGTGCCCCGCATCTTCCAGCAACCGGTGAGCCAGACGGTGGGCTCGAACGACATTGCCAGTTTTTCGGTCACTGCCTTTAGCGCTTTGCCTTTGGCCTACCAATGGTTCTTTGAGTGCCATTCGCTGCTGGGTGCGACCAACAGCCTGTTGGTCGTTAGTAATGTGAATGTGAGCCATGTGGGAGGGTATTATGTGACCATCTCCAATGAGGTTCGCGGCATAACAAGCCTCAGCGGATATCTGCAACTCAACCTCAGTGATTCGACCGGGCCGAATCGCAAGGCGGCCAGTCACGACAAATTTGCAGACCGGTTAGCTGGGGCGGGCGGCACTGTGAATCTTCAGTCCCAGGCTCTGACGGCGGTCGGATTCGGTTCGGGAGCCGCGCCCGTGCGCGGGTTTCCGCAGACTCAAGTCTTCAGCACTTTTGGCAGCACCAAGGAACCAGGTGAGCCCAACCACGCGGGTGAACCGGGGGGCGCCTCCGCCTGGTATAGCTTGGTAGCTGAGGATGATGGTCTGCTGCAAGTAAGCACCGAAGGCAGCGATTTTGACACGGTGCTGGCCGTCTATGCCGGACCGGAGAACGCTCTGGGATTCGACGAATTGAGCCTGATCGCCAGCGATGACAACGGCGGGACCGATGGCCAAACGAGCCGGGTTCAATTTAGAGCGGCGAAAGGGCAGTTCTATCAAGTGGCGGTTGACGGGGTGAGAGGAGTCAGCGGGCAGGTTCGATTGACGTACCAGATTACGGCGGTCCCGAATATTGCGGTCCAGCCAACCAGTCAAACCGTGGCGCCGGGCGGGAACGCGCGCTTTGAAGTCACCGTAACCAACGTGTTATCGGCCAGTTATCAATGGCGGTTTAACGGAACGCCGATTGTCGAGGCAACCAACTCAGTGTTGCTGGTGACAAATGCGCAACCCGTGAATGTGGGGCGCTACAGTTGTCTGGTGACCAATTCCGCCGGCGCTGCAACCAGCTTGGAGGTGCTTTTGTCGGTGGATGCCTCCACGGCTCTTCGTTTTGGGGCGCCCACTCTGTCAGCAGATCGCCGTCTGCAACTGCAATTGAGCGGGGCAACCGCAGGCGCCGTCATTGAGGCATCGACGAACTTGCTGTATTGGCTGCCTGTCTTCACGAACCTGGATTCGTCCGAATCGTTCATTTTCCGGGACCCATACTCAACCAACCTGCCCGGTCGTTTTTACCGGGGAAAGAGGTGAAGGTTCTGTGGAATTCTGCATACGAGAGGTCTGCTTTGGGCACAGAGAGCGGCAGGACTGGAGAGAGGGTGATCGCCAACCCGGGGCCGGGTCAGCTTCACCCGGTGAGCGTCAGGAAGTAATTGGCTATCGGTTGGCCGTAGGCGAGGGCAACCGCGTTCCGGAACATTAAGAAAATCAATAGGGTGAGCAGTTTTATCAATTAACACTCCCCGGGATGGTTGAGGTATAGAAGGGAGCATGACAGCAGAAGCCAACCCAACGTTGCCGCGTCCAGATGCCGCGCCCAGAGGGTCGAGCCAAACCGAGGAACGATCAGCGTCGGAGCCGTTTGTGGACACGAGCGTGGGCGATCGAAACCGGCAAATTGGATGGATTTGCGCCGTGCTTGGCGCGCTCACTGGCTTGGTCATGGGGCTTTGGTCCTTTGATGGTCCGGTGCCGACGCCGGGATGGCTGGGGGAGTATGGCACGACGGCCAGGCGTTTGGCGCGTCTGGGGCATATCGCCTTTTTTGGCCTCGGCATCTTGAACTTGCTGCTGGCGCGGGAGCTGAGTCTTTCGGCGCTTGGCCTGCAAACCAAACGAGTGGCGTCCCGGGCGATGAACTTCGGGAACGTGTTCCTGCCGCTCACCCTCTTTAGCGCCGCCGCCTATCCACCGTTGAAATACCTGCTCCCGCTGCCTGCCAGCGCGGTGTTTCTGGCCTTGATCCTGGCTGCGTACGGGGCGTGTCCAGGAACAGGCAGGACGCGCCGTCAGGCGGCCAGAACCTCAACAGCCCCGGAAGACCCGGAGGCGTAGAATCATGAACAGACTAACCGATTTGCTGCGACAATCGGCGGTCCAGTATCCGGAAGCGCCGGCAGTGGCGTGGGCCCAGGAGACGGGCGGCGGCGGCTTTTCCTACTCGCGACTCCACAGCGCGGTGCTTCAAGGTGCTGCTCGCTTGCGGGGAGCGGAACTGCGGACGGGAGACAAAGTGCTTTTGTTCATGGAACCGCGGCCGGAGTGGGCACTGGCCTTGTTCTCGATTTTGGAGGCGGGGTTGGTCGTGGTTCCGCTTCCGGCGGAGACGCCGCCGCCCGTCGCCGTCAGGATCGCGGTGTTTGCCGAAGCGAAGGCGGTCATTTTGGGCGCGTGGACTCAGAGCGCCGCTTTGGCTATGAATGGGATTCGCTGTTTTCCAGTGGAAGAGCTGTTTCACGTGGAAGGAGCGGCGGTATCGAGCGGGGGAGAAGCGACCCTGACCTCCAACCTGCCGCGGACGGGGACGTCCGCACTCCAAGAAGCGGCCGCGTGCGATGCGAGCCCCGAGTTGGCGATTCTGGCGTTCACTTCTCAAATTGACGAGGCCTACGCCTTGGCGGACCGCTACCGAGCTGCTGGCGTGCCGGTCGTTCTGGGCGGTTTGCATGTCAGCTTGCTGCCCGACGAGGCAGCGCACCATGCTGACAGCGTTGTGCTGTATGGGGCCGAAAGCGCCTGGCCGCGCTTGGTCGAGGACTTTCAGCGGGGACAACTCAAGCCGCGGTACGAGGGGTTGCGGGCCGGGGTCTTCCTGCCCGGAAACTACGCGCACCCTCGTTTCGACCTGCTGCGCGGACGCCCTTACAATCGGCTTACGATACAAACCTCCCGGGGCTGTCCCCTCAATTGCGAATTCTGCGCCGCCAGCATCCGCATCCCCTCCGCCTTTCAACAAAAGCCGGTGGATTTGGTGGTCGCGGAACTGCGCTCCGCGCTGGCGGTGACCGACCATCCGTTCATCGATTTGTCGAAGAGACGGGGCTTTTGGAGGTGCAGATCACGGTGCTAACGCCATTCCCCGGCACACCCCTTTACCAGCGGTTGCAGCGCGAAGGGCGTCTGTTGCAGCCGCGCTACTGGGAGCGATGCACGCTGTTTGACGTGAATTTCCAGCCCAAACAAATGACCGTGGCGGAACTCGAGGCGGGCCTGCGCTGGCTCTTCGGCGAGATCTATAACGAACACGAACGCACGCGCCGGCAGCGGCATTACATGGAACTGGTGAAGAGGCGGCTGGATTGAAGAATCTACTTGGCGCGAGCCCGTTGGCGGCCTAGGGTGCATTTCATCAGCCCATTCAGCCTATAAGCGAACCGGAAGCCTCATGATGACGAAGTATGAGCAGATGGAACTGGACCGACTCAAAGAGCGGCAGGTGCTTCTGCAGGAAGAGTTGAGCGCGGTTAAGCGCCGGCTTTCGCTCATCGAGACCAGCCTGGGCGTGGCCGAACTGAAGCCGAGTTCCGCGACCCGGCAGCCTGAAGCGGGCGCCATTCCCACAGTGAAAACCGGTGCGCCGGTTGGCGCGAAAGCGGGGCCAGTCGAGCGACCGAGCCAGAGCGAGCCCACAACGCCCACGCCGCCAATACTAGTACCCATCCCTCCGCCCATTCACGCTGTCGCGCTGACGACCACGCCGCAGAGGCAGGAAACCGTAACGGCGCAAGTCGATGCGCAGTCAGAGCTGCCGGCCAGCGCGCCGGTGGCCCCAGAGGAAGCGATTACGCCTTTGCTGGTGGAGCCGCTCACGATCTCCTCGGAGCCCACAGTGGCGCCCACTGTGCCCGGGAGCGACCTGAAAGCCACCGCTGGCACGGGTTGCGCCGCAGGGCCGCTGGCGCCAGTCCTGCAACCTGCCAGCGCTGCGGCAGCCCAGCCCGAGGCCCCAATCCATCCTGCCGGGGTTGAGCCGGGTCAAGCAACTCGGTTCTTCAAGATCCACTGCTCCTCCTGCGGTGGCCACATCGAGTTTCCAGAGTCGGTCACGGGTTCGCCCATGCCTTGCCCGCACTGTAACCAGCCGGTGCAACTTGTCGCCGCGTCCGAGGCGGAGGTCGAGCGCGGTCCAGTTGTGCCCGCGCAGGAGCCCGAGCGCCTGGTAATGCCGCCTAGGGTGGTGCCGGAGCCGGTTATGCCGCAAGTGGCCGCGGAGAGTAAACCGGTCAAGGAGTCATCCTTCGAGATGCAACTGGGCACCTATTGGCTGGTGCGCATTGGGATTGTGATGATCTTGACCGGCCTGGTGTTCGCGGCGACCTACGCTTACAAGAACTACGTGGGGCGATTGGGGCCGGGCGGCAAGGTGGGACTGCTGTATCTGGCCGGCGGGGCGCTCCTGGGCGCGGGGGGCTGGCTGCAGCGCAAGGAACAAAAAGTTGGACTCAAGAACTACGGCCAGGTGCTCTTCGCCGGCGGGTTGGCGGCGGTTTATTTCACCACCTTTGCCGCCCATCACTTTCCGAACCTGCGGGTGATCGTGAGCGCGGCACTGGACGGCGTGCTGCTGCTCAGTTGGGCGGGGTTCATGGTGTGGCTGGCAGACCGGAAAAAGTCGGAACTGATGGCGTGGTTTGCGATCGGGCTGGCCTACTACACGTCGTTCATTACGAACATTGGCCTGTTCACGCTGTACTCGAACCTGGTGCTGACGCTGGCGGCGGTGTTCTTCCTCCTGCGCAATCGGTGGGCAATGCTTTCCTACGGCAGCCTCGTGGCGACCTACACCGGCTTCGCGTTCTGGCGCTTCCACCATAATGAGGGTTGGCTCTGGGACTGGCGGGTGGAGGATGTGTGGACCGGCAATTGGTTTCTCACGGGGTATTGGATTAGCTTTACCGCGGCGGTCTTCCTGTCCCGCTCCGATCAACTGGCGCGCGGGAGCAGGGCGGCGTTTTCGACGTTGAACAACGGGGCCTTCTTCTCCCTCGTGTTTCTCTCGATGCTGCACGTCGGCCAGGGCTCGTTCTGGAAGTTCTCGCTGGCGTACGGCGCGGTCCTGCTCGGGTTGGCGGGGTTGGCGCGACGGTTCCTGAACAGTGAACTGGCGGTGCGCAACGCCTACCTCACACAAGGCTTGTTGCTGGTCACCGTCGGGTTCATCTCCTATTTTGCGGGACTCAACTTAGGGCTGGTGCTGGCGGCTGAGAGCCTCGTTTTATTGATGCTCGGCGGTCAGCTCAAGAATCCGATTCTGCGCGGCGGGGCACAAGTGGTGGCGGCGTTGGCGGTGGGGCTGGGCGTTGCGCATCAGCAGGCGTTCGCGCCGATGGAATTGCTGGCGGGCGCGACGATTGGGGCGATCATGGTGTTCAACGCGTTTTGGGACCAGCGACACAACAGCGTGGAGCGAAGGCCGGTCTCTCTTCCAACCGGATTCTATACGGTGCTCGGTTTGCTGATGTGGGGCGTGACGACGTGGAACAACAC
>ORJL010601823.1_pt1 | contig 23113 bp, 9 predicted proteins | sample 1779941 | NCBI WGS metagenome assembly ORJL01 (sample SAMEA104232317, study PRJEB22302) | groundwater metagenome | biome: forest; feature: aquifer; material: groundwater | place: USA | collected 2011-08-07 | depth 5.8 m
ATTTAAATTGCTAATCGAGCCACAGTCCCCTGCCGATTTTCACCATCTTAAAATAAACCAAATCTGGCTAGACAATGAGGAGCGCCTCACCCTTTCCGAACCCCCACTCTCAAAGTGACAAATTATAATCAGGACTTGACCTTCAGCGAAGGAGGAAACAAATTCGAATAACCGAATTCGAATGCTCAAAACGAACAGGGGCTTTCCATGAAGGGCAATGGTTTTGTTCTGGGTTTTGGATTTGAAGATTTGCGAATTATTTCCTCCTTCGCTGAAGGCTTCGGACAGGTCGGATTTCGGACTTCGAATTTCGTGCTTCGGATTTAAGTATCCCCCTTTTAAATATCCCATTTCGAATTTCAAATTCCTTTGGTTAGAGTGGGAACGCGCCCGGGGCAGGCTCTGGGTCTGAAAACTCACGTTTTCAGCTACGTGAATGCACGGTTCAAGAAAAGCTGGTGCATAATCTTTGGCGGCTCGTCAGCAGCCTCGCCCCACCAAAGGTCGCATCCCTTTGTTGTGCAGGTTCGGCTCTTAGCAATGCCAACGTCCGCCTGACCGAGCCTTACTTTTGCGAACGTGTGCGTTCGTAACAGATCGCCGCTTCCGCTCGAGTTTTAACACCGAGCTTCTCGTAGATCGCGGTGAGTTGATTTCGCACGGTTTTTTCGGATAAGCCCAGCGTGTAAGCGATCTCCTTATTCAGCTGCCCCTCCGCGACGGCTTGAAGAATACGCGCCTCCTTGGCGGTTAATTGGCTGATCTGCGCCGATGTTGGATTCAAGCGCGTCAGGAGTTGGCGCGTGACGAGCGGATCGAGCACCGCGCCGCCCGAGGCGACTTTCAACACTGCATCGGCGATATCACCGCCCGTGATTGTTTTGAGCAAGTAACCATCCGCCCCGGCGGTTAATCCTGCGAGCACGTTCGCTTCGTCACCGTACGAGGTCAGGAAAAGCACTTTTGTTTTGGAATGGCTCAATTTCACCTCGCGGCAAACGTCGACACCCGAACGATCGGGCAGATGAAGATCGAGCAATAAAACGTCGGGCTCGAGTCGCGCGCAGATCGACAGGCCTTCCGCCGCGGTGGCGCCTTCCGCGACGACTTCAAGCCTCGGCGATTCACTTAAGACCGCGCGAAGACCAGCTCGCACGACATGATGATCGTCGACGATCACCACCCGAAATCGAGCCAGCCGGGCCTTGCTGATTGACTCGTCCGTTCCGACCGAACTCCGCTTAATCTCCTCAGCCATGATCTCCTTCCTTGACGCCGGGCGTGGGTGGCGTATTAGCCACGCTGGCCTGTAACAAGGGCGCTGCCCCTGCGCTCGATGATTTATTTAAACGCGCTAAGCTCAAAATCAGAGTTATACGAGTCGGTCCGCCCGGGCGCGATTCGGCCTGAAGCGATCCGTTCCAAGCTCGGGCGCGTCGTTCGAGGTTGGCCAGCCCATGGCTGCCGTTCCGGCGCGTAGCCGTTAAATCAAATCCTTTGCCGTTATCGGCGATGGTGAAGTGGACTTCAGCTTCACCAACCTGCTTTAGGCTCAACTCCACTTGTGTGGCCTGGCCATGACGCAGCGCGTTGCTGACGCTTTCGCGCGCGGCTTGGAGCAAATCGAGCACGGCTTCTGGGGGCCATCCCTCCCCCAATCCGGGCTCAGCGGTGAACCGAAGCTCGGTCGCCGCCGTTTGCTGTAGGCGCGCCACCAATTCCTCCAAGGCAGTGGCCGCCGATTGTGCGGGCGAGACACCCGGATCCAACGCCACTAGATAACCCCGTAACTCCGCCACGACGTGGTCCAGTTCGACCAGGCTGGCTTCGAGCCGCTGCTGCTCTTCCGGTTTGCCCAGCGTTCGGCGCAATCTTCCCAAACCGAGGCCAATGGCATAGAGCGATTGAATAGTGCCATCGTGCAGGTCACGACTGATTCGTTCGCGATCCTGCAGCAACGTTTGCAGGCGCGATTCGGATTGCCGCAACGCGGTGGAGATTTCGCGTTCCTTGCGATTGGCCCGCGTCTGGTAAGCGATGAACCCTGACAACAGTAGCGTCGTGGCGGTGCCGAAGCCACTCATGACACCCAGCGTCCGCCAGTTGACTGCGCTGATGAAGGCTGGGCCGGGTTCAAAAACAAATCGGAAGTTACGGCCGTAAAGGAGCAAGTCGTGCGTGAGAGGGGTTTTCGCGGCATCGCTCGAGAGCGCATCGGCCGTTGCTTTAGGATTGGAAGGCTCGGTCGTGTCAGTGCCAATTGCGTTAACGGAGCGTTTAACGCGGTTGTCAAAGAGGACCTGGTTAGGCAAGGCTCGCGGAGCTTGGTCGGTGGAAAGGTAAAGAGCGAAGTTCACCGTGGGCGCATTGGTTTGGATGTGCGCTTTTATGAACCGTTGTATGTCTATCCCGGCAAAGATTAGGCCGTTCAACTGGGCCAGATAGTGCCGAACAGTCTTGACCGCCTCCCGCTGTTCGGGAGTTACATACAGCTTCCTTTCCCATTCAGCGAGCTGCACCACGTTCCAGTCTCGGTCCAATCCACGATGATAAATCGGCAGGAATAACACGAGGCCGGTAATGGAGGGATCGTCAGGATCGATTTCCATTTTTGCGGAGCATCCCACCATGTCCTGCCCGAGCGCCCAGTTCATCGCCGCCCAAAGATCCGGGTTCTGGTTCAAGTCCATTCCGTAGTGGCGGTACTCACGGATGGGATCACGCCGCCATTGGGCGTAGCTGTGCCAAATCACAGGCATGTGATACCAACTCGAACCCGCCTGAGCTCCGGAAGGCAGCTGCAACTGGTAGTCTGGCCCGAATCGTTTGCGATGGCGCTCGATATGTGCGTCCAGTTCTGGAAATCGATTGGTCGGGACGGTATCCCGCACTTTTTCGACAAAGCCCAAGTCATAGATTCCGGGATAATGGAGTGGTGCGTGAAACGTATAAATGAAGTTAGTCCAGACCTTCTCGGTCATATTCGTTTGATTGGCTGAGTACCAATACCGCATTGCCATGAGGGCCTGAGCATATCGACGCAGGTGAGTATCAACGGTCGCCACAACGTGATCAACCTCATGCTCGAACCGTGCCTTATCGCGGGCGATAAATTGCTCGCGCGTGGAAACAACCAGCGTCGTCGTCGCTGCCATGCCGACAACCAGCACGGCCCACGGCGCGATGCGCGGCATCCAGCGCGACCAGACCGTTGCGAGCGTGACCTTCATTAAACGCGGCAGCTCACGGATTATTTACGCCGGTGGGGCGAGCTTACCCGCGAGCCGCGTTGAGTATCCGCAAGGCATTATTGATCGTTGACGGTTCAAATCTCGTAGCTGAACTCGTAAGAGACCAGCCCTTGGCGGCGCAACGCCTCGGCCGAAGCCCCATGTCTTCAACTGCGCGCCTGCCTTCGTTGAGCGTTGAACGTTGAGTGTTTTGCCGTTTCGCCCGGTGGCCTCGTCATTTTGCCCTCCTCTTTTACCAGCCGGTTCGGCTTCATGTCGAGCCGCGCTCCAATCCATGATGTCCCGAGTTTTTCGGGACAAATGTCCCGTTTTTTCGGGACATTCAGGACAATCAACCCGGGACACTTTGGGACATTGCCAAGCTGGCTAAAAGAGGAGGAAGTGCGCTACACGAGACGCGTGCCAAACAACCAGCGATCTGAATTCTTCGCGATACGCTACGGCTTGAAGGTTCGAATTTGGTTCCTAATATGGCCCGCCCTTCTCCTGATCGTTGCCATCATAACGGCGGGCAACCTTCGTGCTCAAGGAATCCCCGAGCCAGGCCTGGTCTGGTATGGAGCAGTGCGGAATGTCGCGGGCGGACAAAACGTCCGGATCACCTCGGGCCAGCTGCGTTGGGCGATTCGACCCGCAGGAGGTGGAACACCAATCGTTCTGACTACACCCCTGGCAAACATCAACGACCAGTTCTCATACCTGTTGATGGTGCCATGCGAGAGCGAGGTCCCAGGGTTCAATGTGTCGCCAAATGTGCTTAAACTTTCGAACACGCCCCAGTCCTACTCCCGCGTGGAAGTCGATCTGATCCTCAATTCGACGACGAACAGGCTGGCTCTGAGCGCCGCGGCTCAGGCGAGTTTTTTACTGAGCCTGGCGAGCCGAGGACAAGCGGAAAACCTGGATTTAAGCCTGGCGTTAACGGGTGAAGTCGATTCCGACGGCGATGGCCTCCCGGATTGGTGGGAAAAATTGTATCCAACCGCCGGTGACCCGCTTGCTGACACCGACGGAGATGGTCTCAGCAACGCCAAAGAATACCGGGCCGGCACTGACCCCACCGATCCTAATTCATCATTTGAGTTCATCGGCATTTCGAGGACCCCGGATGGACGCCTCTCGATAACCTGGTCGAGCGTGGCGGGCAAACGCTACCGAGTGCTCAGGTCGGAAAAGCTTTCGATGAACCCGCTCGATTACCAGCCTATCCAGACCGGGATTTCAGCCACGGTTCCAGCCAATACCTATCTCGATGCGGCCGCCACCGGGACCGGGCCATATTTTTATCGCCTCCAGCTCGATGAATAAGTCTATGCGTAGTCTTCTAACAGTCGCTGTTTACGGATCGATCCTGTTTGCGGTGAGCACGCTGACTACGTTGGGCCAGTGGGCCACGCAAGAGATTACCCTTCACGGTGGTTGGAATGCTGTTTACTTGGAATTGCAACCCGAGCCACGCGAAAGCGCCAAGGTGTTTGCGACATTGCCGGTCGAGAGTGTGTGGCGTTGGAACCGGCGGTTCACTCCCGTGCAGTTCATTCAAGATCCGAACACGCTCGTGGCGCCCCAACCCGACTGGCTGGTTTATTTTCCCGCGAGTCATCCGTTGGCAAACGCCGGCAATCTCTTCTCCATAGAAGGCGGGCGCCCTTATTTAATTAAGTTGCGGGACAACCTCGGCACGCTCACCTGGACGGTGCAAGGCCAAGCGCTGGTGCGACCAATCGAATGGTTGAGCGATTCCTTAAACTTCGTAGGTTTTGGCTTGCCGGCCAATCCTCCTGGAACTTTTCAGGCCTTCTTCAGCGGTTCCAGCGCCCATGTGAACGGGCCGGTCTATCGTTTGAGCGCAGCAGGCAACTGGCAGGCTATTACGATGGGGACGCCGATGCGGAAGGGAGAAGCTTTCTGGATTAGGTGCACGGGGCAATCGACGTATCCCGGACCCTTGAGCGTGACGCTGGCACAACAATCCGGTTTGGATTACGGGCGGACGTTGGTGGAGCAAACGCTCACGATCAGGAACAATTCGCGCGCCGCCAGAACCATCCAAATCAGGCCGCTCGTTTCCGCCAACCCTCCAGCGGGAGTGTTGCCTCTGAAGGCCGGAGACGTGCCGTTGTACTATTGGAACTTCGATCCGGCAAACAACGAGGCAGGTTGGAAACCGCTCTCCGGCCCATTGAGTCAGATCAACGTGGGGCCTGGCCAGGAATGGCTGCTGCGGTTGGAAGCACGTCGGGCTGAAATGGCGGCGTTCAAGCCGCCGCAAGGAGTCACCGAGGCGGTGTATCAGAGTGTTCTCGAAGTTACGGATAGTACTGGCCTCAGCCAGTTGTTGATTCCCGTGACGGCTGACGGATTGCAGGATTTCCGAGGTGTTGCGGAGGCCCGTTCATTCAGGCTCCACAGCTTGGCGACGGGAGCCATTCATGTGCGCGCCGGCCTTTGGGTGGGCGCCGTTGAAATCGACAAAGTAAGTCAGCCAGCCAGCCTCTCTCCGAATGAACCGACTCCGACGGCCACTCCATTCCAATTTCGCATCCTCGTGCATGTGGATGCCAACGGAACGGCCCGCCTGCTGCAAAAGGTTCTGCAAATGTGGAAGCCCGGGACGTACACACCGGATCCTGCCGACTCATCTAAACAGATCGTGGACCGGCCCGGCCGCTATGTGCTGGTGACCGATGACCGGCTGATCCCGAACTTCACTGGCGCGGCGCTCCGCGATGGGGAGCCCGTGGCTCGCCGTTTCAGCACCGCGGCATTTGGCTTTCGCAAGCCCATTCCAATGAGTGGGACGAAAAGTTTTGGCGAGAACGACAGCGTATTCTCCTGTTCGGTGGTCCTGGATTCCGACGATCCGTTGAATCCATTTCTCCACCGGTATCACCCCGATCACAATAATCTGGACGAGCGTTTCGAGCGCGAGTTGGCGGACGGGGAGGAAACCTTCTCAATTCGCCGCGAGCTTCGATTTCAATTCACAGATACGGATCCCTTCAACCTCTCTTTGGCCGGCTGGGGTGATACACAACTGGGAGGGATTTATCGTGAGGCGATCACCGGCCTCCACAAACAACCACTGGTGTTGCTGGGGGCATTCAGGCTTCAGCACGCGGCCCGGGTCGCAATGCTGAACGATCAACCATAACACTATGAAGCAACTTGCAGTCTGTTCAATCAGCTTGTGCTTGGCGGTTACGGTTAGGCCCCAAAACGTTCCCACGCTTATCAATTATCAAGGGCAGCTTTCGGACAGTTCGGGCCAGCCATTGGCCACGGCCGATTACAGCCTCGGTTTCGTGATTTACGGACAGGAGTCCGGCGGTTCGGCAGTTTGGGGGCCGCAAGTGTTCCCCAAAGTTCCAGTCGTACAAGGTTATTTCAATGTTTTGTTGGGGCCTAACGACGCTCAGACACGTTCTCTTGCCACGGCGTTTGCAGGTGCGGACCGTTACATCGAAGTGAGCGTGAACGGCGGTTCTGCCATTGCGCCGCGCCAGCGAATTGTGAGTGCGCCATTCGCATTCCGTTCTGAAACTGCGGGCAGAGCGGACTCGTCCGTTGAAGCAACCAAACTTGGCGGCTTTGACTGGAGTGTGGTCTTCGGCACGGCGAATCCGAGCGGCGCGACCATTCCAGGCAGCAAAATTCAAGCGGGCACGATTACGGCCACTCACATTGCCACTAACACCATCACGGCCTCCCACATTGCCAATAACACGATCACCTCACAACAATTGGCGCCCGGAGTTATCGGTGCAAATCAATTGGCAGATGGATCAATTACATTGCCAAAGTTGGCTGCAGTTTCTGTAGGGACGACCGTGGGGATCGGCGGTATCGCTATAAGTCCTACCTGCGATTTGTGGAAAAACTCAACCGCAACGCTTCAGCCAGTGACGAACTCCAAAGGGGAGGCGCTTTCGGTCACGCTAACCTCCGCAGGCCGCCCTGTTGAAATCTTCCTGATGAGCTCGGGAACCAGTAACAATCCGGATATTCCAGGAGGTTTCCTGCGCGCGAGAAATGATACGGGCGACGTTGTGGAAGCGGGCATCGTTGTTTCGCTGCTTCGAGACGGTTCTAGGCTCGCAGATCATTACATGTCTGGAAATCGCGACCGGATCGTTTGTATTCCACCAGCGTCAGTGCGTTTAATCGATATCGCTCCGGCTGGCACGCACACGTATTCCGTTCAAGCGCGGGGAGCAGGATCCATAGGAAGCGAGTGTAACTTCATTATGGTACAACTTGTGGCGCGCGAATTGTAAAGGCTCAAACACTAGCCAGAAGTCACGAATCGCAGCCAGAAGACATCACTTATGAAATTGATTCAGAATCCTCTGTTGCTCGTAGCCTGGCTCGTTTTATTGCCAAGACTCCCTGCACAAACGGTTCCAACGCTTATCAATTACCAGGGTCAGCTTTCGGATAGCTCAGGCCAGCCATTGGCCACTGCCGATTATGCTCTGAGTTTCTCCATCTACGCGCAAGAAAGCGGCGGGACGGCTGTTTGGGGACCACAGACTTTTGGACAAGTGCCCGCCGTGCAGGGCTACTTCAATGTCCTGCTGGGGCCTGCGGATGCCGCCGGGCGATCCCTGGCAGTCGCGTTTACCGGCCCGGACCGCTACATCCAAGTGAGTGTCAACGGCGGTCCTGCAATTGTGCCGCGCCAGCGAGTCGTGAGCGCGCCGTTTGCATTGAAGGCGGAAACGGCGGGAGAGGCGTCCAAATTGGGTGGCTTCGATTGGAGTGTCATCTTCGGGCCGGCGGGCCCTTCAGCAGGATTCATCAGCGGCCAGCGGCTGGCGCCGGGGAGCGTCACGACCACTCAGCTCGATCCGAATGTTCGTGCACAACTTGATCCATTCAAGATTTCGTTCCCTGCGCTCGAATCCATCCGCGATCGTGCCGCTGTTGCCTACACTCGGGACAACGTTAACCAAGCCAGCGTGATTTCCGCTTCGGCAGGCTCAGAGGCTCGGTCCGGTTTCTTGGGATTCGCAACGAGGGCAGCCAATGCGGGCCAACCGGTAACGGCGCAACAATACGGGCCGCTGGATGGCTTTTCGAATTTGGCCGCGGGGCGAAGCTATTATCTCGGTACTGGCCAAGGAGAAATCACCGCATCATATCCTACAGGCATTCAGGTTTACGTTGGCCATGCGCTATCCGAAGCAGTCCTCTTTGTCGATCCGTTCGGCATTTCGAAGTCCTGGTCCTTGGCGGGCAATTATTGGGGGGATCGTTCCGACGGAGATTTTGTTACCAGCGGCAACTTCAACATTCCGTCGGTCGAAGACCAGGACGTTGTCGTCAAACAATATTCCAACTTGGTGATCAATGAAGGAAATACGGTCACCACCGCCACCCGCTGTCGCGGGCTCGTCATCTATGTGGATGGAAATGCCAGGATCGATGGGACTCTCACGATGACAGCGCGCGGGGCCAATGCGGACCCGGCTCTGCCCAATTCGATCCCTGAGAACGGGATTCGATTGGTGCGTCGAAAGGCCGGAGGTACACAAACGATTGAGGCATCGGATTTGGGCGGTGCTGGCGCCGGTGGTGTTGGTGCTCTCTGGAGAAAGGTTGAGGCGAGCCAGCCCGGAACTAAAGGTAATGGCGTCATCTACACGATTGCCAGAAATGGAGGAACCGGAGGACCGGGTGGCGCTGCTCTACTAGCTAATGCCGGCCGCTCAGTGCCCGATGGCACGGGAGGAGGCGGCGCAGGAAGCCGGGATCCGAATTCGAGTGAAGCTAGAGGCGGATCTGGAAGCGCAGGCACTTGCTATTCGGGAGGATCCGGAGGCGGGGCGGCAGCAGGCGATTTAGTGGCTCAAGGCGGTAGTCCAAACGGCGGTCCGGGCGGGCGAAATACTCCGTATCAAGAACGCGCTGACGGTCATCCAGCCTGTGGAGGTGGCGCTGGAAATCCTGGAGGGATTGGCGTTCCAAACGGCCAATCTGGAACGGGCGGACTATTGATCCTCTGCGTAAAGGGAACTCTCTCATTTGGTCCAAATGGCTCGATAACTGCCAACGGGATGAACGGCGGGGGAGCATTCGCCGCCTCGGGAGGCAGCTCAGGCGGCGGCCGTATCATTGTGCTCTATGGCACCTCATTGTCGCCGGTGAATCCGAATATTAAGGCAGCCGGAGGATTAGCGCTCCCAGGCGGAGGCATACCTGGCTCCAAGGGCGGCGCAGGAGGAGACGGCGCGGTAACCATTGACCGGATCGATCCGTAGCGAGTCGAGACGCGCTCTGGATCCATTGACTCACATTAAAGATGAGCAGCTCGCTTGATTTGCGCTTCACAACGCGACCACGGCAATCGCCGAAGACCATGCCGTTCTTCTCGGCGTCCGTTTACAGAGCAGACGACCACCATGAGAACTCCTGGAAGCCCAAGTAGTCGAAGGATCGCTGTTCCGCTGCGGTTCTTCCTGCTCGGCCTGCTGCTTTGCTGGCCGGCAACCGAGCCAAGTCACGCGCAATCGAGCCGCGGTGCATTTGTCACTCCGCAGTATTTGAATCGCCTCTACACCAGCACGCCCACCATTCCTGGCGTCAGCGATCCCCAGTCCAAAGTCGTCAGCTTCTTCAGCGGTCACGTCGGAGCAAGCCAAACGACCGGGAGCATCCCAAACAATGGCTTTGTATTCCTGACTCGCTCGGCCTTCGGCCAGCCTGTGGCGTCGCCACCCACCATGCTGGTCGGCGCGACCGTCAAGTTTGGCGAGGAAATTATCCCGGATAGCGCGTTGCAAGCAAATGGCGCCACACCTCCCGCTCTCATCGACCCGCCATCATACGCGGTCTTTATTGCCGGCCCCAATCGCGTTTACGCCGCGGCTCCTGGGTTTGTTTCGATTTCCTGGAAACGCCTGGACGGAACGACCAACACGCCGGTTCGATACCTGGTGCAATCGACTCCAGCCCGTCTGCCCGTCGCGCTTTACCACACTCACGTTTCCGCTGCGACACTCACGAACTTCCCGCCAAAGCAGACCCGTGCTCCGGACGTGATCCTCCCCGCCGATTTGACCACACAATTTCATTGGAACGACGCAATTCCGGAAAGCGCCGTCGCTGACGGAATCGTGAATCATTTTGTGCTTCGGAATCCGCAGAACAACCAGCTCGTCGCGGCCGAAACAACAGGTTTGATTCTCCTCGAATACAGAAACGCGGGCGCGTTTCAAGGCTTGGAAATTGTCGAACTGCGTTCGCCAAACGCTCCGTCCGGTTCGAGCATTTCGTCCGATATAGGAGATCGACTGCTGCCGTCCGTGGTTGTTCCGGATCCCGCCGAACCGGCGCTGTCGCAAGGAGATGATCCCAGTGCTCCGCGCTCGGGCGGGTTAAATGGGTTTGCTTATCAGCACCAGGCGCCCGGATCTCAAAAAGGTCAAATCTTCGCCATTAAGAAAACCAGCTCGCTGGCGGGTATAGAAATCTATTGGCGGATGAAAGGATTGTTAGGAGTGGAATGGCCCTATGAGTTGAGCCTCTATACCGCAGATTGGCCGAAGAATTCCGCAAAATATCAGAACTATGTCCGGGGATCGACCGCAGTGAAGGGACCGGACGTGCGGCTGCCGGCAGAACTGAAGGCTCGACTGTTGCCGTTCCAGGAGCCGGCCAATCACGCGCAACAACTGGACGGCGAACATTTCATAAGCAACGGTCCAGGGTGGTCGCTGCTTAAATACTCACCGGGGGATGGAGTGAGCTTTCAAGTCGTCCGATCCGTCTTGCACAACGACACTGGGCAGTTTTCGTTGGCCACCACGGATTGGGAGATAGGAAAGGAAATTGTCGACGCCAGTCACGCCGGCCCGCGCGGAGGGTACATCCACGATCCAGAAGGGAACCGTTACGATTGGGAAACGTACCAAGGCGCGCAAAACAACCCCCAGGGATGGGAATCCTCCTGGACGACGGGCCAGATTTTTGCGGTGAACAAAGGCGTGATCGAAGTGTGGTGGTCCAATGTCAATCCGAACGGGAACGTCCAGTGGCCATCGCTGGTCAAACGCTACAACGCTCTTTGGCCTTCTCAGCCTGAGCGGATCATTATTGCCAGCACAAAGGGCACCGGGCCGATTTCCGAGGCCACGCACAAGAATTTTCGAATCTACTATCAGAACGATCCGACCCGCGCCGGCTTTAATCCGAATGACGAACATGCGTTTCGGTTTACCGCCGAAGGTGGCGCGCAGGGTGCGGGCGAGGCGATTTTTGCGCTGCGGGATGATCTGGGAACCAGCGCAACATCGGAACCGTACGTTTTATTGAAATATCAAGACCCGGCCAATCGCTGGCGGTTTCGCGTGTTCCAGGTGTTGGCTGAGGGCATCGGGACGGATGGAACGAACTATACGTTCCATTATCCGGCTGAAGCCGGAAAGCTTATCCAACCTCCATACCCATTGAGTTATCTGCATTTTCTCGAAAAGTGCGCCGAAAGCGCCGGGTATTCCGGGCCGTTTTGGCGGGATCGAAAGCTCGACTTTTGGGCGCGAGCCGCCGGCGATGACGACGGGCATGCTAATATCGTGATGCGCTATTTCTATTCGACCAATACCGGACTAATCTCCGGTATTTATTTTCCTCCGAATCACGTCCCTGCTCCTGGAGCGCATGTCCCCTGGCTGGATCATCGTCCGGGCGGAACGCCTGGCATCCCGTCAGACATCACCTACAACATTTCCTGGCCGGATGTTTCCGAACTCCGGGTCGGCGAAACTCTGGTGAAATCGAAGGGAGGTCTGCCGGACATCAGTTCGCAGTCGAGTGTGGAAGTGATTTACCAACAAGCCGCCGCCCACGGGCTCGGGGACAGCGTCAAACTGATCGATCCCACCCAAACCGTCTCTATCACGAATGTCTTGAGTTTGCCTGGTGATGTTCCGACCACGCAATCTGGCGGACTAACTTATTTTCCAACATTGCCACCGCACTTGCGGCCGCGGGTGTGGTATGACGACGTTGCCAAGGCGCTTCGTTTCCGGGGACTTTTCGAAGAACTGTCAGGTGGCGAATATTTCCTGCTCCTTAATGTGATCACCGAGCGGGACCGCCAAGAACTATTCAAACTGACTTCTGATGCTGTGTTCCGTGGACAAATCGACGCCCTCGCGGCGAAGGCGGCGCAAGCGATTGTCGTTCCACCGAACACGCCATTTGACACGCTCGCGTTAACGGCGGGTCTGGCCGCCGGAACTGGGTATGTGACTTTAGCGTTTGGTAACAGTACCAACCTCACGCCCGTGAATGAGCCGGTCGACTTGAAGATCATCAAAGTGACGTGTCCCTGGTATCAGGGCGAATTGAAAGTCATTCAATCTGACGGTCCCTTCGACGAAAAATTGACCTTGCGGCACAGCGGAGATTTCGCCGGCCGCCCGGAGGATTACATCTTCGAGTGGCGCACGCTGCCACCAGGCGCCGATGGAAAGCCGCAAATCGGGAAGCCTCCCGAGCAGTGGGGCTCGTATGCGGCGGTTCCGGACAGCGGCCAGGGAGCGCTGGATATCACGATTGAGGGAGCGGGTCTCTACACACTGACGGACAATTACTTCATGTGCCGGTATCGCCCGGTGAAACAACCACCCGCACTTTGCACGGACGATCCATTGGGCTGGAGTAAGTGGACAATTCCGCAACTCGCGCCAGGCTGGATCAAACGGGTGGTTGGGCGAATCAATCCCTTCCCCCAACGAGCCGAAGGGGGCGGGTTAGCCGTGGCCGGAGCGGAGGCTCGATTCGCCGCTTTCAACAAACCGGTCAATACCCTGGTCAGCATGATCAGCCAGGCCGGAGCGCGATTCGAAGGCGCTGTGCCATTCAATGCCGAGGCGGCGGACAAGTTCGGTCTGATTGAAATCTACGAGTCAGTCCTCCAGCGAGGCATTGACCTGAGCATAGCCGGCAATCCACCTGTTAATTACGGACCCGCCAATGATGCCTTGTTGTTGGCCGCGGGCCGGCTCTCGGATCTTTACATGCTGTTGGGCAATGAAGCCTATGCGGATGCTTCCGATCCAACGATTGCTTTTGGCACCGACAATTCCACGTATGGTGCGGAAGCTTCGTCCATCCACACCTTTCAAAATCAAACGGCGAGTTTACTCGATGAAGAACTCGTGTTGCTTCGCGGAAGGGATGACGTCCTGCAGCCGGGCGTGCGGAACAAGCCGTTTTACAACCGACTGATCTGGAATTTTACCAAAGGGGACGGCGAGGTCGCCTACGCTAACAACTATGGGATACGAGATAACGATGCCAACGGAGTGATCGATGAAGCGGATGCCAAGATCGATTACCCCCAGGGCCACGGTGATGCGTGGGGCCATTATCTGTCCGCGATCAAAGGGTACTATCATTTGTTGCGAAACACGAATTTCACCTGGGTTCCCCGAACCGAGGCGGTGCTCGTGGGCGGCGTGCCGGTTCAGGTGGATTACCTGGACGAACGCAAGTTTGCCAAGGCCGCAGCGGCCAAAGCACAGGTTGGAGCAGAGATTGTGAATCTAACCTACCGGAGTGTTTACGTCGAAGACCCCGCTCAACAGTGGCAGGGCTATCCGGACGCCAGCACCAATCGCGCTTGGGGCATGTCCGATTGGAGTGCTCGCGCCGGCCAAGCTGCTCTCTTTGATTGGGTGCTTGGCAACGCGATTCTTCCGTCTGCTAGCCCCAAAACGGGGATCGAGAAGATCGACCGAACCACGGTTACCGAGCTGCGCGATGTGGTTTCAGCCTTCCAGACCGTGCAGGAGCAGGCGGACAAAGCCGACTTGGGACTCAATCCACTGGGTTTGACCAAGAACAGCATCCCCTTTGACATCGACCCCAGTCAGATTAACGCTGGCAGAACGCACTTCGAACAGATTTACGATCGCGCGGTGTCAGCGATGAACAACGCAATTGCAGTTTTCAACCACGCTAACAATTCCTCCCAAGCGTTGCGGCGCCAGGCTGATGCCATCGACGATTTCCAGCGGAAGGTGATCGATCAGGAAGCTGATTTCAACAACCGCTTGATCGAAGTGTTCGGCTACCCGTATCCAGGAGATACCGGTCCTACCGGCAGCTATGCGGCAGGTTATGACGGGCCGGATCTCTATCACTATATGTATTCGGATCCGTCTGCGTTGCTTGGCGAACCTGTCCCAAGCATGACGGAGTTCACGATAACCATCAGCGATCTCGACGTGGCGCCCAATGGGATCGTGGGCAGAACGCGGAAGACCGTGAAGTTTCATCTGGCGTCCAACGGTTTGGGGCTCGTGAAACCGCCCACCTGGACCGAACCGCGCCGAGCTCCGGGAGAAATTCAACGGGCGCATTCGGACCTGCTTCAAGCCAAGGCTCGGTTCGAACGGGCCCTGAAGGAATATGGGAATTTACTGGCTCAAATCGAGGATCAAGCGGCACTGCTCCAGGCCCAATACAATTTGAACGCGCAGGAAATCAACATTCTCGATGCCGGTCATAACCGGCAAGAGTCGCTGAATGCGGCCATTAAGCGGTCGCGGGATCGACAACTGAGATTCCTCACAACCGGACGGATTTCGACAATCACCGCGAATGCTGTCGCCGAATTCCTGCCGAAGATTTCTGGACTCGATAACGACGTAACGAGCACCATACGCGGCGCCATCATGCTGCGCGGAACTATTGACAGCGAAATTGCAACTGAGTTTTCAAACCAAGAATCCCTGGCCGAACTCGACCACCAGCAAGCCAAGGAACTAGCGCAAAGCCAGCAGAACATTCAGTTAACGACGCTCCGCCAAGATGGGGCAATTCTCCAGCAACTGAAGCAACTCGAAGAGAACGTCCGGCATGAAGTTCTGTCGCGGCTCGAGCTTTACACGATGCAGGAAGCCATGCAGCAGGCCTCGGGCAACTACATGGCCGCGCTGTCCCGCGGGCAGCGGATTATGGAAGATCGCTTGCGGTTCCGGCAGCAAACAGCGGCGCAAGTCCAGGATTATCGCTACAAAGACATGGCCTTTCGCATCTTTCGCAACGATGCGCTCCAGAAATACCGGGCCCAGTTTGATCTGGCCGCCATGTATGTCTATCTCGCGGCCAAAGCTTACGATTACGAAACAAACTTGCGCCCCGGCGATTCAGCCCAGGCTGGCCGCGAGTTTTTAAGCCAAATCGCGCGGGCGCGAACGATCGGCGTCATCAACAATGGCATTCCGCAGACGGGCGCTCGCGGCGATTCGGGATTAGCCGACCCGATGGCTCGGATGAGCGCCAATTTCGCGGTGTTGAAGACGCAGCTCGGATTTAACAATCCGCAAACGACAGTCCGTGAGTTTTCTTTGAGGAGCCAGCTACTGCGAGTATTGCCAGGCACGAACAGCAGCTTCAACTGGCGGGAAGCCTTGGCCGCTTTCCGAGTCTTCGACCTTAGGGCGGTTCCCGAAGTCCGGCAGCATTGCCTATTTGAAGGCACCCAACCTCAGGAGCCCGGTCTTGTCATCCCCTTCGAGACCACGGTCAATCAGGACCTCAACTATTTTGGGAAGTCCGACAGCTTGGGTGGTACTTTTAACCCAACCTCCTTCTCGATCAAAATAAGGAACGTCGGCGTCGCTTTCTCGAACTACCGGAGAACCGGGACCGGCGCGCTGCGCGATAACCCATTGGTGTATCTGATCCCGGTCGGAAATGACGTGGCCCGGTCGCCGCGCCGGTTCACGGGCGACACTCTGAACTTCACCCGAGAGTGGAAGATCATAGATCAGTGGCTGCCGACGCCTTTCCGTTTAAATGGCAAAACCGACCCGGCGCTGAATTCATCGAGCTGGATTCCAATCAACTCGATGCAGCAAGGAGATCAACCGCTAGGCGACGTGCGCGGGCATCCTGCGTTCGAGGCTTGGTTTGATAGTTCCACTTTCTCCCAGACCGAGCCGCAATTTCGGGCCTCTCGCTTGATCGGTCGGTCGGTATGGAACACCCATTGGCTGCTCGTTATTCCAGGAGTGAGCCTCAGCACGGATCGCGACGAAGGCATCAATCGTTTTGTGTTCGGCGCGATGGACGCTAGCGGCAAACGCGATGGAAACGGAGTGGCGGACATCAAGCTGCGGATCGAGGCTTACTCGCATTCCGGGCGGTAAAGGCCGCTGGATTTTTCCCATGCTGCGTCCTGATTCCGACTTGGTCTGCCGGCCAAAACGGTTATCCGCTTCGCTCTCCTCCGCAGTTGAAAAGGCTTCGGTCTGCTTGACCCTTTTGGCCCTGTCGATGTCTTGCCTCGGCGCGGACAAAAGCGGTGTCAGCCCCACCACCGTTTCCCTCCCAAAAGGCCCCGGATCGATTGAAGGCTTGGGCGAGTCTTTCCAGCCCACGCTGAACACCGGCACGGCCAAATACGCGGTGAAGCTCACTTTCCCTCCCGGCACTGCTGGCCACGCGCCGCACATGGCGCTGCAGTATGAAGGCGGCGGCGGCAACGGTCCTTTGGGTTTCGGGTGGAGCCTGCCGATGTCTAGCATCCAACGCCGTTGTGACAAAGGAATCCCAACCTACGGCGAGGACGTTGGCTTCCCGCGCCAGGACACTTTCATCAATGATGCAAAGGAGGAGTTGGTGCCCATAGCAAACGGCTTTTTCTTCTCCAAGAATGAAGGCGCGTTCATCCGCTATCAGCAGGTGGGCGATCATTGGGAAGGGACCATGCCGGACGGAACCCGCCTCGAGTTCGGCCTTTCTGATTCAGGCCGAGTTCAGGACGGACCCAACCGCGTGTTTTCCTGGTTGCTCGAACGTGAGACCGACACGCGGAGGAACACGATTGTTTATTCCTATTCCGCGTTTCCCGGTGATCGGAATTCGAATCAAAAATATCTGAGCGCGATCCGCTACGGCCCAGGCGCGCCGCCTTGGACGAACTTCCATTTCGTAATGTTCCAATACGAGCAGCGCCCGGATTGGTTTGAGGACTGCCGCTCCGGCTTCGCCGTCCGAACCGGTCAGCGCCTTAAGTCCATCGTTATCGGGACCCAAGGCCCCACCCTCGCCAATCATTTGCGTGGTGATTTTGACGGCGACGGCACGCCGGACAATTTGGTGCGCCGCTATGATCTCGACTATGCGAAATACGCCGGCGACGACTCGCATTGGTCTTTGCTCGCGAAAATCACTCAAGTGGGCGCGGATGGCGTGGCCACGCTGCCTCCCGCCAGCTTCACGCATCAAATCTGCAATCCACCAGATCTTCTCGACGCCAGTGGCCATGTCATCGGCGGCGAGAATGTGCCCCCGTTCGTGATGGATAATCCGCTTGTGGATTTAGTTGATCTCAACGGGGACGGTCTTCCCGATATCCTCAAGACCGATGAAGGCGGAGGATTTCACACCGCTTACTTAAATGAGGGCGAAATAAATGCCGGCGGCGCGCGCGCCATTCGATGGGGGGCGGGTCAACTGATGGCGGCAGAGGAGGCGCAACGGTTCAACCTCCAGTCAGACCAGAGCGCCGGCGATCACTCTGCTCATCTCGCGGATATGGACGGCGATGGCATCGCAGATTTTGTCGTCAAGGCCTCCGCGGACAACGTTTTCTATTTTGCGAACCGGAGCCGCGCGGCTTGGGGGCCACGACAGCAGATGTCCATCCAGGATGTCGCGCCGCCCGCTCCTTTCGGCACTCTGGGAGTGAGGACCGCTGATCTCGATTTCGACAAGCGGATCGACGTTATTCGCAGTCTCGGCGACGGCTTGGGTTACCAAATCTGGTTCAATCTCGATGGGAGCAACTATTCCAGCCGTATCCTCGGTGTCAGTAAGACTGGATTTAGTTTCGACTTCACCCAACCCGGCGTGCAAATCGCCGACCTGAATGGCGATCGCGTGCCGGACGTTGCCCGCGTTTGGCCGACTGGGATTACCATCACGGCAGGCTTAGGCTACGGGCGCTTCGGCAGCCCAATCGAAGTTCCCCTCCCCGGCGGAATCGTGCTTACGGAACAGCAAATCGCCCGCGCAAAACTGGTTGACATAACCGGCGATGGCCCTGCCGACTTGGTCATCGAGCGAGCGGAAGGGACGGACCTCTGGTACTGGATCAATCTTGGGACATACACCTTTAGCGGACGCAAGCGCATCACCGGGCTTCCTGCTCCAATCGGTTTGAAGGCAGAAATTCGATGGGCTGATCTGAACGGCAACGGCACCACGGATTATGTTTTCGCTGACCGCGAGAGTTCGCCCAGCATCCAAACCGTTGACCTTGGAGAATTGATCGCGTGCGGCTCAACTCCTAACCTCCTGACCACCATTTCCAACGGCATCGGGCGCGTCACGCTTATTAGCTATCAACCCTCGACAAAGTTTGCCATCGAAGACGCGGCTGTCGGACGCCCATGGCCGGACGTCATGCCATTTCCGGTGACGGTGGTTTCTGCTGTGACGAATCTCGATTCTTTGGGCCACGCTTACGCCACACGATTTCGTTACCATGACGCTTATTATGATCCCGTCGAGAAACAGTTCCGCGGCTTTGCCCGAGTGGAACAGGTGGACGTGGGTGACGCCTCCGCTCCTACCCTGATCACTCGATCTTACTTTGATACCGGCCGGCAGTTCGAGCCGATGAAAGGCCGGCTGCTGCGGCTCATCGCAGAGCAAGAAGACGGTCGAGTGTTTACCGACGAAACCAACTCATGGGTGACCCCGCCGGTCACGTTGATGACAGGGACGAACGGCACGAATGTCGTGTTTGTTCATCCCGTCGCCAGCGTGAAACTCATCAAAGAACTCGGCCAAGGCGAAGAGCGGCGGCTGGAAAGCGAAATGAGTTTCGACAACTTCGGCAACCAGACCCGCAATGCCAACTACGGGATCGTGGTCAATGGCGACCGTTCCGCGTTCAACGATGAGCGCATCACGACGACCGAATACGCGATCAACACCAACACGTGGATCCTACGAGCGCCCACGCGTGTTGAAATCAAGGACGAGCAGGGCGCCGTCATCTCGCGCGCGGAGATGTTCTATGATGATGAGAGCTTTTCCGGCAACAATTTCGGCCTTGTAACCCGTGGAGAACTTACACTAAAGCGCGAATGGAAGGATCCGACCGATCCCTCGGGCTTCGTCAATTCCGCCCGGACCAAATACGACACCTATGGCAATCCGATCATCATGCTCGATCCTTTGGCCTCGGCGCCGAATGGTGTGATGGATTTCTCGCAAGGCCACGCCCGCCAAATCGATTACGACCCGCGCTTCCACACCTTGCCGGTCACCGAAACGATCCACGTTGGAAACGGCAGCGCGCCGTTGGTGTTTCAGGCCAGCTACGATGAGGGATTCGGCACAGTCAGCAGTTCGACCGACTTCAATGCTAACATCACCAGTTACGGCTACGATGTGTTCGCTCGTCTTACTAATATCGTGAAGCCCGGCGACACTCCCGCCTCCCCGACGGTGGAATACGATTACGCGCTTGCGGTTCGCTTCCCTCGCCCCGTCGGACAGGGAGAGGGGATCAATGAAGGGGTCGTCAACTTCGTCGAAACCCGCCAGTTGGACCAGTCCGAAATCCGAAATCCCAAATCCGAAATGTATTTGCGCTCCCGCCAGTTCGTGGACGGCCTCGGCCGCAACCTCCTGATCAAGCAGGAAGCCGAGCCAGCCCCTGGCAGCACCACACCGCGAGTCGTTGTGACCGGCGCCACCCAATTCAACGCTCGTCAAAAGCCTGCGCGAGTCATCAATCCTTACTTCTCTCTGAGCAACGCTCGCCCTGCGGATGGGAGAGGGACTGGCGCAGAGGGTCTGTTGGATGATCTTCTCGCCTTCGAAAACATCGAAGCACCCGGGTGGCAAGGCCAGTTCCACCATGAAGGCGCTCTCGTCACCCTCAACCTGACCGACGCCCCCGCCATCAGCACCGCCTACGACGCCACACTCCGTCCCATTCAAGTTACCAACCCGGACGGAACTTTTAGCCGCACCGTCTATGAACCGCTCCTGACCCGTTCGTTCGACGAAAACGACACCGATCCTGCTTCGCCTTTCCACGATACGCCAATGGCCCACTTCAACGACGGTCTCGGACGCCTGATCCGCGCGGACGAGGTCGTCCGGCTCAAGGACGATGGCACTCCCTCGAGCGAACTCCAGTCCTGGACCACTCGATATAATTACGATCTGAACGATCAACTCACGCACATCACCGATTCGCAGGAAAACGAAAAGGAATTCCGCTACGACGGCTTGAAAAGAAAAACGTTCATGAACGACCCGGACCGGGGAGAAATGCGGTTTGTTTATGACGATGCTTCCAATCTCATCGAAACCACGGACGCAAAAGGCCAACGGATTACCTACACCTATGATGGCGCAAACCGAATCCGCACGGAGAAGTACCACGATGGCAAAGGCGCCCCACCTTGGCACCCCGTCGCTTCTATCGGTGGAGAGGCCCAGGATGAAGGGGAAACCAACTCGGTCGTTTACCACTACGACTCCCCTGTTGCCAATCTCACGCAGGGTGACAACACGGAGGCCACCGCCCGGAACGTGAAGGGTGCGCTCGCTTGGGTCGAAGATCTATCCGGAGAAGAACACACCTCCTATGATTCGCGCGGCCGTGTCGAGTGGGTCGTCAAACGCATCCCCGACGTTGGGGGAAATCAGGCGCCAGGAATCAGGAGCCAGAATTATCTGGTTAGCTACCCGACAGGATTTGCGTATGACTCGTTGGACCGCCTGACCCTGCTGACCTATCCGGATGCGGATCAACTGCGCTACGAATACAACAACAGAAATTTGCTTGAGCGCATCCCAGGTGGAGCCGTGAGCGGCCTCACAAAAACCGGAGCAATCATTTCGGACCTTGCCTACGCGCCATCCGGACAGATGACCCAGATTCATTACGGGAATGGAGTTCATACCGGCTACAAGTACGATCCGCGCCTTCGGCTCACTCGCCTAAGCACCATTGCTCCGCCCAAAGATGCGGGCCAAACTGAGGGGTTATCCTGGATTGACTTCTCCTACGACTTCGACGGCGTCTCGAACATCAAATCCATCACTGACCTCCGCCCCGGCTCAGCCGTCCCGGAACGCGATCCGCGCCGCAACACCCAGCTCTTCCAATATGACGACCTGTATCGCCTCACCCGGGTCCAATATTCTTTCGCCCTGCCCGGCGCCGCCTCGCACAACGATGGCGAAATCAACTACCGCTATGACCGCATCGGCAACATGCTCGCCCAGACGTCTGACATTGCCCATTTCGAAAAAGGCCTGAGCGTCACTGACCTCGGCGCGATGGAGTCGGGCGGAACCGCCGGGAGATTCGCCCGGATTGGACGCAAGGCCGGAGATCCTCCCGGCCCTCACGCCCTGACTTCAATCCAAAATCCAAATTCTCAAATCCAAAATCGCAAATACGATTACGACGCCAACGGCAACATGACGAACATTGACGGCCTGGTCTGCACCTGGGACTTCAAAGACCGCTTGGTCGGCGTCGAGAATTCCGAAATGCGCGCCGCCTACATCTACGATTACACCGACCGCCGTATCACCAAACACGTCGCATGGAAACAGGGCTACCCTCGCTCATCAGGGACGAACTCCCTCCCCACCTCTGGGGGAGAGGGTCGGGGTGAGGTGGTCACCGTCTCCTACATTAACAAATACTTCGAAGTCCGCGAACACGACGCCCCCACCAAATACGTCTGGAACGGCAACACCCGCGTCGCCCACGTGACCGGCTCCCTGAACTCCAACGTCCGCGTCCAGCGCCTCCGCATCTATCCCGGCTGGAACCTCTGCTCCTTCGCCGTCACCGCCACTAACGCGCTCTCTCAGTTTTCAGCCTTCAGCCTTCAGCCTTCAGCCTTTCGCTGGGATCAGCCCACGCTCGCCTGGCTGCCTGTGGCAACGAACGAAACCCTGGCCGCCGGAAAAGTGCTCTGGCTGCGAGCCAGTACCAACGCTACCGTGTCCCTGATGGGCACATACTCTCCACCGGTGAATGCCGCATTACCGATCGGCCCGAGCTTCCAACCCGGAGCAGGACTCGAAGCTTGGGATCTGAAATCTTCGATCTCAAATTCCCCAAGTCTTGACGTTTGGACCTTCGACGCCTCGCGCACTTGGTGGCTCCCATTGTTGCCTTCGCTGCTGCAACCGCGAGCCGACCTTGCGGTCTCTATTGTGCCGGGCCAAGCCCTGTTCGCCCGAACTGACGCCCCTGCTCAACTCGAACTGCCCGAGTCCGCTCTGCGCATCCGCTACTACCACCAGGATCATCTTGGCTCCTCTAGCGTGTTAACGGACGCATTCGGCAACTTTGTCGAGGAATCAGCGAACCACGCCTTCGGGAGTCCTCGAAATACCTTCCGGGCACGCCCTGCCTGCGAGGCATATCGGTTCACTCAAAAGGAGAACGACAGCGAGAGTGATCTTCTATATTTCGAGCTTCGCTTCCTTTTAAGTCGTTTCGGTCGCTTTGTCTCGGTCGACCCACTTGGCAATGCCCCTCCCGAGGCATGGAGCGGATCACCACAGAAGTTAAACCTCTATGCGTATGCTCAAAATTGCCCGATTATGCTTATTGATGCAGACGGAACCGACGAACAAGTCGCGTACGTTGCATACAGCCTGGTAGGTGGAGCGTACGCTCGGAATGCAATTGGAGCACGGGGCTACATTGTATGCGTCAATGGTGGTGCGTTCACGGCGGCGCGGGCGGGACGTGGGCTCGCGACGATGCGTGGGGGCGGAGTGAACCAGCCGCTGGTATCAGTCTATGGCTGCGCCGCGTCTGGTTTTTGACTCCCGGACGCTGGGGA
>ORJL011414169.1_pt1 | contig 23112 bp, 23 predicted proteins | sample 1779941 | NCBI WGS metagenome assembly ORJL01 (sample SAMEA104232317, study PRJEB22302) | groundwater metagenome | biome: forest; feature: aquifer; material: groundwater | place: USA | collected 2011-08-07 | depth 5.8 m
AAAAGTGCGCGGCTACAAACCCGGGCGTTTTAGCTTTAACGTCAAAGGCGGCCGCTGCGAGGCCTGCGGCGGTGACGGGATCAAAAAAATAGAAATGCATTTTTTGCCGGATGTTTATGTGGAATGTGAAGTTTGCAGCGGGCAACGCTTTACCGAGCAGACTCTGGAAATCCGTTTTAAAGGAAAAAATATTTCGGACGTTCTAAACATGTCGGTTGTTGAAGCGCTGGAAATTTTCGAAAATATCCCAAAGATTAAGCAAATCCTGCAAACACTTTTTGACGTCGGCCTCGGCTACGTCAAGCTCGGCCAAAACGCGACGACACTTTCCGGCGGGGAAGCCCAACGCGTTAAGCTGGCGAGCGAACTTTGCAAATTCGCGACAGGAAAAACGCTTTATATTCTTGATGAACCGACAACGGGATTGCATTTTGCCGATGTTGATAAACTTTTAACTGTTTTGCAACGACTGGTTGACCGCGGCAACACCGTTCTTGTCATTGAGCATAATCTGGAAGTGATTAAAACCTCCGATTATATCGTTGACTTGGGGCCCGATGGCGGCGATAAAGGCGGGGAGGTTGTTTTTCAAGGCGCGCCGGAAGAAATTGTTCAGCATAAAGCCTCTCATACGGGGCACTACTTGAAGGATTTCCTAACGGCTCATTCTTAAAATCTTAAAACGGTGTTATAATGGCACTCATGAAATTTTTAAATTTATTTAACGCGGGTGTTGCGCGCAATATGCGCAAAAAATGTTTTTCCCGAAAAACATTTTTTGCGCTCGTCCTTGTTTTCCTTGCCCTCGCCGTTGTTTTCTTGCCCCAAAGCTTCGCCGGCGATGAAGAAACCGAGCTCTTCCTCATCGCCCAAAACGCCTTTAACGACGGCTTTTACGATGTCGCCATCCGCTATACCAGCCAATTCCTCGACCACTACCCGCAGTCAACTAAATATGTCCAAGCCAATCTCCTCTTGGGACAATGTTATTTTTTCAAAAACCAGTATCTCAAAGCCTTTGAAATCTTTCAACGCCTTGAACAGTTTTCCGAGGCAAAAGACGCAACGCTTTTCTGGCTGGGAGAAACTTACCTCAAGGGCTCAGACTACGCAAGCGCGCAAAAATACTATCAACAGGTCATTGATCTTTTTCCGTATTCGATCTACGCCCCTCAGGCGTATTATTCGCTGGGATGGTCCTACTTTGATCAAAAAAATCATGAAAAAGCTCTCGATGTCTTTTTGCAATTCACTGTAAAATTTCCCGCCCATGATTTAGCGGAGGACAGTTTATTTAAAATGGCCGAGTGCGAATACCATCTTCGCAGCTATCAAAACGTTATCAGCCGCTTCGCCGACATCCTGGCCAAATTTCCGCGCTCCCGCCGTAAGGATCAGGCGTATTTTTATACCGCCGAATCCTATTTTTACCTCGATGATTTTCCAAAGGCCGTTGAAAACTATATAAAAACAACGCAGTTTTCAACGGACGCCAACGTGATTCTCGCCGCCAAAATCAGCATTGGCTGGTGTTATTTTAAACTCAAGGATTTCGAGAATTCAAAAAAGTTTTTCGACGATGCGCAGGCCTTCTCGCAGGAAAAAAACATACCATCCGATGACATCGACCTTGGCCGCGCCAGCCTGTGGGTCGAAATGACTGACTATCCAAAAGCCCTGGAGGCCTACGACCATCTCATCACAACGTTCCCTGACAGCACGCGGGTAGCTGAGGCTTATCTTGGAAAAGCAAACGCGCTGTATCAATTGAAAAACTATCCTGAGGCGACCACGTACTACCAAAAAGTCATCGACACATTTTCGCAAAATCCCATGTCGCAGGAAATTGTTGAAAAAGCCAAGTTCGGTCTTGCCTGGACATATTTAAAAAACAACAGCACCGCGCAAGCCATCGAAATCTTTCAGAACATTGCCGGTCAGACGCAGAATGTCTCCTCAAAAATCAGCGCCCTTGTGCAAACCGGAGACACCTTTCAAGATATCAATGAGCTTGAAAAGGCGTTGGAAACTTACGATAAAATTTTGCGGGATTCTCCGGATAGCTTTTACGCAGACTATGTCCAATACCGGCAGGGTATTGCCTTGCTTAAACTCAACCGCTTTGAAGCCGCGATTCTTTCCTTCCAAACGCTCAACAAGAATTTTCCAAACAGCAAATACCTGCCGGATACAACGTATTATTTGGGTTTGACCTATTTTCGAAAAGGCGACTGGGCCGCCGCCCAGGAACAACTCACCCAATTTGCCGCCAATCTTCCCGCTAACAGCGAATTCGCGGGAGACGCGCAGTATATCCTGGGGCTTTGCCTTTTCAATTCACAGGATTTCGACGGGGCCTCGAAAATTTTTCAAAAGATTATCAAAAATTATCCGCAGGAAACAACACTTGTCAGCAACTGCGAAATGAATATCGCCAAGTGCCTCTACCATTTGGGCGATGCCAAAGAGGCCGTGAAACGCTTTAAGATCATTGTTTACAAATACCCGAAAACCGACGCTGAAATGGAGGCGCTTTTATGGCTGGGGGATTTCTACCTGCAATCCTCCGACTTTAATAACACCGTCAGCTATTACCAACAGCTTATCGAAAATTTTCCTTCAAGCGAAAGAATAAATGTCGCCCATTTCGGATTAGGGCAGGCCTACCAGGAACAGGGAGCTTTGGATAAGGCGATTTATGAATACAAGTTGATCGGGGAGGCCTTTGACCATGAGCTTTACACCAAGGCCCAGCTTTCCATCGCCGATATTTTAACGAGAGATATTGATCCTGATGTCGCCATTGAGACTTATCGCAAAATTACCGCAAGCGCCCCGGAATTCAGCCGCGATGCCCAGTTAAAAATCGCCGAAGCGTACAAAAAAAATTACGAATACGAAAACAGCCTCAAGGCCTTTGACGAGGCCCTCAAATCCAGCCAGGGCGCCAGTAAAATTACCAGCGCCGAAGTCCAGTTTCTCATCGCCGACACTTATGAAACCACGAAAAAGTTCAAAGAGGCCGTTGATGCATACCTAAAAATTCCTTATCTTTACCCGCAGGAAACTCCGTGGGCGATCAAGGCATACCTGCGAAGCGCGCGTATCTTTGAAAAAGAAGACGATTGGGAAAATGCGAAATCCGCCTATACAAAGATTATCAGCTACAAAACCGACGAGGCCAAATTTGCCCAAGAACGGCTTGAATGGATCGGGGCGAATATTCCGACGCAAACAGAATAGGTATCACAAGGAGGGGATAAATGACGATTTGGCAAATGAGCGCGTGGAAATTGATTGTGGCCGGCGGGCCTGTGATGGTGCCGATTCTTTTGTGTTCGTTTTTAGCGCTGGCGATTATCGTTGAGCGGCTGATGTATTACGCCTCGATAACATCCAATACACAGCAATTAAAACGTTCCGTTTTTGAAAAGATTAAAAATAACAACTTAAAAGAGGCTCTCGATATCTGCGATTCCAGTAACGCTCCATTGGCAAAGATTTTAAAGGCCGGGACCGTTAAGTTCGGCGCAAGCCGCGATGAAATCAAAGAATCCATTGAAGATGCAAGCCTTTTCGAAATTCCCAAGCTCGAGAAAAAACTTAACATTTTAGCCACCATCGCGCATATCGCGCCGCTTTTGGGCCTTTTGGGGACAATCACCGGCATCGCCGGGAGTTTTCATACGATTCAAGTGCGGGCGGCCTCGCTTAATCCTGTGACGCCCGCCGATCTGGCAGGGGGCATTTGGGAGGCCTTGATTACAACCGTCGCGGGGCTGATGGTCGCCATCCCCGCCTTTGTTGCCTACAATTATCTCCTCAGCCGTGTCAATTATTTTGTCCTTGATCTTGAGCGAGGGGCGACAGAGCTCGTTAATCTTCTCTCCCAAATCTCGGAAGTAAAAACCGTAAAAAAAGGGGGGATTCACGGTGAGGTTTAAGCGTCACGTCCAATGGGAGCGCGGCTTGGGGCCGATTGATATTGCCCCTTTTGTTGATATTGTTTTTCAACTTTTGATTTTTTTCATGTTAACATCGCTGTTTGTCTTTCAATCCGGCATTAAAGTTAAATTACCAAAAACCATCACAAGCGAGGTCATTCAAGAAGATAACCTCGTCGTCACGATCACCAGCGAAGATGTGATGTATTTGGGCGGCACCGTGATTACGCTCAAGGAGCTTCACACTCAACTGAGCAAACCAGCCAATCGCAACCGCCCCATCCTCATTAAATCCGATCGACGGTCTTCCCTGGGGCGCATCATTGACGTCTGGGATCTGTGCCGGGATTTAAATATCGAGAAAGTCAATATCGCCACGAATCAGGAAAAATGACGCCCGACCAACTTATTGTTCGAAAAAATTTCTTTCTCCAGGGAGCATTGGCTTCCGGGCTGTGTCATGTTTTGTGCTTTAGCCTCTTTGTGATTTCCTTTCCTTCCAAAGCAGCGCCACAGCCATCATTTTTATTTCTTGGGTCAGTGTTAGACTCCTATGATGTTACCATTCAGCGGCAAAATCCCGATTTCAACGCATCAACCGTGGGCTTTCGGGGGAGCCTTGCCGATGTGACGCCCAATAAGTCATCCGATTTCCAAGGCCGGCAAATTACCTCCCAAAAGCCCCTTTTCTCGAAGTCTTCACATTTAAAGCCCAAAAAAACATTCAAACAACCCCTCAACGTTGTTTCACCGCCTTTGGCTCCTGAGGCTTCCGGCATAACACAACCGCCTGTGCCTGCGCGTGTTCCGTTAGGATTAGATGATGATCGCTATTGATTTTTATATCGCAATTGCCATCTTTTTATCAGCCAGCACCGCACTTGTTATCGGCCGGTGGATATTCTATAATTGTAGCGGGGACGGTAGTTTGATAATTGAAACAAAAAATTTTTATGAATGCCCCATCTGTGTCTACACGTTTTTTAGTTACGAGGATACGGATTTAAAAATATGCCCGCGCTGCGAAAGCTATATTGAAATGAGCGTACCGCCCGGAAAAAATCATGAAAAAAATCCATAACCCTCACAAATCAAGAGCCTTGCATTTAAAGCTGTCTACGGACCGCGGCGGCGTTATTCTCATTGCCGTAACCGCCATGACCATTGTCATGTCCTTACTCGCGATTTCATTGATGAGTTTAAACGGCAGCGCAACTATTTCCAATCAAAAGCAAATCGACCGCATCAAAGCCGAACAATTGGCCACGGGTGCGTTTTGGTATAATTACATGAACCTTTCAACTTCAGGCACAACCGCAACGCCTCCCGGCGAAACACTGGACGGAAAAACCTACACACCAACAATTACCTCCGCCGCGGGAGGGCCAAACAGCACAACTATCTACAACTCAACAGTTTCCTTCTAGCTAAGCCGCTCCTTTCTTTCACAAAACCACCTTTTTAAATACCTCAAAAACAAATTATAATTCATTATTGACAAAGTAAGTCTGTTATATTCTAATGATATACACGTAAGTTTCATATTCTCTGAGCGCGACTTAAGAAACCGAAGGGCTTCTATGAATCGACTTCTCGATGTTGATGAATTAGCGAAATACCTCAAGCTTCAAAAGCAGACCATTTACAATTGGTTGAGCCAGCGAAAAATTTCAGGCATTAAGCTTGGCGGCGTATGGCGATTTGACAAAAAGGAAGTTGACCGATGGCTGCGCTCGCAATCACGAAAGGCACGCGATGATCATAGCGCCTAAGCGGGAATTAAACGTTTACTTCGGCACCGACTCGATCTGCCTTACCGAGACTCACGGGCACCGTGTGATTCATCATGCCGAAACCGCGCATAGTTTCTTTGGGGATGCCGAGTTGCTATCGGTGGCAAACCCGGAGACTGATATCAAACTTTCGGCCATTATTCAAAAGTTTCTCTATGAGAAAGGTATCAAGGCAACTTGTGTGAACCTTTCGCTGCCGTCGCGCGAAATTATCTTGCGATCGTTTTTTATCCCCTGGATGACATCCGCCGAAGTGAAAGGGGTCGTTGAGTTCGAAGCGCGGCGTTACATTCCTTTCCGGCTTGACGAATTGATTTATGTTTATCATGCCACAACAATTTTCGAAAAAAAAGTCAAGCGTATCCATATTTTGTTCGTTGCCGTGCGAAAGGATCTTTTCGAGCGCTATCGGCTTATCCTTGAGCAGGCGGGATTGCGCATTGCCTTTGCGGAGCCGTCCATTGCCAGCATAACGCGGCTTTTGCTGTTTAAAAAAGCAATCCATCCGAAGCAACGCGTCGTTATCATCCAGGCCGATCAAAAAGAAGGGCTCATCATTATTGTCAACCAGGGGGTTCCGCAATTCATGAGGGATTTTTCTCTCCTGGAAACAACGGCAAAAAATTTTCAAAATGAAACGGCTTTTTTAACAAACCGGATAACAAATGAAATCCGTATCTCTCTGGATTACTACCGCCGCCTGCATACCTTTGATACCATCGATAAGATTCTTCTGACGCACTCACACGCGGTGCCAATTGCCGCGGAGACGCTCGAAGCCGAATTTAAAATTCCGACAACAGCGCTGCCTTTGCGCTCGTTGATCAACAGCGAAGAGGAAGTTGAATTGGGCGCTTTGAGCGCTTATGGCGCCGGATTACATGCGGCATATACCTATCGGTTTAAAAGTGATTTTAGCAAAGCCGTCAACACAATTGAAAAGCCAGCGTCGTCACATCACCTGAGCTTGCCACAGGGGCAGCCGAATTACGCCACGTGTATCAAACTTGCGGTTTTTTGTATCCTCTCGCTTTATCTTTTTTCAAGCCTCACAAAAGGGCGCAACGACGCCAAACAGGCAGCCTTGCGTGAATTAACAGGCCGCGCCGGTGTTTACGAATCCTCTAAAACTGCCGATATAGAACGCAAATACGCTGATGTTAAATCACGGCTGAACACCTACAAGCGTATTGTGCTAAAAAGCAATGTTTCCTTCTTCTTGCGTAAGATTCCAAAGTATTTACCAAACGAAGTTTGGCTGGCAAGCTTTAACATGACCTATAAAGATAATCTCTCAGTTTCACGTGCGCCCGAGAGCGTGTCCGCCAAATCAGGCGTTTCGACGGGGAGTGCGGCCGCTCCCCTTACGGAAATCACTGTTGACCTTGCGGGCTACGCCTACGACAGCGACAAAAACCGGGAAATCGCGCATGTGAACGCCTTTCTGGCAAATTTAAAATCGGATGCCGAGCTGAAAAATTCTTTTTCGACGATAACGCTGAGCGGCGTCAAAAAACAAGCCGTGGACGAAAATACGGCAACATCATTTCAAATCTCATGCAAATAAATATGCTGACACTTAAAGACCTTAAAGAATACGATATTCGAGACATTGACGTCGTAAAATTTGCGAAAGCCCTTCGTTACCGGCGGGATTTTGTTATCAACGGCCTCATTGTCCTGGTCAGCGTCTTTGCCGCCTACAAAATGATTCATGGCCAAAGCTTTAGCAGCCTCTCGCTTGATCGCAAGATTGCCCTCTACGAAGAAAAAAATAAAGCCATCGCCAATTATGACAACGCGCGCATCGAACTTGAGCAATTTTTAGAAAATTTTCCATCAGAGTCGCCCGATATTGATACGCTGATTTCACAAATCAATAGCCTTGCCAACAGCCGCGGGATTCAGATTCAATCGCTTGTCTCCTCCGAAGGGGAGACGACGCAGTTTTTAAAGAAAAAGTATTTGAAACTTACGATTACCGCCGCGGATTTTAAGCGATTCGGTATGTTTGTCCGTGACATAGAAAAGTCATCGTATCCGTTTCGCATCGACCGATGTGCCGTGTCACTTGAAAAACAAGCCGGGACTGATACAACAAACACAGCCGCGCAATCTATTTCATCAGCACCACAGCGCATCAGTGCCGATATGACAATTGCTATTATGACGGTGGTGAAATGAAGCCCATTATTTTCGTAATGATGCTGTCAATCGTCCTGTGCCAAACAAGCGCAAGCATCGCCATTGCTCAACCGGCCATGAGCGAGGATGATTGGGCGCAGTTTGAAGATTTTTTGGATCCATTCCAGCCAAAATTTCCCAAAAAAGAAATCCCGGTTGAGCCCGCAGTGGAAATTTTACCGGCGGCGCCGGTCATTGAAACGCCCATTGCGCCGCCGGCGCAACAAGCGCCTATTGTTTTGCCGGCGCTCACCATCACCGGCCTGGTGTGGAATACGGACCGGCCACAGGCCATCGTCAATAATACTATTGTTGACATCGGCGACACAATCGGCGAGGTCGTCATTGAAAAAATCCGGCGTGAGGGTATCGATGTCCGTTATCGCGAAAAAAATTTCTTTATCACTCAAAACACAAAGGAAACGCAATCGTTAGCCAGTACGGCACCCGTTGCCGATATGCAAAACTTTCAAGCGGTTCAATAGTAAAACGAAAGGACAAACATGAAAAACTTTCTTCGCATCCTCTTTAGCCTAAGCCTTGTTTTTCTATCCGCCGCGTCAACCGCGAGAGGCGCGGAAACCGCGGCCGATAACCTTTTTCTTTATCCTCAATATTCGAAAGTCATCTCAATGGATTTTAACGAGGCGGCCTTAAACGATGTTTTAAAAATATTTTCCCAGCAATCCGGGCTAAACTTTATCGCCTCCGATGAAATCCGGGACAAGAAAGTAACGCTTTTTTTGGACCGCGTCCCCGTTGAATCGGCGCTGGAACAGATTCTCTCCGCGAACAATTTAACCTATGAAACGCCTCCGGGGAGCAACATCTTTATCGTTAAGCCCGCCGTCAAGGAAACCGATCAAATGGAAACGCGCATTTATCGGCTAAAAAATGCAACGCTTCTGGCCTCAAAACTCACGTCGACGGCAAACATTGAAGGCAGCGTGGCCGCGGATGTCGCGATGGGAATAATTTCCGCCATAAAAGCCATCATCAGCACAAGCGGAACTGTCATTGAAGACCCACGCACCAACAGCCTGATTATTACGGACGTCTCCGGTCATTTCCCAAAAATTGAGCAGGCCATTGCCGCGCTCGATATTTCCATCCCTCAAGTTCTCATTGACGTTGAAATGCTGGACATCTCAAAAGAGGGAAGCCTGCAGTTTGGAATAAAATTTGGCGCGACACCCTTGACGTTTAAAGGCGGCACCCGTAACCATTACTACCCGTGGAATCAAAACTGGCTCCTGGACGGAGGGAAGGTAACCGAACCCGCGTATAGCGTCGGGACTATCGATGCCTCCGGATTGTCGGCCGCGTTACAACTTTTGAAATCCAGATCGGACACGAAAAATCTGGCACGGCCGCGTATTCTCACGCTCAACAATGAAACCGCGGAAATCAAAATTTCAACGGAAGAGGCCATCGGCATTGCCACCAACACCTCATCGTCACAAAGCACAGCCTTGCAATCCGTCAGCGCCGAGCGCGTCAAAACCGGCGTCTTTTTAACCGTTACGCCGCAAGCAAATCTTCTGACAAATGAAATCACTATGGCCATTGTGCCGAAAGTTATCCAGGCCCGCACCGGCGGAACATTTTCAGGGCAGACATTTAAAGACCCTGAAGAGCGCGGCTCAAAATCAATTCTACGGGTTGAAAATAACGACACCATCGTCCTGGGCGGACTTTTGCGAACCGATTACAGCAACACGATTACCAAGCTGCCGGTCTTAGGCGACTTGCCGGTTGTCGGCACGGCATTTCAGCATAAAGACAGAAAGGACACGGAACGCGAGCTGATTATTTTCATTACACCGCACATTGTGACGGAAAAACCGACGGCACTGGCATTATCGCCGTCGTCGCGAATCACGCGCGAACAAGATGTTCACTCGGCCCGCGCGCGTAAAATTGACGAAACCCTCTTAACATTCGATAAGGCACAAAAATAACATGGCTTATTTAAAACTCGGACAAATCCTCTTAGAGCAGGGGCTCATTACGGAAGACCAGCTCCACCGCGCCATTGCCGTTCAAAAGCAAGAACAAAGCCGCATTGGGGAAGTTTTTATCAAGCTGGGGATCATTAAAGAGGAGAGTATGATTTCCGCGCTGGGCAAGCAACTTGGACTTCCATACGCTTCACGAATTTCGGGGCTTCTAACACCGCAGGCCAATCAAGAGCTACAAAATCTCATCCCCAAGGATTTCGCGCAAAAAAATCTCGTTTTGCCGCTGTCCCGAAACATGAATTCACTGACATGCGCCGTATTCGACCCGCTGGATTTACTGCTTCTTGACAACCTCAAAAAAATGACAGCCTGTGAAATCAATCTTGTCCTGGCAACGCGGACGGACGTTATTCGCGCCATTGAAGATTTTTACAGCACAACACAACCATCCATGCTTGGGCAAGCGGTGCAAAATACGTATTCATTTGAATTACCGGCATCCGCTGATGCGGGGCCAATTACCATGGCGGATGAAGAAACCGAGCTCAGCCTCGATAAATTAATTGCGCGCGCGGGAGAGGCGCCGGTCGTCAAATTGGTTGACCTGATTATTCGCCAGGCCATCGACGAGCGCGCCAGCGACATTCATCTTGAACCTTACAAGGAACGCATCAACTTGCGTTATCGCATTGACGGCACGCTTTATGATATTCCGCCTCCGGCCAAACATTTGCACCTTCCCATCGTCTCAAGAATGAAAATCCTGGCTAAATTGGATATCGCCGAGAAACGCCTTCCGCAAGACGGCGCCATTGCCGTTAAACTCGAAGACCGGCAGGTGGATTTGCGTATTTCAACAATTCCGACGATTTGGGGCGAAAAGGTTGTCATCCGCATTTTAGATAGCGCGGCCGTCCCGCTGGATTTGACCCGTTTAGGATTCGACACCAAGGCGCTTGAAACCATCCGTAAAACCCTCAAAATGCCCTACGGCCTTTTTTTTGTGACCGGCCCGACCGGAAGCGGAAAATCAACGACCCTTTATGCAGCCATCCGCGAGTGTGTTGACCCGCGAAAAAATATCACAACCGTTGAGGACCCCGTTGAATTTCGCATTGAAGGAATCAATCAGGTCAACATCAAGCCCGACATCGGCCTGACCTTCGCCTCCGCCATGCGCTCTTTTTTGCGCCAGGACCCGGATGTCATCATGGTAGGTGAGGTGCGTGATTTAGAAACAGCGCAGATCTGCGTGCGCGCGGCCTTGACAGGGCATTTTGTCTTAAGCACACTACATACCAACGATGCCGCTTCCGCCATTACACGGCTTTTAGATGTCGGCGTCGAGCCATATCTTCTCATGCCCTCGCTTCTGGCGGTTGTCGCTCAAAGGTTGGCGCGCAAGTTGTGCGCCAAATGCAAGGAACCCTACGAACCCATCCAAGCAGAAATCGAAGGAATAAAAATTCAAAGCGATCTCATTTATCGCGCAAAGGGTTGCCCGGATTGCCATCACACAGGATACAAAGGGCGCATTGCCATTTCAGAGATCATGATTGTTAACGACAATATCCGGCGGCTTATCTCCGCGCAGGCTTCATATATGCAAATCAAAGACGAGTCCAGAAAAAACGGCATGGAAACCTTGCTTGAATCGGGAATTAAAAAAGTCGAAGCCGGGATCACCAGCCTTGAGGAAGTTTTGAGCCTGACGCTCAACTGATGGAGAAGATTTATGCGATTTTTATACACCGCTAAGGACGCCAACGGCAAAACCATTACACAAACCGACGACGCCATCGATCAGGAAATGTTAGTTTCCCAGCTTCAAAAACAAGGCTATTTTGTCATGAGCGTTCAGCCGTTTTCGGAGACGGTGGCCAAAAAAGCACCCGCAAAATCCCGCCAAGGAAATGTTATTACGCACAATAAGGTTAGCCTTGAGGACCTTCTTAATCTTTGCCAGCAGTTTTCGGCCCTTCTGGATGCCGGGGTGCCGTTACTGCGCAGTCTCGACATTATCTCCATGCAGGTCGAAAGCAAGCAACTATATGAGTCCATGATTGAAATACGAAAAAGCGTTGAAGCCGGAGAATCGCTCAGCGCGAGTTTGGCCAAGCATCCAAAAATTTTTAACCGCCTCTGGGTCAGCCTTGTGGAAGTCGGAGAGGCGTCCGGAACCATGCCGACGGTTCTCACAAAGCTGGCGTTTTATTTGGAAAGAGAAGCAGCGTTTCGTTCAACGATATTTTCCGCGCTCATGTATCCGCTTGTTTTGACGGTTGTTTCTTTTTCAGCGGTTTTATTTTTCGCACTCGTTATCGGCCCAAAATTTAAAAATCTCTTTGAATCCTTCGGCTCTGAATTACCACAGCTGACAAAAACGCTTTTGGGGACATTCGACTTCATCCGCATTCACTTTTTTCTGCTTACAGGAATTGCGGGTGCTATAATTGTCTTGATGCAACAATATGTCCGCACTCCCATCGGACGTTTACAGGTGGAGCGGTTTTTTCTATCCATACCTAAATTTGGAGACATTTACCGTACGATTATTGTCGAGCGATTCACCTCGCAGATGTCGATTCTCACCGACAGCGGGGTGCCGATACTTTACGCGCTTGACATCACGCAACGAATGGTGGGCAACAAGGTTTGCGAAAATATTATCACCGATATTAAGAACAATGTTAGGGAAGGAGGGCTCATCGCGGAATACATGAATAAAAGCGGCTTTTTCCCTCCGATGACCATTCAGATGATTTTGGTCGGCGAAGAAACCGGAGAGCTCGGGAAGATGCTCAAGAAAGTTTCCGAATATTACCAAGAGCACGTCCAAACATTTTTAAAGCGCTTCTCGACATTGTTTGAGCCGATTATGCTTGTTGTCATGGCGGTTGTCATCGGAGTCATTGTGATTGCCATGTTTTTGCCAATATTCAATTTATCGCAGCTGGCGCATTAATCACTTCTGCGAGTTAAAAAGGAGGTGGGGCAAATTAAATTGGTACTTTATGCGAAGCAGGTTTGTGGGTCAAAAAATATTAGACATAATTTTAGGAGGGGATCAAATGAATACGCGACGTCATCTTAAAGGTTTTACGCTTCTGGAAGTGTTGGTTGTCATTGTCATCATCGGTATCTTGGCGAGCTTGGCCATGCCAAGATTCTTTCGAACCGTTGAATATTCCCGCGCCACAGAGGCCCTGGCACAGCTTTCCGCGGTGCGTTCATCCATGCAGCGCTGCTATCTTCTGCAAAATTCCTATACGGGATGTACTGCCTTCACGCTTTTGGATGTTGAAGACCCCGGGACGCTCACTGGAACACACTTTACTTACGCTCTTGGCACCGGCGCGACCACATTTTTAATCACAGCGACACGAAACACAGTTGACGGCGGATCAACGGCAGAGAGAGTCACGATTAACCAGGATGGGACAAAGACGGGATCTGGGCTTTACACCGGAATTCGGTAGCACTTTTGGGTCAGATTACTGTCAACAAAAAAGGAGGGGGATTATAATGAAAGAACACCGAGACAAAAAAGGCTTTACGCTTCTGGAAGTCCTCATTGTGATTGTTATCATCGGCATTTTGGCGAGCTTGGCCATGCCAAGATTCTTTCGAACCGTCGAATATTCCCGTGCCACGGAAGCCCTGGCGCAACTTTCCGCAGTCCGCTCGTCCATGCAGCGCTGCTATTTGCTGCAAAATTCCTATACAGGATGTAATGCCTTCACACTTTTAGACGTTGAAGACCCCGGAACAATTACCGGTAATCACTTCACCTATGCGCTTGGCACCGGCGCGACCACATTTTTAATCACAGCCACCAGAAATACCGTTGACGGCGGATCAACGGCGAACCGAGTCACAATCGACCAAGATGGCGACAAAAACGGGGTTGGCCTTTATACCGGAATTCGGTAATGCGATAGGAAAAACCTGATGCCCCAACAGACACACCGCATAACACAACGTGCCTTTACACTCATGGAGCTGGTTCTCGTCGTTGTTATCCTGGGTATCATCGCCGGTTTTGTCATTCCCAACTTCGAAACAACGATTGAACGCGCGCACAGCAACGACGCAAAAGCAAATTTGCGCGCCATTCACTCCGCCAATCGAATTTATTACGCTGAAAAAAATTCTTATTGGCCGGAAACCGCCGGAAGCTACAATCTCGCCGCTATCAACAGCGCCTTGCGCCTTTCCATTTATGCAAATGGGATGGGCTACACCTGCGCTCCCGGAATCACACTTGGCACAACTTATCAGTGCGATGCAGAACGCAACGACTGGGCACTGCGTATCACCGAAGCTTACCCAACCACTGCCATTACCTGCATCGCGGGAACGTGCCCATAATTTTTCATTTCATGCTTATGCCGAAAACAAATCAAGAAAAGGGATTTTCACTCATCGAAATTATCGCCGCGATTCTTATTTTCAGCATCGCCTCCGTCGGCCTTTTTTCGACGTTTGCCGCGCAGCGTGAATCAACCGAGCGCTCGGAAAGACGGCTCCAGGCCGCGTATCTCGGCCGGCAAGTCCTTGAGGAGCTTCGCGCAAAAATTGACGCCATGAGCTGGGATAGCGGCGATCTCAGCGAGGGGGTCCATCTGTATCCGACAAATTCTGCTCTTTTCAATGTCAGCTATACTGTCATCAACGCCGCAGCCGGCGGCCGCAAGGTCACATTAACCATCAACTATGCGCCTTAAAAAAAATCGAGCCCTTACATTAACCGAGCTTATCATAGCGACTGTCATCATCGGGATTATTATGGTCGGCATCGGGAGTATGGATTTTGCCCTTCGCCAGTCGCATCAAGGATCATCCCGCAATGCGCTCATCGCCATGCGCACATCAGCCATCATGCTTCACATCACAAAAAACGCGCAGTTGGCAACCGGCAACCTCACGGACCTGGGGCTTATCACAACGGCAACAAATGCATGGATCCGGCTGGACAATCCAAATAATCCAACTCCGGATAACTACAGCGACGATACATGGGTCAGCTATACTTTTGACACACTCAATCAGGATCTGTATTTTTGCACCGTTTTAGATAACGCGACAGCATGCACATCCGCGGACGAAACGTTGGGAACTCTGGAAAACTTTACGCCGACGCTAACCATTGATACAACTCCGGGAAACCCGCAGCTTTATCTTGAAATATCTCTTTCAAGTCTATTTGATCTTTCTCAACCGGAAGATCCATTTTCTAATCCCCGCTACACGCTCACAACGCGCGTTTACCCAAAATCAATCAGCAACTCTTAATGTTTTTAAGCGTGATTTAGTTTGACTTTTTTCTATTTGCAAAGATAATATCGCTTAATCTGTCGCTGTAGCGGTTATCCTCATGGCCCAAAAAACAAAAGTAAACGCTTTTACGCTCATTGAAATGATGACGGTTGTTGTTATTATCGCCATCTTGGTCAGTCTGCCTTTAATGCGCTATCTGCGGTTGGCCGAGAATTCTCGCGCCTCGGAAGCTGTCACGAATCTTAGTGCCGTTCGCCAGTCGCTGCTTCGATATTATTCACCAAAGCAAAACTTTACCGGGGCAACGCTTAACAGCCTCGATATTGACGACCCGAATGCAACAACACAACGGCTATTTACGTACTCGCTTACAATTCCCACGGCGACAACATTTACCGTTTTGGCCACACGAAACACCATTGACGGCGGTGATACCGGGTCAACGGTCGGAATTAACCAGGACGGGACAAAGTGGGGGACAGGCTACTTTTCGGGAGTTAAGTAATCATTTTATGGGCCGGTAGTTCAGCTGGGAGAACGCTTGATCCGCAATCAAGAGGTCGGGGGTTCGAATCCCCCCCGGTCCACCATCTCGCCGACAAAAATTTATCTTAGAAAAGGCGAGATGTTGTCCCGAGCAACTGTCGACTCATTCCTATTGCGAGGGGCCAGTCTGTGCCCTTATTTATGATCAGCCGGGAGGAGCTTGATAAGCGTTATATGGCATGTTTACGTTTTACGTTGTCGCGATAACTCTTTTTATGCTGGAATAACGAGCGACCTTAGAGAAAGATTGTTGTGCCATAATTCCGGCAAGGGTGCCGAATATACAAAGCGACGAAAGCCCGTAGTTTTGGAGTATACTGAGAAATTTAACACTAAGAAGGAAGCGCAAATTCGAGAGATAGAAGTTAAAGCACTTAGTCACCAAAACAAAGAACACCTAATAAAGTACGGCACAGGGGAGAGGTTTCCCTCGGCTCGGTAAATTTAAGAGGGGGCGCCTCGGGACTCGTCGCTCAACATTTAAAAGCATCGTGCTCCTCGCGAATCCCCCCGGTCCACCAAGCTTCGTTCCAATGCTTTTGTGCGAGGGCTTCGTAGGAATAAACCAGGAACTTCTTAACGGATCCGGCGAAGTAGAACACTAAATTATGCACCGCTTCCTTTGCCCCAACCAGGATTTTCAAAAGCCCCGCATTTCACTTACAAATCCCAAAGAAATTCATCACCTAAAAAATGTCTTGCGCCTTAAACCGCAGGACAAAATTCTCATCTTTAACGGCCAAGGCGAGGAGGGGGAAGGCCACATTGAATCCCTGACGCCCAGTGAAGTCATTATTTCCCTGCAACCGCAAACGATTAAGCGGGAAGCCGAATCTCAAATAAAAATCGCGCTTGCCTGTGCTATCCCAAAAAAAGCAAAATTTGAATATATTATCGAAAAATGCACCGAGTTGGGCGTTGATGAAATCATTCCGATGAAAACCGCGCGCACGGAAATCCACGCGACCGAAGAAATCGCTCAGAGAAAATTCCACCGTTATCAAACCGTCGGCATCAATGCCGCCAAACAATCCCAGCGAAAAATTCTTCCCGTCATTTTTCCCATAACAACCTTTAAAGACGCGCTCAAAACGCTTCTCACTCCTGCAACAAAAGCATTTATTCCGGCGCTTTTTGGAAAACGCGAACTTCTTAAAAGTGCCCTTTCAAACAGCTCTTCGCCCTATAAACGAATCCTTTTTTTCATCGGGCCCGAGGGAGATTTCACCCCACAGGAAGTCGATTTGGCCATTGAGGCAGGGTGCACGCCTTTATCGTTAGGGCCAACGACGCTCAAAGTCGACACCGCCGCCATCACCGTTGTCGCGTTTTGCCGTCAATTCCTGCTCCACAATGAAGAATAAACGAGATTTTCTCATCGCTTCTGGTATTTTCTTTTTCGCCTTCCTTTTACGTTTTCTCTACATGCTTTTCCTGGAAAGAAATTATTTCTTCTACAACCATCCTGCCGACGATGTTTTATATTATCAAACATGGGCGGATGATATCGCGAGAGGCAACTGGCTTGGCGCGGATGTCTTTTACGGCATGCCCCTTTATCCGTATTTTTTATCTGTCCTTAAAAAAATTTCATTCGGCGCAGAGACGATCGTTCGAATCTTTCATTTGCTTTTAGGTTCTTTAAATTGCGCGCTGATTTATCTTCTCGCGCAAAAGTTATTTTCCCGCTCCACAGCGCTTCTCGCCGGATTATTGGCTGCGACAAACTTCATGCTCGTTTACTACGATTGGCTCAGGCTGCCGGTTGTGTTGATAATCTTTCTTAGCCTCATTGCCACGCTTGTATTACTTCAGCTGAATCTTTCAAGCCGTAAACGCGATTGGTTTTATTCAGGAATCATACTGGGGATGGGTGCGCTTTGTGATGGAAAATTTCTCATTTATAGTATTTTTTTACTTTTGACTTTAGCCGTTTGGCGCCGCAATCATTTTCGGATGGCGGCGCGAAGGATTTTATTGCCGATGATGTGCGGAATTCTTCTTGTGACTTTTACGGTGACACTGCGCAACAAAATTGTCGGCCGCGATTGGGTTTTTATCAGCGCCCACAGCGGAATTAATTTCTATCTTGGAAACAATCCCCACGCCGACGGGTCATTTGACAATCCGTTTTTCCTTCGGCCGTTTCATCAAGGGCACATCGACGACCCAAAAATCATCGCGCAGACAAGCCTCCAAAAAACGCTGGCGCCGTCGCAAGTTTCGCGCTTCTGGAGCCAAAAAGCGATTGAGTTTATTCGCGGCGCGCCGGAGCAATACGCGCGGCTTCTTTGGAAAAAACTGGTGCTATTCTTCAGGGAAGACGAGGGAAGTTTTGATATTGATCTTCTGCTGCAAAAGCCTTACAAAAAATGGCTCGACGTCAATTCGCTTCGCATCATCGTCCCGCTGGCGCTTTTGGGTATGGCGCTTGCGGTTCGCGCGCGCCAAAAAAATTCCGTTTTTCTGATCTTGTTCATCGCAAGCCAGTTGATTTTTACACTTTTGTTTTTTCTGATCAACCGGCATCGGGCAACCATTTTGCCGTTTCTGATCATTTCCCAGTCTTACGCGGTTGTTTGGTTTACTCAACAAATCAAGAAACAGCGTAAAAGCGCCGCCATGATTTTTTGTTTGTGTTTTTTCGCGCTTTTTCTTTTGTTAAAACCAAAATATGTCAAACCGGAACTCATTGAATTTATCCGCTCAACCAATGAAGGCGTTATCTACGGCGAGCAAAAAGACTACAAAAAAGCACAGGAATCTTACAGGCGCGCGCTTCGGCTTCAACCCTTCGATGTCACGGCGCTGTATAATTTAGGAAACGCATATTTGGCGGCCAACGACCCGTTGGCCGCCATAGAAGTTTACAAAAAGGCGCGCCGTATCAACCCGCTCGACGTTGACGTCTTATTTAACCTGGCTACCGCTTATGAGCAAACACAAAATGTTCCGGCCGCGGTTGAATTATATCAAACGGTCATCGCGCTTTCGCCGCAAAGCGTTGACGCGCATTTTCGCCTGGCTGAAATTTTCAAAAATCAGGGAGATTGCCAGCAGGCATTCAGCCACTATATGGAAATTCTCAATCGCCGCCCGCAATTAACCGGTGAAATCAATCAGCTCATCGCCAACTGCAAAATGAAATAAGCGTCCACAGTTGACTTTCGCCAAGCACTCTAACTTATTTCGTTACAACAAGTTATTTCACGCATATCGGGCGGAGAAAAAGTTGACAACGCCACAGGCGTCAGGTATAATTTGGCGTTTCACTGGTCCGCATTTCACTTAATCACAAGAGCGTATCTGTTGTCAGAAAGGGCAGATTAATCCCTTCGGCCAAGCGTTGCCGATGGAGTCGCTGCGATAGATTTTGCAAACAAAATTTAAAAGCCACGAGGGGAAAAGTAAATTTTAGACAACGTTTAACCGGAGGAACAAATGACTGAGCAAAAGAAATCTGTTGAAAAGGTTGAAAAGGCTGTAACGCCGGAGGCCGCGAATCGTCAAAAAGCGCTTGAACTCGCCTTAAGTCAAATCGAAAAACAATTCGGCAAAGGTTCCATCATGAAACTCGGGACCACAACCAGCGCCCACGTCGCCTCGATCCCAACCGGATCACTCGCCATCGACATGGCCTTAGGAGTCGGCGGGATACCGCGCGGACGCGTGATTGAAATCTTCGGGCCGGAGTCTTCGGGAAAAACAACGCTGACGTTAAGCATCATCAATCAAATTCAAAAAATGGGCGGCGTCGCCGCGTTTATTGATGCCGAGCACGCCTTTGATTCCAATTACGCGAAAACCGTCGGCGTCAATCTCGACGACCTTCTCATTTCGCAGCCCGACACCGGCGAACAGGCTCTGGAAATCGCGGAAACTCTCGTGCGTTCCAACGCCGTTGATTTGGTTGTTATCGATTCTGTGGCGGCCTTAACGCCGCGCGCCGAAATCGAAGGCGAAATGGGGGATTCTCACATGGGCCTTCAGGCAAGGCTTATGTCACAGGCGCTTCGAAAATTAACAGCGGCTATCAGCAAATCAAAAACCTGCGTCATCTTTATTAACCAAATCCGCATGAAAATCGGCGTCATGTTCGGCTCGCCGGAAACCACCACCGGCGGCAACGCTTTAAAATTTTACGCCTCGGTGCGTATTGACCTTCGCCGGATTGAAACCATAAAACGCGGGGATGAAGCCGTCGGCAACCGCGTGCGGGCCAAGATTGTCAAAAACAAAATGGCCGCGCCGTTTCGCACCGCGGAATTTGAAATTCTTTTTGATGAAGGAATTTCAAGAATCAGCGACGTTATCGATTTAGGGACCACGCTTGAAATTATCCAAAAGTCGGGGACATGGCTTTCTTTTGAAAACGAAAAAATCGGCCAGGGCCGGGAATCCACCCGAAGCTATTTGAAGGAAAACCCAAAGGTCCTCCAAAAAATCGAAAAGCAAATCCGCGACAAAATCACGGTAAAACCAAAAGCATAAACAATCAAAGCAAACCTAAAAGACCTATGAAAAATTCAGAAAAAAACCTAAACACTATCCAAATCGGCGATTGGAAGATTTTTACTGTTGCCCTGTTTGTTCTGTTTTTGATTCCAACAAAACCGCTTTCTGCTCAAACCCCTGATGTGACAAACCCGCAGCCCGATTTGACAAGCGCGGTTGAGGAGGTTTCAAGCTCCGTCGGGCCGGCGGTCGTTTCGATTCACACCGAGCAAACAGAGAAATATGCCGTTCGAAAGCAGTTTTACGGAAGCCCTTTTGATGATGAAATCTTCGAAAGGTTCTTTGAGGAATTTTTCGGAGAAATGCCCGAATATGAGCGCAAACACGCAGGCATGGGTTCGGGCGTTATCATCAATGATCAAGGCTACATCCTCACAAACGAGCACGTCGTTGACGGCGCGGATAAGATTTCCGTCATTTTGCCCGATGGACGAGAATTCAAAGGAACGCTTAAAGGGACGGACCCGCGCTCCGATTTGGCCGTTGTGAAAATTGACGCCAAAAATCTTCCCGTCGCGAAATTGGGCGAATCCGACACCCTAAAAATCGGCCAATGGGTGGTGGCGATTGGAAATCCCTTCGGCAATCTCATGTCCAGCTCTGAACCGACGGTCACGGTGGGTGTTGTAAGCGCCCTTCGCCGGTCACTGCCGCAAACATCGAAACGCAACAGCACATACAACGACCTCATCCAGACCGACGCCGCGATTAATCCCGGAAACTCCGGCGGGCCATTGGTCAATCTGCGCGGAGAAATCATCGGCATTAATGTCGCCCTTTTTTCAACATCCGGCGGTTATCAGGGGGTCGGCTTTGCCATTCCCATCAACGCGGCGAAACGTATCATCAACGACCTCATTGAAGGCAAAGAAGTCGCTTATGGCTGGATTGGTGTCAGCGTTCAGAATGTGAATCAGAATTTAGCAGACTACTTCGGGCTCCCCGATACCAGCGGGGCTGTGGTTATTCAAACACTCAAAGACGGCCCGGCGGCCAAGGCCGGCATAAAAGACGGCGACATTATTCTTTCCATTGACGGAAAAAATATCAAGGATGTCACCGCGCTTCTTAAAGTCGTCGGGGAAAGTGCGGTTGATAAAACCGTTTCGGTTAATTTACTGCGGGACAAAAAAGCTTTGACGCTTTCCGTCAAAATCGGCAAGCGTCCGACGATTGGCGAAAACGGGGAAACAATCGTTGAGAATGAGGAAGGCGAATCCGAAAAATCTCAAAACCAAACATGGCGCGGTTTAACCGTCCAGGATCTCACCCCTGAAATCGCAAGGCGTTTTCAATTGGAGGACCAAGAAGGCGTCATCGTTACCAGCGTGGAAAATGCCAGCGCCGGTGAAGATGCCGGTATACGCAAAGGCGACATTATCACATCGGTGAATAATCAACCCATCCGTTCAGCCGCGGATTTTAAGGTGATTACCAAACGCGCCCAAGGCAACGCGTTGATACGCACCACGCGCGGCTACCTCGTCGTTAAAGAACGCCGTGAATAATGAAGGATGCGACGGAAAAAACTGTTTTTGCGCGCGCGAACAATATCGTTTCACGGCTTTTTAAAGTTCGCGCGCGCAGTGAATATGAAATACGCACGCGTTTAAAGGAAAGAGAAATACCGGATGCGACAATTGAAAAGATTATCCGTGAACTTAAAACGCACGGCCTCATTGATGACCGCCGGTTCACACGCGACTGGATTGCCGCCCGCCAAAGCAAACCTTTGGGATTACACCGTATAACCTTTGAATTAAAGCAAAAAGGGATTAGTGACGAATTAGTTAAAAGTGAAATTGCTTTTGCCAAAAAAAGCGGCGATGAAAGCAATCCAATCACAAGTCTTATTCAAACGTATCAAGCAAAGCATAAAAATATGGGTAAGGAAGAATTGAAAGCCCGCATTTTCGGTTATTTGGCGAATCGCGGTTTTGAACCCGAAAAAATACAAGACGCTGTCGAAAAATTATGACGCAAAGCAAAATGACGGCCGATCAAATCCGGCAAAAGTTTCTGGACTTCTTTAAGTCAAAGGGGCATACGATTGTTCCCAGCGCATCACTTGTTCCGCCGGAAAGCGAAGACAAGACCGTTCTTTTTACAACCGCCGGCATGCAGCAATTTAAGCGCCAGTTTTTGGGGCATATTGACGGTTTTACGCGCGCAGCCAGCTCGCAAAAATGCCTGCGCACCGATGATTTGGATAAAGTGGGGAAGACCGCCTTTCACCACACGTTTTTTGAAATGCTGGGAAATTTTTCATTCGGCGATTATTTTAAAAAAGAAGCAATTGCCTGGGCGTGGGAATTTTTAACGCAAGCGTTAAAAATTCCCAGCGAAAAACTCTGGGTTTCGGTTTACAAAGACGACGATGAGGCGTATCAGATTTGGCTAAGCGACGTCAAAGTTCCGAAAGAGCGAATCGTCAAGCTCGGCGACAAAAGCAATTTTTGGCCCTCCGAAGCCAAACAAAAAGGCCCCAACGGCCCGTGCGGCCCGTGTTCAGAAATCTTTTATGATTACGGCGTTAATTGCGATAATCCTTGCTCAAAAGGTGATGAATGTAATCCCGATTGCAGCTGCGGACGGTTTTCAGAAGTTTGGAATTTGGTTTTCACGCAATATAATCGCAAAGAGGACGGTACGCTTGCGCCTTTGCCCGGGAAAAATATCGACACCGGCATGGGCTTGGAGCGCTTAGTTGCGGTTGTGCAGGGAAAGAAAAATAATTATGAAACGGATTTGTTTGCTCCAATCCTGGGAGCCATTGAGTCAATCATTGACAAAGAATATATTAAAGTAATACCCGTAGAGAAACAAATTATTGCTGATCATATTAGGGCCATTATTTTTGGTATAGCTGATGGGGTTATTCCATCCAAT
>ORJL011922107.1_pt1 | contig 23106 bp, 18 predicted proteins | sample 1779941 | NCBI WGS metagenome assembly ORJL01 (sample SAMEA104232317, study PRJEB22302) | groundwater metagenome | biome: forest; feature: aquifer; material: groundwater | place: USA | collected 2011-08-07 | depth 5.8 m
AAGATACCGGTTGAGGACGCTATTCCAAAGGGGCATAGATTTTCTCTGGCTGATATCAAAACTGGTGACTTCGTTTTACAATACGGCTCCCCTTTTGGATTATCAAAAGGCGTGAAAAGGGGACAAATAATCAACAAATGCAATGTCAGCGCCTATTCAAATAACGGGTATGAATCCCTTGTCAATGAGGCCATCAATGCTGACAGGACAGTTCAAAAAGATAAACGGCGTAATAATACACAGATTAACAAGACATTCCTGGGTTACAAAAGGAGCAATGGAAAGGTAGGTACCCGAAATTATTATTTAGTAGTTCCGACCTCGTTATGCGCCAGTGACAGTGCAGTAAAAATTGCAAATTCTTTGGATATAAGTAAAGCACTAAAGAAAAAGTATAAGAATATTGACGGGATCATAGCGGCGGCTCATACAGAGGGATGTGGCTGCAATGACGGTGAGATTATTGAAAGGTTGCTGTTAACGTTAAAAAATACCATTGCCCATCCCAATGTGGGTGGTGTACTGGTTATTGATTTGGGTTGTGAAAAAACAAACTATAAAGTTGTATCCACGTATTTTGATGGATTATTTAAGTCCGGGAAACCAGTAGATTATATAACAATCCAGGATTTGGGCGGTACCCGTAAAACTTTCGTGGAAGGCAGAAAAATCATCCTCGAAAGGTTAGGAGAGGTAAATGACGTTGCACGGGAAGAAGTTCATATTAAGCATCTTGTAATTGGCACAGAGTGCGGCGCATCGGATTCTTTTTCTGGTATTACCTCAAACCCGGTAATTGGACAAACGGTGGATAAAATAATTCATGCGGGTGGTTCGGCGATTTTATCAGAAACCCCTGAAATGATTGGCGCCGAAACATGCTTAATGCAGCGGATGGTATCGAAAAAAGTTGCCGAGAAATTTATAAACGGAATGGAATACTATAAATCGTTAGCCAATAGGCTCAGTGTTTCTATGAATGGGAACTTTGTCCCAGGTAATGAAGAGGGTGGTTTAATAAATTTAACCTTAAAGAGCTTGGGTGCCATACAGAAAGGTGGAAGCACACAAATCGTTGATTTTCTTAATTACTCAGAAACCCTAAAAAGACCAGGCCTGTCGTTAATGAATGGACCTGGAAACGATTTTGAGTCGATGACGGGAATTGTCGCTTCCGGTGCGAATGTAATCCTTTTTTCTACAGGAATGGGCACAACTGAAGGGAACTTGATCACTCCTGTAATAAAAATTTCAACAAGGACAGAGCTTTATGAAAAAATGAAAGAAGATATAGATTTTAATGCAGGTGCATTACTGGATGAAAGTATTGCTATGGAACAGTTGAGTAATAAGCTTCTTGACATGGTTGTTGATGTTGCTTCAGGGAAGAAAACCCGGTCAGAAATCTGGGGAAAAAGGTCATTCCAAATATGGAGCGCAGGAAAGCTCTCTTTATAAGAAGAATGATGAGATGAAAAAGTACAAGGCCGTTTTTTTTGATTTTGATGGGGTGATTGGCAAAACGATGGATGATAATTATCTGGCGTGGGAATATGCTTTTTCCCAATACAATGTACCCATAAATAAAAATGAGTATTTCCTGCTTGAAGGAATGAACACGAGAGGAGTCGCAAAACATTTTATCGGGAAAAGCACGGGGAACTATGGTGTAGTTGACGAAATAATTAGTTTAAAGGAGAAATATTACTTAGAAAACAACAGATTCTCTTTTTACGATGGGGTTGAATCTTTGCTTCCAAAGCTCAAAGGCAAAGGTTATTTGTTAGGATTCGTGTCAGGTGCAAGTTATGTCAGGCTGGCAAAGTTATTAAGTCAGGAGTTTTTTAAAAACCTTGATGTTATTATAACAGGAGATAAAGTTGACAATTGCAAACCTCATCCTGAACCTTATTTAAATGCTGCAAAAGCCTTGTCAATTAATCCCACAGAATGTATCGTAGTTGAAAATGCCCCAATGGGCATAGAATCTGCGAAAAGAGCCGGAATGTTTTGTATTGCAATTTGTTCTACACTTGAAAAAAATTCCCTCCAAAAAGCAGATGTTGTAATTGATAAGTTTATGAACCTTGAAGAAATATTGTAAAACCAAAAAAGGATGTTACTGGATTGAGTAATAAATTAGATTTAGTATTAATAAATCCTGGTGATAGAAAACAGGTCTATCAGGATTTAGGAAAAGAGTACTCAGCAATTGAACCGCCTTTCTGGGTAGCAGTCATAGCCTCTTATCTGAGAAACAGCGGTTTCAATGTGTCAATTGTAGATGCTAATGCTGAAAACATCACTCCGGAAGAAACCTCTTTAAGAGCAAAGAGTTTAAATCCATTGCTGGCGGCTGTTATTGTATATGGCTCAAATCCTTCTGCATCTACACAAAATATGACGGTTGCAGGAAGAATTTGTAAGGCATTAAAAACAAACACATCTTCGAAGGTAGCAATAGGAGGACTTCATCCATCGGCATTGCCAAAAAGGACATTAGAGGAAGAAGGTGTAGACTTTGTTATTGAAGGGGAGGGACCTTTTACATTAGAAAGTCTTCTAAACGTTTTAAGGTCGGGTAGCAAGGATTACTCCAGTATTCCAGGTTTGTGGTATTTTGATAATAGAGCTATAAGAAATAATCCAAGACCGGCGCTTATTAAAGATTTAGATAAAATGTTACCTATTGCAGCATGGGATCTTTTACCAATGGAAAGATATAGAGCCCATAACTGGCATTGCTTTGATGATATAAATAACAGGATGCCTTATGGCGCTATATATACAAGCCTTGGCTGCCCATACAATTGCATATTCTGTTGTATAAATGCTCCATTTGGAAAACCAGGGATAAGGTATAGAAGCCCTGAATTGGTGGTAGAAGAAATCGGTTTACTGGTAAACAAATATGGCATAAAAAATATTAAGATAGTAGATGAATTGTTTGTTTTTAATGAAAAGCATTACATGACAATCGTAGATTTAATAATCCAAAAAAGTTACAACCTGAATATGTGGGCTTATGCAAGGATTGATACGATAAAACAGGAATATTTAAAAAAAATGAAAAAAGCAGGGATTAATTGGCTTGGCTTAGGTATTGAATCGGCAAGTGCTGTAGTAAGAGATGGTGTCAATAAGAGAACCCGAGTAAAAGATATTATAAAAATTATAAGAATGATTCAATCTGAAGGTATTCGAGTGGGTGCAAATTATATTTTTGGTTTACCTGACGACACCCTTGAAACAATGCAGGAAACCTTAGACATGGCCATGGAAATAAATTCTGAACTGGCAAATTTTTATTGTGCAATGGCTTACCCTGGCTCTGAACTTTATGATATAGCAGTAAAGGAGGGTTGGGAGTTGCCAAAGGAATGGTATGGATATTCACAGCACTCTTATGAAACCCTACCTTTACCAACAAAATATATTAGCGCAAAAGAAGTTTTGAAATTCCGAGACGATGCCTTTCATAAATACTTTGAAAATCCAGTTTATCTAAAAATGATAGACGAAAAGTTTGGAAAAAAAGTCAAAGAACATATTCAGGAAATGACAAAGACCAGATTGAAACGGAGAATACAATGAAACGGATCGTCCTTATATACCCTTTGGTTCGCCGGGTATGCCGCTTGCGTTCGCTTATCTCAAAAGCAATACTGACTGCAATAAATATAAGATTTCTGTCCTCGATTGCTCACTGTATGGTATAGAGGCAGGTTCGCAAGAATTCAGCAGAAAGATAAAAGATTTAAACCCAGAGGTTGTAGGCATCACCAGTTGGTCTTGTAATTTTCCATATGCTATAAAAACGTTAAAAGCGGTAAAGAAGAACAACCCCGATATAGTTACCATCCTTGTAGGATCACATGCAACAGCTTATCCGGAACGTGCCATAAATAATAGGGAGATAGACTTTGTAATCAGGGGTGAGGCCGAATTTTAGTTTCATATGTTTCTGGACGAGCTTTTCAAAATGAGCAGGGATTTTTCAAAAATTGACAGGCTGGCCTATAGAAACGGGAAAGACGTTGTGATTAATGGCGTGTGCCTGATACACAATCTCGATGATATCAAGATGTCCGATTACGACTCGATCAATTTGGATAGATATGTCAAAAAAGGTTGCAATTATTAACTTTACAGCCCAAAAAGGAATGCGCCCATCTGGGTAACAAGAGGCTGTCCTTATAAATATGCCTTTTGTTCCGTACCTGGAATAAGCGGTGGAAAGGTAAGGAAGCACAGTGTGGAGTATTATGATAAAACTGATAGGGTATCTTTACCAGAAAAATGGCATAAGGGGTTTCGGTATAGTGGATGATAATTTTACCTTTGATAAAGACCATGCCGAATCCTTTTGCAGGGAAGTAATTAATATGCAATATAAAGATATAGAATTCAACACCCCCAACGGCATCAAGATGCAAAGAGGCGACTCCGAGCTGTTGGGAATTGATGCGGCGCTTATAAGAAAATGCAAACGACATATAGTGGCAATAACAATTTTTCAACCTATGCCTGGAACATCAATTTATGATGAATTGGTTGACACAAAAGAGATACCCGAAGGCTACCGCCCTGAGCTATTTGGAAAAACAAGCTATATCACCCCTGAACTGAAGGATTTCAACTTTCATCGTTTTATAAAAGCACATGTTTTTTATAACGCGTATTTCAGTACTCCGGCCAAGGTACTCAAATTGGTTGTCAATATACAGCGAAAGCCGCATAAGGCTTTGAAGCAACTGTACTCGTTGTGTTCAGGATGAGTGTGTAAAAAGGAATGCATTCTTTAATGACAAAAATACTTTTACTAAATATCCCATCAGGCCTTATTCCTACTGACTATCCACCTATTGCGATATCAAGGGTCATTGAAGGTATTGCCCCTTCCTTGAATTGCGATGTTTCTTTTTTTAATTTAGATTATTACAGGCCATCCTTTGCAGAAATTAGAGATAAAATTCAATCATTATCACCACAAATAATTGGTTATAGCGCTATCTTGACCCCTACGTATGCCTATGTGAAAAAACTTTCCAAATTTATCAAAGAACACTTCCCCCATATCATTCAAGTCATGGGTGGCGAAATGACGGTCATATCCAATATAATCCTTATGAAAACAGAAATTAGCTTTTGTATTATTGGCGAGTCAGAACCAACGTTCAGCAATTTAATACGAAGACTTCAGCAGGATAATTTTAATCTAAACATAGAGAGCTATGCGGATATTAAAGGAATAGTTTTTTTACGTAATAATGTGCCACATTTTACCGGTTATGAGAAAGAAGACATCCCGAATGGTTTGAATCAGTTAAATTATAAGTTGATGTCAAAATTTACAAGCTTGGATAATTATATTTACAAAATAGATGGTCAATTTTTTAAAATGAGAATGCATAACATTCATGAGTTTTTAAAATTACCCTATCCGCATAATTTAGATAAAAATTTAGCGCCGGTTTTTGCCAGCAAAGGGTGTGTAAATAAATGTACTTTTTGTTACAGATTTTTTAAGGGTTACAAGGTTATTGATGCAGGATCGGTTACCAATTATATCGAGGCATTAAAAAACGACTTAAATGTAGGGATGATATTGTTTGCTGAGGAAAACTTTGGGAGTGACAGGAGAGCTACCGCAGGGCTTTTAGAGTATCTGAAAAATACCGGACTTAACTGGGGCGCTTGTGCTGTTCGGGTTAAAACAGTTAATGAACAAGTGATTAAAGAATGGAGAGATGCCGGGTGTGTGCACATAAATTTTGGTATAGAATCTTTTTCCCAGAAGATTCTGGAGGTTATGGAAAAAAAGGCAACCGTTGAAGAAAACCTGAATGCCATTAAATTGTGCAATAAATACAGAATTTATACCTGTCCAGGTATAGTAATTGGTATGCCGGGCGAAACAGAAGAAACAATACAGGAAAACATTGATAACTGGTCTATGGTAATACCTGACGATATAGATATGCCGTTTGAGATATACATTAATTATGCTCAGGCAGTGCCAGGTACGCCATTGTATGAATACGCAAGAAGAGTTGGCCTTATTGGACAAACCCTTGAAGATGAAGAGAAATATATTGAGAGCCTGAGTAATGTAAATGCAGATGAAATAGCCCACTACCTGAATTTTACCGATTATCAAAAAGAAGAAGTGGCTTATTGGAAATATTACATCCATCTTGAGTTGTTTTCAGCATACGTCAAAAAACATGGATATATAAATGTTTTCAGATACAAGAAAACAAAAGCATTTAAGGTGGCGTTAATATATATGTTTTTTCCTAAAAAGGTTAGAAAATTTTTACTAAAGTATGTAATGATTGTCAAATTTTTCGGCGTTGGTAGATTACCACTAGTTCTTGTTAAAAAAATATTTGCAAAAAAGACAAAATCCTTTGAAAACATTAATATTTCACTAAGGAAAATTAATCAAAAATCTTCACCACCAATGCGGGAAGACGAAGTTAGCACTGTTTTCATAAGAGAAGGAAGATGATAAAAATGAAAAAGTGTGTCCATGTGAGGGTTGTAGTTTGATTGCAAAAAAATACATTGAATTATTTAAACGCTTGTTGATAAAAAAATTGAATTGGCGCATTACAAGACCAAAATATAAAGTAAAACTGGAGATTTAGAATTGATGAGAATCGGATTTGTTGTCCAAAGTGGAAGACCAAACTTCAAGCCTTTCAGGAATCAACCTTTAGTTGCACTCTACCTATTAACAATTCTTGAAGAACGTTTTGGTGAAAGAATAAGATTGTCTTTAATTGATTTAAGAGGAGTGGAAGAAGACAGTATTTTATATCATATCCAAGAAAATGATATATTTTTATATTCAGTCACTAGCCCGGATTTTGATGAGATTCCTTTTATTGTGCAGAAAATTCGTGCTGTTTATCCAAAAGCAAAACATATTGCAGGGGGACCCCATGTCAACCATTTTCCAGAACAATGTTCCGCTCTTTTTGATTCAATTGTTCTTGGGGAAGGCGAAGAATCGATTGTAAACCTCATGAATGATGTTTTTGCATCTGAAATAAAACCACTTTATCGCGAAGTAAATCCAATTAATTTGGATATGTATCCTTATCCTTCCAGAAAATACCTACCAAAAACAGCAGTAGTTGACACTGGTATTTTAGATGGCAAGCATCTTAACCTTAGGGGTACCACGGCTATTTTTTCCAGAGGTTGCCCCTTTAACTGCCATTTTTGTGCAAATTTAAATTTTGGACAAGTAAGATTTCGTTCTCCTGCACTAATAAAAGAAGAAATCGCTTATCTCAAAAAAGAATATAACATTGAAGCCTTGGCGATTAAAGATGATAACAGTATCCCTGTAGCTTCTAAGATTGCGAAACCACTTCTTGAAGCTATTGGGCAAACGGAGATTAAATGGCGTGGACAATCACGTGCTAACGGTGTACATCCAGATATGGTAAAACTTGCGTGGGAAGCAGGTTGTACCGATATCGCTGTAGGAATTGAGAGCGTTTCTCCTGTTGTTTTGAAGCTTGTAAATAAAAAAATTGATATTGAGCAGGCTAAGGAGTATATAAGATTACTCAATAAAACTGGGATTGGAGCCAGGCTTCATTTTATTTTTGGTTTACCAGGTGAAACAAATGATATTGTAAAACAAACATTGCAATTTATAAATGATACTAATCCCAAATCTGTTCTTTTATCTCTTTTCTGCCCGCTACCAGGGAGTGAATTTTATAAATATCCTGAGCGATATGGCATCAATATAAACGTTACGAGTTGGAATCAATACCGTGTTGCTTTTGGAAGATTTGACGCAAATGAACTGCCAATGATGGTTTTTGAATATAACAAAGTGACCCATTGGGGAACGGGAATGAGCAAAGATCGAATATTACGAAATTACATCGAACTTCAAACTGTTTTGCGTGAACGTGGACTTAACTTTTGAGCAATGTATTCAATATCGGAATTATTTACGGATAAGTTCTTGGTATTTTTTGTAACTATCAAATTATTTGCATCCTTTGTGCTCCTCTTCCCATCTACTACATTCCAGTAAAGAGTCAAAAAGCATGCTTGCCCAAAAATATATCATATTGTCCTCTTTTAAAAATGCTTCTTTGAATGACATTGGAAGCGGATATATAAGAGAATTTACAAAACATGGTGCAATATTCATTGATTATGAAGATTTGTATCTAAAGATTGGGAGCAAAAATGTTCTAAAATATATATCAGATATTATTGATGCGAAGGGAATAGAAGTACTAATATACCAAGCTGCTCCAAGCGATTTCCATTTTAGCGTAGAGTTATTTCAATTATTAAAAGAAAAGGTTTTTACAGTAATGACGCTCGGTGATACCGATCAGCATTTTTATCTAAAAGATATTTATTATGCGCAATGTATGGATTTAGTTGTTGTATATGATCCCTTATCAAGATGTAGATTTAAGCAATACGAAGTGGAAGCCATTACATTTAATAGCTCATTTGATAAAAAGAAATATTTTAAAATCCCTGAGGTAGAAAAAAAAAATGATGTTTCATTTGTTGGTAAGGTCTTATATAAAAATAATAGAAAAGAATATATTGATTATATTATTCAAAATGGTACCTGGGTTGAAATCTTTGGGGAAGGTTCAAAAAATGGTCCGGTTAGTTTAGAAAAAATGGTGGAAACATTTAATAAAACAAAAATAAATCTTAGTTTCACAGGAATCAGCACTAGGAATGTGGTGAGAAATGAACCGAATATCAATCTAAAATTAAGACAAATGAAAGGAAGATCAACAGAGATTGCACTATGTGGCGGGTTTGTTTTAAGCGAATATGCACCCGGAATTGAAGAAGTGTTTGATATATACAACGAAATAGCAATTTTTTATTCCAAAGAAGAGTTGATAGAAAAAATAAATTACTATCTTAAACATGAGGGTGAAAGGGAAGCAATGGCAACGGCCGGATATGAAAGGGCTTTAAAAGACTATGAAATAAGTACGGCAATTCCCAGACTTATAAATCAGATAGAAGAAATTAGAAAACGCAAAATTTATAAACCTATACAAATATACTTAGATAATCAGTTTATAAAATTTTACACAACATTTAGGGTTGCTATGTTGTTACAGTTTATAAGATCAAGGAAGTGGCGCTTGGCTTATGAAGAGTTAGAGATAATCCTAAAAAACAGGAAATTGGATTTTTATGTAACAGTAAAATATTTATTAAATATTTCCCCTAGATTGAAAGAATTTTTAAAATATACCTTACGGTATCTAAGCAGTGCATTTCACCAACATTAAGAAAGACTCTAAACTCAAAGCAAGTATAAATTTAATAATAGTCCAGTTCGGATTATATATAATACCACTAATTACTATGCCTTACATTGTCAGGACAGTTGGCATTGAAAACTATGGCAAATATGTTTTTTCCCAAAGCGTAATGGGATTATTAGCGGTTATCGTAAATTACGGCTTTATCCAGGCAGGGGTTAGAGACATATCAGTTTGCCAGAGCAATAAACAACTCAATGCTGAATATTCTAATATTTTTTATTCAAAACTCTTTTCATTCTTAATAGCTGTTTTTTTGGGTTCACTGTTACTCTTTTTTGATAAATTTTCATCTGAAGGGACCTTATATCTATTTTCTTTCCTCTTTCTTATAGTAGCCTTACTCGATGTTTCTTTTGTATATCAGGGCATTGAGAAACTTAAAGATTATGCAAATGTAAATTTGATAGGAAATGTATTTATTTTAGCTTCATTATTTTTAGTTATTAAAAAAAAAGATGACTATATTTATTTGCCCTTAGTTTTTGCTTTGCCTAGAATAGCGGCGTATTTGTTTTCTATGTTTTTATTATACTACCGGTTTAAAATAGTATTGAGATATATCAATATTGAAGGGGTAAAAGATAAATTAAGCAGTAATAGTAATTTTTTTTTTGCAAATATTGCCATGATACTTTATACGAGGACTACTACAGTACTTTTGGGTCTTCTAACAAATAATTTGTATGTTGGGTATTATGCTCTTGCCGATCAATTAGCATGTGCATATTCCAATCTTCAGGGACAGGTATCCGCTACGTATCAGCCTCAAGTGTCGCAAGCCTTTAAAATAAATCCAATTGACGGCAGAGCTATTGTGAGGGAAAGCATACAGGTTATTTCTATATTAGCAATAGCTGGTTTCGTATTTACACAATTCTTTGCATATGAAATCCTTTATCTTTTATTCAAAGAAAATGCAAATTTTTGTGCATGGATACTCAGGATACTATCGTTAAATTTTATATCAATTCATATTAGCTCTATTTTTGGAATACAGATATTGCTTTCTCTCCACAAAGACAGAAATATATTAAGGATTTCCACCTATGCTGCCCTTTTAAATGTAACTTTAGGTTGTGCTTTAATTTTATGTTTTAAACATATTGGAGCTTCAATTTCTGTCGCCTCCATTGAAATCATGGTATTGCTTTATTATTATCGCAAGTTGAAGGATTGTGAAATTTACGTAATAGACAAAAGATTAATTCAAAAATTACTTAAATATCTGTTATCCCTCATCTTTGTTTTGATTGCCTTAAAATCTCTATATGTTTTTTTGCCTGTCAGTATATTTATAAAATTGCCAGCGATCATCATATTATATGGTTTGTTTAGCCTGGTACTTTTACATTTATTTAAAATGGTTGACTTTAAGAACCGAAAAATAATCATTGACGCTTCAAATGGATAAGATATGTAAAAACTGTGCGGTTTTAATTCTAAGCCCCCGAAAAGCTGATAAATGCAAAACTAATGATTTCCCCGAATTCAATATCGCCATGATAAAGAAATATTTTATTAACAGCCATGTATACTATTTTTATGATCCGGTAATATCCGATGGAATAAAAAATACTGAAAATAAAATTAAGGATATCATAAGAGAAAATAATATTTCCTTGTGCTTTTTTAAACCAAATGGCGTGAATTACGAATTATCTGTTGATTTTTTTAAAAGTTTAAAAAATGAGGCCAAGATAAGAAATGTCCTCTGGATATTAGATGATGAAATGATATTTGATACGCTGAGTAAATATTATTCACAGGTCTTTGATGCTGTGGTGACGTGTGACTATTATGCAACATTTGCTTATCAAAAATTGGGTATACCATCATTATATTTTTTCTCTAGTTACTCTAAGAATGATTTATATCCTGTTAGCGTAAGCAAAAAGGTAGATGTAAGTTTTGTAGGCGACTGTACTAAATTTGATCGGATTGAGTATGTAAATTATTTAAAAAAAAATGGAATTGATGTTAGAGTATTTGGCAAAGGCACCAAAAATGGATTTGTAAAAAAAGAAGATATTTCAAAAATATTCTCTGAGACCAGGATAAATCTTAATTTTACAAAGGTTAACGAGCCTTCAACTTATGCCTGGTTTTTAGAAGAAAATCCAATTGTAAACTTGGTAAGACAAAACAAAGGAAGGCCTATGGAGATAGCAATGACAAATTCATTTTGCTTAAGTGAGTACGCACCATCGCTCGGCATTACATTCGAAATAGGTAAAGAGATAGATATATTTTATGATAAAGAAGACTTGTTAAAAAAGGTTAGACACTATCTAGAGAATGAATATCTTCGGATTGAAATAGCAAATAATGCTTATAAAAAGGCTATAACGATTTATGAGGCGGATATATTTATACCAGGATTATTAGAAAAACTATGTGATGTTTTAAACAATCATATATATACCGTAAGAAAGCCAGTGATATATAAAGATAGCATATTTAAGAAGAACCACATTAATCAGTTAACCTTTATAATGTTTTATCAGTTATTAAAGTTAAAATTTTGGCCGTCAGTGGAAACATTTATAGATCTTTTTCAATATGGCTTTGGTATCTTTTTGATTTCTTTTTTTAAAGGAACAAGAAGAGCAATTTTGAGGGTGTGCATGGATTTTAAGAAAAATTATACTTAAATATTGCAAAAATATTTTCGTTTTTAAAAAGGAGAATTGAAATGCTTAAAACAATAGAAGGTATATATGATGATGGGAATATAAAATTACAGGAAAAGCCTGGACTGAAAAAAGCAAAAGTGACAGTTACCTTTTTAGAAGAAAGTAATGGGGGAATGATTGTCACATCAATTCCTGATGCTTTTATAAATCCTGTCAGAGTGTCTCGTATAAAGAAATTTAGCAGGGAAGAACTACATGAGAGATAGAATATTTCTTGACTCTAACATTTTAGTTTATTCATCTCTTGAAGATAATGAGAATAAACCCAATAAGATAATAAGCTTACTGGAAAATATTAAAGGCAAAGAAATATTTCTAAGCACACAAGTTATAAATGAGGTTTATGTAACGTTATTGAAGAATGGTTTGGATGATGACGCTATACAAGAGGTATTAAGGGAGATAATTGAAACTTACAACATTTCTGTAATAACAACTGAAATAATTAAGAAAGCATGGAATTTGAGAAAGCAATATAGATATTCTTACTGGGATAGCTTGGTGTTGGCCTCAGCTTTGGAAATTAATTGCTCAACCCTTTATACTGAAGATATGCAGTGCGGGCAGGTTATTGAAGATAAACTTAGGATTGCAAACCCTTTTTAAAGGGTGGAAGATATAAGTTGAATGGGTTAACCAGTATTACAATTTTCGTATCTATGCTTCTTCCAAGACACCGCTTGGAAACCCGTATTGAAACACACCCCCAACCCCTCTTGCTAGAGAGGAGGTTTGAAGTCCCCTCTAAAAGAGGGGATTTAGGGGTGTGTGTATTGTGTTTCAAAATGCTAAAGCACTTCTTAAAATGGTAAATAAATGCGTATCGCGATAAATGCCTTATCCGCTGTGGCAGGCGGAGGTGTTACTTACTTAAATCAATTATTTAAACACCTTTCAGAAACAGATAAGAAAAATGAATATCTAATTATTACGACAACAAACGGTGTAAAGATACTGCACACAAATTATAAAAACTTTCAGATGTTATCTTTCCAAGTCCCAAGCCGTTCAACAGCTTTCCGTCTTATCTGGGAACAATTATTTTTACGGTTTATTCTTAAAAAATATAAGATAAATATTCTTTATTCTCCTGCCAATATTGGCTTAATTCTTTTCCACTTTCCTACGGTAATTATGATACAAACTGTTGCCCCTTTTGATAAGGAAATGATAAAAAAACAAAATCTTTATTACCGGTTAAAATTTAATCTTTTAAGGATATTAACTAGTTTATCTATAAAAAAGGCAAGAAATGTTATATTTATCTCCGATAAGGCCAAAAAAGAATTGAGCCACTACTACAAACTGCATGATTCCGAAACTTTTCTTATATATCATGGCAAAAGTGAGCTATTCAAACCAGATTTGGACAGCAGGCGTTTGATGGAGATTAAGCAGAAATACGGACTGGATGAGTTTCTTCTGTATGTCTCAAACATATATAAGTATAAGAATTTTTTCGAATTGATTCATGCCTTTTCGTTAATTAAAGATCAAATTAATTCTAATTTGAAACTTGCACTCGTTGGGAAAAGTTTTGACGATCGATATACAGAGTCACTTAAAACTCTTGTTTCAAACAAAGGGTTGGAAGATCGAGTCATAATTTTCGGCCATGTTCCTTATGAAGAAGTGCCGTATTTTTATGCGATGTGTCGTTTATTTTTATATCCATCAACTTGTGAGAACTGTCCGAATATCTTAATTGAGGCAATGGCTTGTGGCTCCCCTATATTATCTTCTAATGTAGAACCAATGCCTGAAATATGTCAGGATGCGGCTGTATATTTCGATCCTTTTAACCCACAAGATATTGCAGAAAAGATACAAACTGTATTAAAAAATAATAATTTATTACAGGACTTAAGATTGCGTTCTTTAAAAAGAGCTGATTATTTTAGTTGGAAAGAAACTGCAAAAAAAACACTTCAGGTACTTGAAGAAAATGCCCGATACTCGGCATTTCAAAGAATAGAGAGGTCTAAACAATAACTGTTATGACAAGAAATAGTATTCCACGAGTTAAAAAGGCGCTCTTAATTAATCCTCCTACTGGTATCTGTTTTCGTGATGGAAGGTGTCAGGGTTCCATAGAATTGCTAACTGCACAACCGGAAAGAATTCCACTGGAATTGGCTTACATGGCAGCGCTGATTCAGGAGAAGGGCATCACGACTCGTTTGCGTGATTTTCCTATGGAAAAAGGAACATGGCAAAACGTTGAAGCGGAGCTCACTGAATTTTTACCGGATTTATTGATAATAAACGTTGGGAGTCCAACAGTTGATTATGATCTGTCTGTTTGTGAACTCGCAAAAAAAATCAACCCTGAAATAATAACCCTGGCCAAAGGGGCGCATTTTGAGATATTTGACAAAGATTCATTGGAGAAATTTCCTCTGCTTGACCTTGTGATTCGTCATGAAGTTGAGGCAGTTATGGGCAAACTACTAGAGGTTGAAGAATTAGATGACATTTCCGGTATCACATTTAGAGCCGGTAATAACAATATAATCAAAAACTCAAAGCATACTATATTTACAGAACTTGACACACTCCCGTTTCCTGCAAGAAATTTACTGAGAAATGAGTTGTATACGAGGCCTGATACTGGTGAACCGCTCACAATAGTAATGACTGCAAGAGGATGCCCTTATCGCTGTATCTTTTGTCTGGCAGGAGAGCTTTCTAATTACAATTTGGTTGTTCGTGATTATTCAAAGGTGGTGGATGAGATAGAAGAATGTGTGAAAAAACATAATATAAAGAACTTCTTTTTCTATGCAGATACGTTTACATTTAAGAAAGACTGGGTTATATCGCTTTGTGAGGAAATCATAAAACGGGGACTCAAGATAAAATGGGGAGCAAACAGCCGTACCGATACATTGGATGAAGACAGAATTAAGATAATGAGGGCTAGTGGCTGTGATGTGATTGGTTTTGGAGTAGAGTCAGGGACTCAGGAAACGCTCGATAAATCGAAAAAAGGAACAAAACTTAAAGATGCTGAATATGTAATTAAGTTATGTAAAAAATACGGCATAAAAAGCTATATGTTATTCATGATTGGTTTTCCCTGGGAGACGAAGCAACATATTAAAGAAACAGTAAATTTTGCAATAAAGCTCAATGGTGACTTTGCAGATTTTAATGTGGTATATCCCTATCCAGGCACCGAGATGTATAAAATAGCGAAAGAAAAGAACTTGTTTAACAAAGAACAACTTTGTGGACACGATATCTCACGGGCAATGCAAAAGACAGAGTATTTATCCACCGAAGAATTGACATCATTAAGAAAATATGCGATAAGGAGATTTTATTTAAGGCCGGGTTATATTGTAAAGAAACTTGCACAGATAAGAACGCCATCGGAGTTTAGGGGTTACTTTGCAAAGGGAATACATATTCTGAAAGATATTATATTAAAAAAATGAAAAAAGTACTTTTGTTTAATCCCCCGGGGGATTTGATATATTTGAGACAATACTATTGCAGCCAGACCTCCAAGGCTAATTATATCTATCATTTAGTTGATTTTAATATTATTGGAGGGATGCTGACGAATCATTTTGATATTGAATATTTAGATGCGATTGTGAGTAATTATGATGAAAAAACATGTCTGGATGAAATAGCAAGAATGGATATTGATTACATCATATTCCTAACAGGCTATGTCTCATCTGAATCAGATTTGAAAGTTATACAAATGATAAGAGATTTGAAGAATGTCCCGATAATTGCCATAGGAGATATTATGGTTTCGAGAGGAAAAGAACTCCTCTCAAAAAACGAATTTCTCGATGCCGCTATCACCGATTTTACTTCACCTGATATACTGGATTACTTGCAGGGCAATTTTGACAGTATTTCTACAATGTTTTATAAAAATGGCAAAGAAATAGTTTGTCCCGGCGAGAATAAAAACAGTCATATTTTTTCGATCCCGACACCTCGTCACGACTTCGGAATAAATCTGCATTACAGGCATCCCTTTGTGAAAAAATATCCCTTTGCAACGGTATTAACAGATTATGGTTGTCCGTATAAATGTAAATTTTGTGTTTATTCTACTATTCGATACAAGTACAGGGAAATATCCGAAGTGTTAGAAGAGTTAAAATATATAAAAACGCTTAAAGTTTGTGACATCTATTTTTTGGATCAAACATTTGGCTCTATTAAGAAGAGATACATGGAATTATGCCGGAAGATGATAGAAAACAATTTAAATTTTGACTGGTTCTGTTTTTCAAGGGTAGATGTAGTAGATGACGATATGCTTCTTCTTATGAAAAAATCAGGATGTCATACAATTATGTTCGGGGTTGAATCGGCAAATCCATATATACTGGCAGAATATCAAAAAGGTTATGATCATAAAGCAATAAAAAACGCATTTGGACTTGCCCACAAATATGGGATTAAAACAATGGGAACATTCATATTAGGACTTCCCGAAGAAGATCGGGAGTCTATTTTAAAGACTATCAAATTTTCGAAAGAGCTTAAGTGTGATTATGCTTCGTTTAATTTTGCGGTTCCTCGTATAGGTACGGAACTGAGGAAGAAAGCAGTTGATAAAAACCTTATTACCGATGACAACCAAAAAATGGATCAATCCGGTTCCTATATTACACTTAATACGGACAACATTACCAAGGAAGAAATAATAAAATTAAGGAAGAAGGCGTATCGAAGTTTTTATTTACGGCCCACCTATTTATTAAAAAGGTTAACGTCAATACGATCAATAACGCAACTTAAAGTGCAACTTGGAGATGGTATAAAACTTTTACAAAATATTGTTTTACGAAAACAGTCACATGAATCTTGATTTCATAAGAATAATTGACAAGTTGTTTGGACACGTGATTGCGTGCATCCTATGTCTCTATATTTATGCAAAGAGGATATTTCCTTGTGGCAAAGAGAGTGCGCAAATTAAAAAGATTCTGGTAGTTCGTTTTTTTGGATTTGGGAACCTTGTCTTGGCCTTTCCCACGATTAAAAAAATAAGCGAATTATTTCCTGATGCAAAAATGTATCTTTTAACGATAAACAAAAATAGACATTTATACGATTCAGTAGATTTTGTTCATAAAAGTATTCATATCAATGTTGATAGTTTTAAAGAATTTTTTTCCAGTTTTTTTCAGGTAATTGTTTGCTTGAGAAAAGAAAAGTTTGATATGGCAGTTGATTTTGAAATATTTGCTTATATTTCAACCTTCATAATTTATATGTGTGGGATAAAAAAGAGAGTTGGGTATAAAATGAAAGGTTATCTGCGTGGCCCCTTATATACTATTGCGGTTGAGTACAATGACAATCAGCATATTACCAGAACTTTTTACGACCTGGCGGTTGCCTTGGGGGCAGGGAAAAAAGAGCAGGTTGAATTAATAGAACTGCATGGTTCAAAGAAAGACAGGGATATTGTCGATGAATTCCTCTCTAAAAACGCCTTCAGCAAACGGGACAGATTGGTTGGAATTCATGTTGGTTCTGGAGAAAATTTTATCAACAGACGCTGGCCGGAAAGGAATTTTGCTAGAGTGGCAGACCATCTTATAGAAAATTATCACACCAAGATTTTATTTACCGGTACAAAAGCAGAGCGTACTCTTATTGATAACACGATAAAAGAAATGAAATCAGATAAAAATCAAGTTGTTGTCGCAGATACGTTCAATTTAATCCAGTTAGCTTACCTGGTTAAGCAGTGCAAAATTTACTTTTGTACTGATACCGGTCCGCTTCATCTTGCAATTGCAATGGGAGTTCCAACCGTTTCCTTTTTTGGGCCGAATACCCCCCGCCTTTATGGCCCACCTTCAAATAAGAAACACCTCTACTTTTATGAAAATGTTTCTTGCAGCCCTTGCATTACCAATTACAATGCGAAGATGTCGAAGTGCCAAAAGCCAATATGCCTCATAAATATTTCTGCGCAAAGAGTTATTGATTCTCTTAATGTTTTTGTTAAAGAATGTTTTAACTGATGCTATTTCTCTCTTCTTAGTAACGTAACAAAGTGATTTGCAAAAACGATTTTGCTTTTTTCGACAAAATATAAATTTTTACATAAATTAAGAAGTCTACTTTTTGAAAAGAATTGGAGATGCCATTCACACTGATTCTCAGAAAAATCAGGTAATAAGTGTTTGAGTAACCCTATTGAGTTGAATAATTTTTTAATTAAAATGTTGAACCTTTCGAGTGGCACTGTTACGATAACTTTCGTCTCAATTGTAGATATCTCGTAAATGTTTTTTAGTACAGTAAAAGGATCGTGTACGTGTTCAAGCATTTCAGAACAAATTATTATGTCGAATTCTCCCCGTTGGAAAGGGAGTGGGATTTGTGCATCAAGCAGGATAAATTCAGCATTGCGATTTTGATTATTAAATAATTTTAAAGCATCTTCCAGTGCGGATTTAGAAATGTCGGCACCCACAAGCCTTCTTGCTTGTGGGGCATCAATAAGTAAGTTGCCCCCTTCGCAGCCAATTTCTAACACGGTACTTTCAGGTTTTATACTTGCATATTTAAATATGGTCTTTGCCCGGGCTTTTTCTATGATTCCTGCGAGGCCTGTATAAGGAGTTGGGTATTTGGAATACATTAAATCATTCCACTTTGTTAGCTTTTCGTCAAGAGCGTTTACCTGTTTTATGTCCATGTCTTGCCTTTAAAAATAATTAAAATGTAATAGTTCTGCCTTATTTATTATGATATTTCGTTTGCATGCTTAAGGTTAACAAAATTTTATTTCAGCAATATAAAATGCAAGAGATTTGCTTTTTGAAGATAACGCAATCATGAAGCATAAGTAATTTAGAACATAACCAAGCGCAAATTCAACTATTTTCATAAAAAATAAATTAGGTATAAAGTGGCACTTTTATCCAAACTACAATGTCAAATGGGCTCGGATTTGTGCTAAAACAGCCTCATTTGTCAGAGAATGGCCTTAAGTATAAATATAATAGCATTAAAGTCTGTAGATATTCAATAAAATATCTTTGCACTGTCCGAGTCTCAAAGGAAACTACATGAAGAACTTTTCAGGGAAATGGCCAAACCTTATTTCGACTTGTTTTAACCAGCTTGCAAATGTCGCTGTGAAAAGGAAAACAAAAAGAGGTCTATATGCAAAAAAAACTTAATTCTACAGCAAAAAAAGAGTACATATCGTGTTCGGAAGAGGAAAATCCTTCGATTTTTAGATATGGTTTTCTTTCTATATGTGCTTTAGAAATAGGGTTTATTATATGGAGATTTCTTATTTCTCCGACAAGAAATTCGGAAACGTTTTTACTTACTTTTATTATTGTCATAGCGATTTCTCTTCCCCCTGGTTTTGGTTTAGCGTTGAATATTTTTACGAAAAAGGAACTTCCTTTCTATTTTACTTTTGGATTGTGTATTGGGTATGGGTTAATAGGGGGTGTTTGGGTTTTAATGATTCGATTATGCTGCCCATTAGAACCTTACATATATATTGGCGTTGTGCTTTTGATAGCAGGTTGCCTTTTGTTTCGAAAATGGGAAAAAATACAAACGCTTTTTAAACAAAATTTACTAAGCAATTGTTTAATAAATTTATTACCTCCTGTTGCAGTATTGTTGTTTGCATATATTGTGCTGTCTATAGTATGGATGAACAGTTCAGTAATGACTGATGTTGACTGTCAGTCAGATAGTTACAGTTCTTTAATGATTTTAAAAGAGGGCCATTACCCTGTTATCTCACCGTTTTTAGATGAAACCAGGTTACAATTAAACATTGGTCCACTTTTCCACACCCTGACTGCGGTAATTACAAAACTAAAAAATGGAGTTTTAATAAAAGAAGTTATGGCGGTGGCGATTATTTCTGGATCTTTTTTTTGCATGGCGATTTATTTTCTTGCAAATTTTTTAGTTAAAAACAAGTATATGTTATTTTTGGCGGGTATTTTAACCTTATCACGCGCTTATTTGTCATTTTTTAATGATGGGAATTTGACAGAAAACTTTGCATATTATTATGCAGTGTTATTCATTGTTTTTCTTATGTACACGATGGAGAATGAAAAAATATTATTTGGGGTACTTGCCGGGATTTGTTTGTCCCTGTGTATGTTTTCTCACCCAAGAGTGTTTATACATAATTTTCCAGCTTTCGGACTTTTTTTCATTACGTATATTGTATCATCAGATAAGAAGTTAAAAAAAACATATAGGTCTTTATTGATAATCATGGGCGTTGTTCTTGTGTTGGTAATTCCACATTTGCTAAGGTTAAAAAGCGAAGAACCGCCAGATAGTCTTTACGAAAATGATGCAACTACATTGATTGGAAGTATACCATATTGGAGTGGATATTTAATTCCCGTTTTGGCATTAGTTGGTATTATTCAAATAGCAAGAAAAAGAAACTATGCAAACATATATGTTTGGACGTATTTTCTAATGGTTTTGGTTTTTGTAGAACACTGGCGAGTTTATCAAATATTTTCTCCTTCCTGGTTTGAACTTAAAGAGCGTGCAACTCCTATATTTGGATCGCATTATTCGTATAAAAGTTTATTAAGCTATCCAGAAAATTACTTATCTGCATGGCAGGCGGGAGTTATTATATGGCCTATCGCAGTCGTTTTTGCTGTTGATTATATGTATCATATTTTCTGTTGCAATGTCAAATTTCAAGTGCTTAAAAATTTTGCAATTATATTTTTTGTTATCCTAGTATTCTTGCTAATTGGTTATGAGTTTAAAAATGCGAAACGGTATCCGGAATTTATCCTCCAGAGTGATTATTCCGCCTTAGAATGGATAAGAAAAAATACTTCCTATGAGGATACATTCCTGTTTTCACCTTTTGATAATGCCAACGAAAATGCCGTTCCTAATTACGCAACTTCATTTTGGGTACCAATAGTTTCTGAAAGAAAATCTCTCCCTTTCAGAAACTATGATATTCCAGGCCAGTTCAAATTTTTAAATGTGGATAAGCCAATAACTGAAAAAGTAAGCCAATTACAAAAGGCAGCGTATTCTATAAACGATTCTCAATCATATAATATATTTAAGGAGATGCGAATTACTCATATTTTTGTATCTGGGTTCTTATCAGGTAAGTTATTTAATACGTATCAAAATTCTCCATATGTTGAGTTAATATATTACAATACTGAACCAAATTCTGGAACGGCACTGGTTTACAAATTAAAGTGATCTTCTAGCGCGGCGTAGCCGCAACCAAAAAGAGTTATTCGGTACTGAATAATATTACTATCGCTTGTTTATTTTGACAAATTCGAAATTCAAATATCGAAATCCGAAACAAATTCTAATATCAAATGACCGAAATTGGAAACGAGGTTTGGAACATTTGAATTTGTAATTTTGAGATTGTTTCGAATTTCGGATTTAGTGTTTCGGATTTAGCGGTTTTTAATGAACAAAAACTTACAAAACTTGTCCTCATGAAAATGGGGAAAGGAAGTTTTTACAAGGTAATACTATAAAAATAATGAATAACCGTGTTTTATGCTAAATATAAGGCTTATTGAACAGCTTAAACAAGTTAAGTTTATTCGCAAAATGATCTTTCAAAAAAAAATTTCTTTTGAATTTCCGCTGCGATTTAATATTGAACCCACCAATTACTGTAACCTTTCCTGTTCGATGTGTCCAAGAGAATTGAATAGGCCTTTTGGTTATATGGAGTTTAATCTTTTTAAAAAAATCATTGATGAAAGTATTCTGTATGGTAAACGTCTCATAATTACTATAAACAAAGATGGGGAGCCACTGTTGCATCCGGGACTATCACAAATGGTTAAATACGCAAAAGACAAAAAGGCTGCATACAAAATTAATTTTTATACAAATGGTATATTACTTACAGAGGAAAAATCTTCAGAATTAATAAAATCAGGTCTTGATACTATTCACATAAGTATTGACGCGTTTACAAAAGAAACTTACAGGAAAATTAAGAATAGTCAAAAACTCGAAGTTGCTGAGGAAAATGTTCAAAGACTGGTTGCGCTTAAAAAAAAATTACAATCAAAAATGCCCCTCGTTGTCGTTAAGATTATACAAACACCGGATACTCAAAATGAAATTAAACCATTTATACATAAATGGAAAGGTATCGCTGATTTTGTCGAAATAGGTGAATACCATAATTGGGATGGGACAGTAAAAAGTTCAAATCAGTCTAACCCGAACGAACTGTCTGATGGAATAAATAGATATCCTTGTACATTTTTATGGTATAACCCGGTAATCCTCTGGGATGGACGGATTACCACGTGTTGTGTGGATTACCAGGGAAAAGGAATTATCGGCGATATAAAGGAAGAATCCCTTGCTAATATTTGGCAGGGCGATGAACTACAAAGAATAAGAAAAGCTCATTTAGAAAATAAATACGATAGTATTCCCCTCTGTTCAAATTGTCAATTTTGGAAGTGCGAGGTGAATATAGAAAAGTGGTTGAGGAGTAAAGCAAGACATAGAGATTAATTTTTAAGAACGCTTTTTACCACAAGACTTCTCGTCGCTCTGCTCCTCGAAATGACGGATTGGACAGTTTTCGTTCAGGCACTCCGTGGTAACTTTTAAGGAAGGGATATTTTATGATTAATACATTGAAAATATACCACGAACTCAGCGAGACAATGGGTGAGCAATCTGCGAAGAAACTTGCTGAGGTGATAGGGGCAATGTATGAAGACCTTCTGAATACGGTAACCAAGAAGGACTTCGACGGGTTAAAAGATATTGTCAAGGAACTCGTGGAGGTACAGAAGAGGACGGAAATCAAGGTAGAGGAGCTTACGGAGGCGCAAAGAGAAACACAGGGGGATGTTGGCAGACTTGACAGGGCTATGCAGGATATTGCGGAAGCGCAGAAACGGACGGAAATTGAAATAGAAAAACTTTCAAAAGGATTAGACGAGACCAGAGGAGAGGTCGGAGGGCTATCAAAGAGCATGAGTTATGCCTTTGAGAATGAGGCATATAGATGTCTGCCTGCGGTATTGAAGGAAAAATAC
>ORJL011530984.1_pt1 | contig 23105 bp, 21 predicted proteins | sample 1779941 | NCBI WGS metagenome assembly ORJL01 (sample SAMEA104232317, study PRJEB22302) | groundwater metagenome | biome: forest; feature: aquifer; material: groundwater | place: USA | collected 2011-08-07 | depth 5.8 m
ATCGATTTCGAGCCGGTAGGAAACACGCCGGAAGAGTTCGGCGCGTTCATCAAACAGCAAATGGCGAAGTGGGCCAAAGTGGTGAAGGAGGCCGGCGCGCAGGCGAATTAGCGTGCTGCTTCGCTAATTCTCCTATTTCGCATCCAGGCTGACATAGTCTGCCGCGCGTTCCAGCATCTCGCGAGCGTAGGTGTAATGCGCGATATCCACCATCTTGCCTTTGTAAACGACCGCCGCGGCTCCCTGCTGCTGGCCCTTTTCCACCGCCGCAACCAGTCCGGTCCAGTGCTCGATTTCCTCCGGTGAGGGACCGAATACCTCGTTGGCAATCGGGACGTGACTGGGGTGTATCAGGTTGGAGCCGAGGTAGCCGAAGTTTCGTCCCCGTTGCGCCAGCGCCCGCACCGCCGCCAAATCGTTAATCGGTGCGGACGTCAGCCCCGTGCAAGGATTGGTGATCCCCGCTGCGCGGGCATCCAGTACCACCTTGCCAAGCAAATAGGCGGTTTCGTGACCGGTGACCTCCCGATATCCGACGGATCGCGCCATGTCACCCTGCGCCAGGGGTCCGCTTGCGCCGACGCCGGCCTGTAGGTAGCCGACCCGGGCAGCGGCCATGGCAATTTCATAGGCTTCCCTGACGCCCGACGCATCTTCAATCAATGGCATGATGAAGATCTGCCCAACCGGCAACTTCGCTTTGGTTTCGAATTTCGCCAAGAGCGCATCAAGATGACGCACCGCCTCCGGGCCTTCAATCTTGGGCGCCTGAATGCCGAACAGGCCGGGCCCCACGATCGCTTCGACGTCTTTATCGGCCAAACCAGTCGAGACACCATTGATGCGGACGAACAAGCGCGTGCGGGTGGTCTGATACAAATCGTTGACGGCCTTGCGGACCGTCTCGCGGCTAGTCGCTTTCTGGTCATCCGGAACGGAGTCCTCCAGATCGAAGACGAGCGCATCAGCGCCATATTTTGGGGACTTCAGCATCCAGTCGAACTTGTTGCCCGGTACGTACATCAACGAGCGAATTGAAGGCTGGAACGGTCGTTCAAGAATCATAGGGGCCTCTATTTAAACTCCGCGGTCGCGGAAAGCGCCAGCGCGTTCTGGTCGTCGACCACCCACAGCTGGGCTGATTTGCCGTCGGCCGACGGTTCGCCGCAAACAGTCATCGGCCGGTTGACGAACATCGGCCGGACATTGCGCGTGGCGATGAATTTGAGCGGTGTTGCCGCGTTGGCGCGCGCGAGCTCGAACACCAGCAGTGTCGTCAGTCCGCCATTCATCACAAGGTTGGGATAGCCTTCTACCGCGGTCGCGTACGGATAGTCGTAATGGATGCGATGGCCGTTGAACGTGAGCGCCGAGTAACGGAAGATCATGACCGGATCGGGCGTGACGACCCTGCTCCAGACCGCCTTGCCGGGCGCTGGCTGCGGCGCCGGAGGTGGCGCATTCGGGTCAGGCTCGCCGCGATAGACAATGTCCTGCTCTTCGCTGACCGCGAGCCCGCGCGGGCTCAGGATGTCGGTCTTCACGGTGACGAATACCATTTCGCCGCTGCGTCCCTGCTTGCTGGTGACATCCCGAATGGTGGACTCGCGCCGCACTTCGTCGCCGACTTGCAGGTCCGAATGAAACGTGATGCGCCTGCCGGCAAACATGCGGCGCGGCAGCGGCACCGGCGGCAGAAAGTCGCCGCGTTGTGGGTGCCCGTCCGCGCCGATCTGCGACTGGCGCGCGATGCGCGGGAACAGGATCCCGTACCAGCCGACTGGCAGCGTGTCGCCGGTCTTGGGCAGCGGATCGTCGCGGTCGAGCGTCGCGGCCAGGCGCTGTACCGAGGGTATGGTTACGTAATCGATGGCCGATTCCTGCTGGCCGATCCATTGTTTCAATTGTTCGGGGTTCTGGCCCACTGGTGTTCTCTCCCTGGCGAGAAAATATAATTGTAGCAAGCTTTGCGCCGCCTCATTGGCGAAGTCCGGCAAGGTATACTTGTCGGCCTGCCGATGAATACGACTTTCAACCGCATCTCGCTGTTTTTCGCCCGGGAAATCCGCATTCCGCCGGAGCGGGCCCGCCGCGAACGCGAGCGGCGCCGCGCGAAAGGACTGATGTTCATGCGCAAGGTCATCGATTCGCTCAACGCATTGTGATTGAGCCGCGGCGAGAATAAAATCTGATATAGTCAAAAATCACCACAGGGAGCAGCCACAGTGAAACTCGTCACGTTTGTTGTCAATGGAAATGAGCGGTTGGGCATCTGGTCGGAGCCGCGCGGCATACTGGATCTCAACGCGGCCGCGCAATCGCTGCTGGGGCGCGCGCTGCCGGCCGATATGCTGTCATTCATCGCGGCGGGCCCGGACGCGTTGAAATCGGCTCGCGAAGTGCTCGACGCGGCCGCTAAATCGCCGCAGGCGAAGTGGCTCAGCGTCGAAGCCGTGAAGCTGGCGGCGCCAATTCCACGACCGCGCAAGAACGTGTTCTGCGTCGGCCGCAATTACAAGGCCCACATCATCGAGGGCGCGCGCGCCCGCAACCGGGAAGTCGTGTTCCCGCCGGTGCCCGAATTTTTCACCAAGCCGCCGACCACGGTGATCGGCCATGATGACGAGGTTCATCTGGACACGCGCTACACCAAGCAGCTTGACTACGAGATCGAGCTGGCGATCGTCATCGGAACCCGTTGCCGCGATTTGACCGCGGAATCCGCGCTCGGCGCGATCTTCGGCTATACCATCGTCAACGACGTGTCGGCACGCGAGGTGCAACAGGCGCATGGGCAATGGTTCAAGGGCAAGGGCTTCGATACTTACGGCCCGATGGGCCCGTGCATCGTCACGGCGGATGAGTTCGGCAATCCGAGCGGCCACCGGCTGGTGCTGACGGTCAATGGCGAGACGCGGCAGGATTCCAACACTTCGGATCTGTTGTTCAGCGTGCCTGAAATCGTCCAAAGCCTTGGCGGCGGAATGACGCTGGAGCCCGGCGATGTGATCGCCACCGGCACGCCATCGGGCGTCGCGTTGGGCATGACGCCGCAGAAATGGCTGCAGGACGGCGACGTGATCGTGGCAGACATCGAAGGCATCGGCAAACTCCGCAACCGCGTCAGGAAAACTTTCTAATCGGTTCGCATGCGGCGCGGACGCCGCCTCACATGGCGTTGCGGGCGGCTCGGCTATGAGTGACGCGTACGGCAGCGAAACCTACGGGATCGCGGGGAAGATCGCCTTGATCACCGGGGGCAGCAAGAACATCGGGCGCACCATCAATATCGGCGGGCTGGACGGCTACCGGGGCAAGCTGCGGCGCGCGCACAACGTCAGCGCCAAGATGGGATTGGTGGGCCTCACGCGCGCGTTGGCCAACGAAGTCGCCCGCTTCGGCGTCACGGTGAACATCGTCGTGCCGGGCACGACCGAGACGCATCGCTATCATCCTGAATGGTATCCGCAGCTCGACAGGATATACGCAGAGCGCAGAGAACGCATTCCGATGGGGCGGCTCGGGCTGGCGCAGGAGGTCGCCAATGCCTGCCTGTTCCTCGCGAGCGAGCTTGCGACTTATACCACCGCGCAGGAGTTTTTCGTGAGTGGGGGCGCGTTCCTGATGGTGCGCCAGCCGACGGACGATTATCCCGCGGAGAAATTCTAGGCTGGCCTGCTCGTCACAATAAGCGCATCTGCGGCCACCACACCGTATCCTTTCGTTCTCACGAACAGAGGATTGATATCTACCTCGGCAATTCGGGATGCGTGATCGCTGATCAGCCATGAGAGTTTGACGAGCATCTCGATCAGACAGTCGACGTCGCCGGGCGGACTACCGCGATATCCCTTCAATATCTTCGCACTCTTGAGTTCGCCGACCATCTCATGCGCATCCGCAACTGTTATTGGGGCGAAGCGGTGCGTTACGTCATGCAACACTTCAGTAAGGACGCCCCCTAGACCGAGCATCACATACGGGCCGAAATGCGGGTCACTCGCCGCACCCACAATCATTTCTACACCAGATACCATTTCCTGAACGGAGATGCCATCAATACGGGCTGACGGACTATGGCGCAATCCTGCGGTCGTGACCGATTCTGCTGCGCGCTTCAGTTCGTCGAGCGTTCTTATCCCGAGCTGTACCGCGTTGGCTTCGGTCTTGTGCGGTATGTCAGGAGATGCAAGCTTCACCGCGACTGGGAAGGCAATCGGGCATTCAGTGAGACTAGCTATCTGATCAAGATTTAACAGCACTTCTTTGGTCACTGGAATACCGTATTGGGCAAGGCACTGCTTGGAAGCGTGCTCCGAGAGCGGGCCGACGGAAACCCCTAGATTCAATATTTGTCGTGGTATCGATCGCGCAGGTGCAATCGCACCATGTTGCTGGAATTTTTGACGCTTAAGTGCAAACTCAGTGAACACACTTGCGGCGCGGGCAGCTCGGCCTGCATAGCTCGCGCATAGAAAACCGCTCTTCTCGATCATTTCTCGCACTTCCGGGTTACGCGAAGGAATCTGCACCCAAGCGACGATCACCGGCTTGTCCGTTTTGGACGCCGTCTCGATGAATCGGCGTGCCCAGATTTCGATATCCGGGCCCTGCGCAGAACGAACGAGCAGTTGGTCGATGCCCGGGTCGTCGATTAGGCATTGCATGACTTTGTACTGTTGGTCGTAGACCGGCGTCATGTCGATGGGGTTGCCTCGCGAGCCGTAGCTGGGTACCCATTCGGCCAGCTTATCCATAGTGGCGGCCGACGGTAGCGGCAATTGCAGTCCGTTCCTCTCACAATGCTCCGCCATCATGACGCCCCACCCACCCGATCCCGTAATGACACCGATATTCCTGCCCTTTGGAAACTTTCCGCCCAGCACCAGCGTTGCGACATCGGCCAACTCATCAAGGTCGTTCACTTCGATAAAGCCGCCTTCACGAAAAGCGGCTCGGAACAGGTTATAGTCGGCGGTGAGTCTTCCAGTGTGAGAGCTTGCTGCTCGACGGCCAGCACCCGTGTTGCCAACTTTCAGCGTGAGAATCGGTTTACCCAACTTGAGCGCGCGGCGTCCCAACTCGCGTAACCGTGTCCCTTCAGTACTCGCCTCCAGATATACAGCTACGATCTTCACATCGTCCTGACCCAACAGTTGGTGAACAAAGTCGAAAAAATCGAGATCGGTTTCATTCCCGCAGGACACGAGGTAGTTCGATCCGACGCCATGCTGGGCGTACAAATGCGCCATGATGGCAATGGCGATTCCACCGCTTTGCGACACGACGGCAACCGGGCCAGGCTGCAATGAGGGATCCCACATTGCGAAACCAAAAGCGCAATATGCACGCGCTGCGAAATTCACCACTCCCACACAGTTAGGCCCGACCACGCGCACACCGCTTTTCGCGATTGCCGCATCTAGCTGCTGTTGCAGTTCGCAGCCTTGTTCGCCTATCTCTTCAAATCCGCCCGCCAGGACCACAGCGAACGGTATACCAGCGACACCGCATTGCTCGATTGCACTTGGGACCTGCGAAGCAGAGACCGCGATCAAAGCTACGTCACAGGGACGCGGCACGGATAAAACGTCCGGGTAGGCGCGCAAGCCCTGCACTTCCGTGCGCTTAAGATTTACCGGGTAAATCTTGCCTCGGTAGCCGTGATCGAGCATGAGCCGCAGAGGTTGTCCGCTAATAGTCTTCGGATTGGATGATGCACCAATGACGGCGATCGATGCCGGATTGAGCAAACGCGAGAGATCAACCTGCGCGGCGATCTGGGACTTAGCCGACTTTGTTGCCATAAGGGTTCAGCAGATTCAAAGTTGTTTGAGCACGCTGGGTCGAGTTGATACCGCAATCTTTCGCTCGCCCTGCGGCATTATACCGTTCGTGGCGTGTGGCGGTTCTACGCACCACGCCCCCGCCAGCGGGACTCGAAGAGTAGGTCACCTGCTTGGTGAGTCGAGAACGCGAATGCGGGAAACTTTCGTACATCCACCGTAGCGTTATAATGAATTAGATCGGTTCGGATGTAAAAGAGAATCTGGGGAAAAAAATGAGCTGGGAATCCGAGGTAGAAGAGCTTCGCCAACGACAAAAGCTCGCGCAGGAAATGGGCGGGCCCGATCGCGTCAAGCGCCAGCATGATAACGGCAAGCTCACCGTGCGTGAACGCATCGACAGATTCCTCGACCCGGGCTCGTTTGTGGAAATCGGCAGCATAGCCGGCAAAGCCTCCTACGACGACAAAGGACGGATCGCGGCTTTCACGCCTTCATATCTGGTGATGGGACGCGGGTTGGTCGATGGCCGACCCGTTGTTGTCTCGGGAGATGATTTCACGGTGCGCGGTGGCTCATCGGAGGGTGGCGCAAAGGAGAAGTTATACCGCGTTGAGATGATGGCGCGTGATCTGCGTTTGCCCCTCATTCGACTCGTGGACGGTGGAGGCGGCGGTTCAGTGCGGACCGCGGAAATCATCGGCTATACGCGATGTCCGCATCTGAACTGGGGCTGTGTTGTGGACAACCTATCCCAGGTACCAGTTGTCGCGCTGGCGCTTGGCGCTGTTCCAGGATTGGGTGCGGTGCGCGTGACGGCCAGCCATTATTCAGTGATGGTCAAGAATTCTTCCCAGTTGTTCATCGCTGGCCCCCCCGTAGTGAAGCGCGTTGGCGAGGACCTGGACAAAAACGAGCTCGGCGGCAGTGAAATCCATACTCGCAATGGCACCGTAGATGACGAGGCGAAAAGCGAGGAGGAGGCATTTGAAAAAGCACGCCGGTTTCTATCCTACCTGCCGCGCTCGGTTCATGAATTACCTGCTCGAACACCACCCACAGATGACCCACATAGGCGTGTCGAAAACCTCATCGAAGCGATTCCACGCGACGAGCGTAAGGTATACAAGATGCGTCCGATGGTTGAGGCCTTGGTGGACAAGAACTCCTTTTTTGAAATGGGCCGTATGTGGGGCCGCTCGATCATCACCGGATTCGCGCGCCTCGATGGATGGCCAGTGGCATTCATGGCAAGCGATCCGTTTTCTTACGCCGGCGCGTGGACTGCCGATACCTCCCGGAAGGTGCGCCGTTTCATCGATCTCGCGCAGACGTTTCACTTGCCCGTCGTATATCTGGTTGACTGCCCGGGATTCATGATCGGTCTGGAAGCAGAGAAATCTGCCATCGCCCGCTTCGGTACTGAAGCGCTGTTCGCCATCAACGAGACCACTGTTCCGTGGTGCGGCATCATTGTACGCAAGTGCTACGGCATTGCGGGCGGCGGCCATGCGCCTAACTCGCGATATGCAATGCGCTATGCCTGGCCTTCGGCGAATTGGGGCTCATTGCCGGTGGCGGGTGGTCTTGAAGTGGCCTACAAGGCGGAAATCGGAAGTTCCGAAAATCCGCAAGCCAAAATCGCTGAAATTGAAGAGCGCCTTGCACGCTTTCGCTCGCCACTACGGACCGCGGAAGCATTTAACTTCGATGAGATCATCGACCCGCGTGATACGCGACGGCTGCTGTGCGAGTTTGTGAATATCGGCGCTGCTGCGCGGGAAGCTGGGCCACCCCGTTTCGGCTATCGACCGTAACACGTTCCACAGAAGAAACTGTTCACGTCGAAATCGCGCCAACGCGGCAGTATTAGCCTTGCAGAGGAGGATTTCATGAATAAGGTGCTAAGTTCTTTCCAACTCATCGCGGTAATCGTCACCACGGCGCTGTACGTACAAACATCGTGCGCCCAGAGCTATCCCAACAAACCGGTCCGATTCATCGTCCCGTGGCCGCCGGGTGGTACTTCGGATGTACTCTTGCGCCCGATTACGATCAAATTAACGGAAGCGTGGGGCCAGCAGGCGTTGCTCGATAACCGAGGCGGAGCGAGCGGTATTGTCGGTACGGAACTCGCTGCGCGTGCGGCGCCGGACGGGTACACACTACTCATGGCTGGCTCGCCGCTTTACATCAACCCCAGCCTCTTTAAGAAATTGCCTTATGACTCGATTAATGATTTCGCTCCCATTACCGTTCTCGCCGTCGTGCCGAACGTCATCGCAGTACATCCGTCGTTGCCTGCCAAAACAGTAAGAGACCTCATCGCGCTGGCAAAACGAAAACCGGGGCAACTAAACTTCACCGGCAGTGGCAATGCAACGCCCGGCCATCTCGCGGGCGAGCTTTTCAAAACAATGGCTGGCGTCGACATGTTACACGTGCCCTATAAGGGCGGTGCCCCTGGCGTGGTGGCCGCCATTGCCGGTGAGGTGTCAGTGATTTTTACAACCACTGGCGGCGTGGTGCCTCAGGCTCAAGCGGGCCGGCTTCGGATTATTGCCGTCACCACGCGCGAGCGGATTCGGGAATTGCCGGATACACCGACGGTTTCCGAAGCGGGGCTCCATGGTTATGAAGCCGTGTCCTGGTACGGAATCCTCGCGCCTGCCGGAGTCTCGCCGGAACTGCTGTCCCGACTGCACACGGATTTGCTGCACGCATTGAACAGTAAAGAGGTGCGGGAGACGATTTACAGTCGCGGCGCCATCCCAATCGGAAATACTCCCGACGAATTCAAGGCACGAATCAAGCAAGATATAGATAAATGGAAAAAGGTAATCACAGTCTCCGGTGCAAAGCTTGATTGATTTTTTGCCATGAACAAAGGTTCATCATGCTTCATGATGGACGCTGTTCCGCCGAGGAGAGCTCGCTTATCACGCGCACGGTAACGGCGGAGTCCTCTCGGGTCAGTGCGCTGCGATCCGGGGAAGTGACGCGGCAGTCTAATGATATTAGTCCAGGGGGTAATGAAATGTCCGACGGCAAAATGCTCCAGGATAAAGTCGTGATAGTTACCGGAGCAGGTCGAGGAATCGGCCGTGCTATCGCCATTGCCATGGCTACCGCCGGTGCTCGCGTAGTGGTGAACGATGTTGGCGCGTCGCTCTCTGGCGATGGTACCGAGAAGACACCTGCGGAGGAAGTTGTTGCAGAGATTCGCGGTGCTGGTGGTGAGGCCACACCGAGCTTCGAGAGCGTCGCAAATTGGGACAGCGCGCACGGTATTATTGAAACAGCGCTACGCAATTATGGACGCATTGATTGCGTGGTTAACAACGCGGGCATTTTGCGCGATGCCATCTTCTACAAGATGACAGAGCTAGAATGGGATGCTGCGATAAATGTCATGTTGAAGGGTAGCTTCAACATGAGCCGTGCGGCAGCCCCCCATTTTCGAGAACAACAAGGCGGAGCATTCGTGCATATCACTTCCACCTCTGGCCTGATTGGAAATGTCGGACAGGCAAATTACGCCTCCGCGAAGCTCGGAATCGTGGCGCTTTCCAAGTCAATCGCACTCGACATGGCACGCTTCAACGTGCGTTCGAACTGTGTCGCGCCACAAGCGCTCACCCGAATGACAGCATCGGTGCCAGCCAATACCCCAGAGCAGAAGTTGCGCGCAGAGCGACGCAAGCTGCTTACTCCGGACAAGAACGCGCCATTGTGCGTTTTTCTTGCGAGTGACGCGGCACGAGAAGTAAACGGACAGGTTTTTGCGGTACGACGAAATGAGATTTATCTAATGAGCCAACCGCGGCCAATGCGATCGGTTCACCGCAGCGAAGGGTGGACGCCGCAGACGATCGCGGAGCACATGTTGCCGGCGTTGCGATCGTCGTTCGTACCAGTAGATCGGATTATTGATGTATTCGGGTGGGACCCCATCTGATTTGGAAAAGATACTTTAAATCCCCGTCCGTCACCACGCGCAGGTCCGCAGAGCCGGTCGGGGCGCCCGCGCACGACGCCCCGTATGTGCCACGATGGGCTCAGCAAAGCCCTGGTTGGCATAGTCAATGCTGCTTGCAATGCGGTTCGATGCACAGCTTTCAAGTCGGATTGATGCCGGCTTCGCGAATGACCTTGGCCCACTTGGCGATTTCGCGCTTCAGCATTACTGCGAACTCCTCGGGAGTATTTCCACCCGTCTCCACGCCGTCGCGCGTAAAGCGTTCAATGATGAGCGCCATGTTCAAAATCGCGCGCACCTCGCTGCTGAGCTTCTGGATGACCGCGCCTGGGGTACGCGCGGGTGCAAGCAAACCGTTCCAAGTGGTCTGTTCAAAGCCTGGAAGTCCGCTTTCAGCGACGCTCGGCACATCGGGGGCGGCCAGTTGGCGTTTCGCGCTGCTGACCGCAAGCCCCTTCAGCCTGCCGCTCTTGACATGCCCCAGCATGGTGTTGATGGGCCCGAAATAGAGGTGAACCTCATTGCCGAGCAGCGCGGTGATCGCGGGTCCCCCGCCCTTGTAAGGCACATGGACGATGTCGATGCCGGCCATGGATTTGAAGAGCTCCGCAACCAGGTGCGTGGCCGTACCGGTGCCGCCGGAAGCAAAGTTAAGGGCTCCGGGTTTTGCCTTCGCCAGCGCGATGAGTTCCTTTACGGAATTTGCCGGGAGCGAGGGATGCACTGCCATGAGATTTGAAAACGAGGACAATATCGTGACGGGGGCGAAATCACGGACCGGATCGAAGGGCAGCTTCTTGTACATGCTCGGATTGATTGTGATCGAGGAAGCGACCACGAGGAGCGTATATCCATCGGGTATCGACTTGGCGACCAGGTCGGTCCCGAGCAGGCTGCCCGAGCCGGCACGGTTATCCACCACGACCGAATGGCCGAAGCGTTCGGCCAGGAGCGGTGCAACGAGCCGGGCAGTGAAGTCCGTTGAACCTCCAGGAGCTTGCGGTACTACAACACGTATTGGCCGCACCGGATAGTGCTGCGCGGCTTCGGCTGGGATCGCGCTGCCAACAGACGCGGAGAGCATCACGCACAGCAAGACGGTTGTTTTTCGCGGCACGTTTTTTCTCCAAACAAAGTTTCCCACATGATGACTGTCGTTCCGATCAGCTACCCAACTTGACCATGGCTGTTGCGATTTCGAAATCGCGCATGCTTCTCGTAGGAAACCGGCTGGCCGACGTGGTCTCCGCGCGCGACCGTGGCGGACTTGAACATCCGATATTTGTATACGCAATAGCGGAAATTGGACAAAGCCTATGGACCGATCCGGATAACATGACTATTATAGTATCCACGCGGCGCCTGGCGGACAGAACATCGAATGGCAATGTGCCGGCAGTGACAATTAATTCCGCCAGCGCGGCTAGACGCGACAGCAGCTGGTAAGTGTCCTGGCCAAAGGAGTCCTTCGAAGGTAGTGCAACATGGCAGGTGGGGATATGCTACCAAGAATGCAGTTTAGTATCCGAAGCGCGTTCCTGATCACCGTTGCAAGTGCACTTTGGGCTTCAGCGGTCGCCCAGACCTGGCCGGTCCGCCCGGTGCGGGTCATCGTACCGTTTCCGCCGGCCGGCGGTCTCGACGGCGTAGTTCGCATACTTACGCCGAAGCTCACCGAGCAACTCGGCGTCTCGTTCGTGGTCGAGAATCGTCCGGGCGGCTCCGGAGCACTCGGTGCTCAACTCGCGGCTAAAGCGGCGCCGGATGGCTACACGATGTTCACCTCGGCGCCGGAATTTTCCATCAACCCCAGCGTGCGGCTAAAGCTGCCATACGATACGTTCAAGGATTTCGCATTCGTCTCTCAGCTCACTGCCGGACAATTCATGCTCGTGAGCCATCCCTCTGTCCCGGTTAGAACGGTTAAGCAACTTATCGCGCTGGCCAAGGCTCGGCCGCGCGATCTCAACTATGGCCATTCAGGAGTCGGCGGCATCAATCACCTCGCTGGCGAGCTGTTCCAGTCCATGGCCGGCATCCGTTGGGAACACATACCGTTCAAGGGGGCGGGACCTGCCATAATCGGAATCATGGGTGGTGAAATCGACTTTATTTTCGCCAGCACCACCGGCCTTGCCGCACCGGCGAAGGCCGGACGGGTAAGGGCCATTGCAGTTACTGGACCGAAGCGATTCATGGAACTGCCCGACGTGCCCACGATCGCTGAATCGGGCGTTCCGGGATACAACGTGACCGGGTGGTACGGCTTGTATGCCCCAGTCGGTACGCCCGCGGAAATCGTCCGCTTGCTGCACGCGGAGGTCGTGCGTGCGCTGAACAGCCCGGAGGTGAAGGAGAGGCTACAGAGAACCGGCAACGAACCCGTCGGCAGCTCACCGGAGGAGTTCCTGGAATTCGTGCGCGCTGAAGTCACCAAGTGGGCAAAGGTCGTGAAAGAGTCCAGGGTGCCGGTCGAGTGACTCGCGCGGCCGCTTTACCAAGCGCGTATATCGAACAAGTTATTGTCATTGCACATAGGAGGCAGTTGCGATGCGCATCGGCTTTATTGGACTGGGTAACATGGGTGGGCCCATGGCGGGGCATATCATTGACGCCGGGCATCGCGTTACGGTATATGACGTGCGTCGAGAGACAGCCGATTCGCATCTCAAGCGCGGGGCGCATTGGGCAGAGGGCCCCATGGCAGTCGCCGCGGCGAGTGAAATCGTCTTTACTTCACTGCCCGGTCCCAAAGAGGTCAATAGTGTGGCGCTCGGAGAACAAGGTATCTTGCGCGGTGCGAAGCCGGAGACCGTGTATATCGACCTGTCCACGAGTTCCCCGACTCTCATTCGTCATATCCACGCGCGGTACCTGGAAAAACAAGTGCATGTATTGGACGCGCCCGTGAGCGGCGGTGTCATCGGAGCACAAAAAGCCACGTTGGCTTTGATGGTGGGTGGCGACGTCGCGGTGTACCAGCGGGTCAAACCTGTGCTGGAGGTCCTCGGCAACAAAGTGACCCACGTCGGAGACATCGGATGCGGAACGATTTCCAAACTGGTGCACAATATGCTGGGCGTTTGTCTGCAGCTCATCTTGGCGGAAGGCTTCACGCTGGGAGTAAAGGCGGGGGTGGAACCGGAAGCACTGCGACAAGCTATTCTGGGCGGGACCGTGGGGCAGGGGTTGCAGTTAAACTACATCATGCCCGAGTTTGTTTTCAAAGGCGACTTCGATACCGTGCACTTTGCGTTGAACTTGTCGCGCAAGGATATTGCACTAGCGACCGAGTTTGGCCGCGAACTCAACGTTCCCCTGAAGATCGGCAGCATCGCCGAACAGGAACTTGTCGAGGCCATCTCCCGCGGCTGGGGCGAACGGGATCACTGGGCACCGTTTACATTGCAGGAAGAACGCGCCGGCGTGAAAGTACGCACGTCTCCACAAGAACGATAGAAATCCGCGGAAAGTTACCGGTGGGTCAAGTTGCCTCGAAGTGTGCTGAAGTAACAGTTCAAGAGTAAGGGGGAAAATGCGATGATCTCGGCGCTCCACATCGATGCGGTAGAGATTGTGCCTTTGGATATCATGCCAAAGCGCACGCCCAGGATTGCAACGGGCGTTTACACCTACAGCGAGAAAGGTGGATGGGCCGGGCGTCCGGTACTGGTTGGCGTAAGAGCCGGGGGACTTGCGGGATGGGGTGAGGTTCGGCCGGTCAATCCATTTGTCGGAGAAACGGCCGCAAGTATTTTCTCCAATCTGCGGGATTTTTACGCGCCGTTGCTGCTGGGCCGGAATGCAATGGAAATCGATGGGCTATGGCACGAGCTGAACCGCAAGCTGCCGAATAATCCCGCCGCGCTGGCCGCGCTCGACATGGCCTTGCACGATTTGGTGGGAAAGGCGCTCGGAGTTCCAGTGCACACGCTGCTCGGGGGCGCGTGCAAAACCCAAATCCCGCTTGAATGGTCCGTCAATCTCGATGACGAGAAAACCATGGTCGCGGAAGCCGTGGAAGTTGTCGAGAAGTATGGCGCTCCGTACGTATCGATAAAGATCGGTCCGTTGGACCGAGCCGACGTTGATTGCCGGGTCGCGAAGGCCATTCACAAAGAGTTCGGCTCCAAAGTGTTCCTGGGGGCGGACGCCAACACTTCATATGATACGGTGACGGCTATTCGCTTCGCGAACCAGCTTCCCGATGGCGGGCTCGCCTATTTTGAGCAGCCGGTCCCATCGCTCTCCGAAATGCGCTGGATTCGCGAAAGAATAAACGTGCCGGTGATGGCAGACGAATCGGTCTACACAATAACCGACGCCCTGCACACCGTTGCGCAGGGCGCCGCCGATGTCATCGCCATGAAGTTCTATAAGTGCGGCAGTTTACGCCGCATGCGGGATATCGCGGTTATCGCGGAGGCGGCGGGCATTCGAGCGAATTGCGCCGGGGTCGCGCGCTGCAACTACATCGAGGCCATAGCCGCCGCGCATTTGTGCGCTGCCATACCGAATCACGCGTTTGGCGCGGAGTTCATGATGGGGCTTCCTTCGGTTTGGGAAGATCCGATCATTTCCAACCGGCCGATCGACGTAAAAAACGGATTCTGCAATGTGCCTCCCGGGCCCGGTTTTGGTTTTGAGATCGACTTGAAGTCGGTCCAAAAATACGCTCTCGCGCACCTGGTTGTAGATAAGAATGGCGCTCGGTCGCTGCGCTGATCGCGCAAACCTGCGTCAAGACCTTTGTTATTTATTAACCAGACGAATTAAATACTTTTTGCCCCTACAACCACCGTGAGGTATCGAAATGCAAGAAATCGCCGTGCTGAACCCTGTAGCACAAATCAATCCCCTTAACTTTGAACCTGCGGTACGCCCAAGAGATTTGCGAAATCTCAAGATTGGCCTGCTTTGGAATTCAAAAGCAGGCGGTGATGTGGCGCTCAAGAGGATAGGCGAGAAGATCGAGAAGGAAATCGGAGGCGATGTCGATATAGCGTTTTTCCAGGATGACCACCCGTCTGCGATGTCGACGCTGGAGCGGCTAGCCGATTCCTGCGACGCGGTCATTGGCGCTCCCGCCGACTGAGGGTCGTGCACGTCATGGCTTGTCCATGACATGATCGAAATTGAGAAGCGAGGCGTGCCCACGGTCGTCGTGGTTACGAGACCGTTTGTCGAAGACGCCAAAGTGACTGCTGAAATGTTCGGCATGCCGCACCTTAGTCTGGCCGTATTGGATATGAACACTTGCAGCAATGTTGATGATGAAGCGATATATAAGGCGGCGGACGCAGTCACATCCCAGGTGTTGGGAGGATTGCTTGGAACTGAAAGCAGAGAGCAGGCGTCTGCCCGACAAACAGAAATAAAGCCGCAGTACCAGGTCGAGACGTTCCGCGGAAACGACAAGCTCAAGGCCTGGGAAGCGTTTAATGCCCACTTCCTGGACAAAGGATGGGGCGATGGCTTTCCCTTGATTGCTCCAACCGAGGAAAAAGTCAATGAGATGCTGAAGGGAACGAAACGAAGTCCTGACGAGATTATCACGGTGCTTCAACCGGGGATGGGCCTTGCCACCGTAAAAGCCATAGCAATTAACGCGGTGATGGCCGGGTGTCAGCCGAAACATCTGCCGGTGCTGATCGCGGCGGTGCAAGCGATGAATGAACCGGAATTCCAGCTTAGAATCGTTGCCATGTCCACGGGGCCTCATACGCCGATGCTGGTCGTCAATGGCCCTATCGCCAAAGAGCTTGACATTAATTCAGGCAGGGGCGCATTGGGTCCGGGCAAAGAGTCCGCATCAAATACCGTATTGGGACGGGCGGTCAGGCTTATTCTCATGAACATCGGACATGCGTACCTGAACAGCATGGACATGGATACGTTGGGTTCGCCCAATAAGTACAGCATGTGCATCGCCGAGAACGAGAAGGACTCACCCTGGAAGCCTTACCATGTGAGTCGCGGTCATACCAGCGATGAAAGCACCGTTACCGTGTTCTCGGTTGAAGCGCAATTCGGGATTTTTGATACGAAAAACAGTACGCCCGAAGGCATCCTTACATCGTTTGCGGGTACGATTAACAGCATAGGCACCGCGTTCACCCGGTCCTGGTTCATACCGAGAAGGAGATCGGATTGCGCGGTCCTGTTATCTCCGGCTCACGCAAGGGCTATTGCTGCCGCGGGTTGGGACAAGGAAGACGTGCAAGAATACTTGTACCGAGAATCCCGGCTACCGGTTAAGTTATTCAAGAACACCGAGCAAATGGAGCGGCTGAAGCCGAGTTGTCGTTGGATATTGGACGCGCCGGACGATATGCTGCTGCCCATTGTCGGCGCGCAAGACTGGTACCATATTTTCGTCGTTGGCGGTCCGGGAGGAAAGTCGTCTTTTACCGCGGGAGTGGGCAGGGCGATAACGAGAAAAATCGAAGCATAAATTATGGATGTTGAAGGAGTCGAAAGAGCGCTCGAAGGTCTGCGCGCCGGGCTGAGGAGCGACGGTGCCGATCTGATTGTAAATAGCGTAAGCGCCGACTGCATCGATTTGAGCTTGATCTTCACGGAAAAAGAATGCCCGGAGTGCATAGTCGGCGCCGAAATGCTGTTGGCGAAAGTGCGACTGCTACTAGGCAAGGTGTTTCCACAACTGCCCAAGCTCGTGCTTCACGATCCTAGAAGCACTTAAGGTGGCGCAGGGTGGTTACTCAATTTGAATCCTTATTATCTGAGCATGAAATAGCTGCGGCCTATTTCTGGTCCAAGAACTGCGGGAAATGCAAATCATTAGGTCCTCGTATTGAATCCGTGATCAAGGAGAAAAGCATTACCCTTTATACGGTAGACGTCGGGGCTGAGGAAGAGATTGCCTTGCAATATGATGTTTTGGGCCTGCCTACACTTATCTTCTTCCGAACCGGGCGTGAGGAACTGCGCCTGACTCCCACAACTATCTCCATAGCAGAGGTTGAGAAAGCCTGTGAAACGTTCACTCGCGATCAGCATTCAGGACCGAAGAATGGATAGTCAGGACGCGAAATTGTGGCCCGTCACGGGCGGGGCATTAATTTCGTGCTGGTTGAAATAGTGATCTCCATCGCGACGATGGTCTGAGAGCGGTGTAAGGGAGGCGCCATGAAGGGAAAAGAACTCGGTATCGCGATCGTCGGTTCCGGGCGAATCGGAACATTACGGGCTACTCTGGCGGCAGCTCACCCGGCGGTAGGTTTCCTTGCCATATCTGACCTTGATCCTGCTCGTGCCCGAGCGCTTGCCGACAAGGTAGGCGCGCATTTTTCGTCGGGGGATAACCTGGAAGTCATCTCGCGGCCTGAAGTAAACGCAGTGATCGTCTCCACCAGCGAGCATGAGCATAAATTGCCCGTTCTCCAAGCATTGGAGCAGGGGAAGGCCGTGCTGCTTGAAAAACCGATTGCTCTGAGCCTGCCGGACGCGGACCAGATTCTCGCCGTGGCCAATGATGCAAAGGCAAGTATTCGTGTGGGTTACAGCAGGCGATTCCAGCGCCACTTCCTCGCCGGTAAAGAGCAGATCAATAACGGGCGCCTTGGGCAAATTCTGGGTGGCACCGCGAGAATGTACAACTCCCGGGCGCAAACGTTTCAAATATTAAAACGGTCTCCCCATGCTACGCCGGTTTCAGATGCTTTGACCTACTATGTAGATATTTTCTGCTGGTTCATGGAAGGCAATCCTCCTGTGGAAGTCATTGCCCGTGGGCAAGCCGGTGTACTTAAGAAGGCAGGCTATGGGGCAGATGATATGACTTGGGCGACAGTAACGTTTTCCGATGGCGCGGTCGTAACTTTCGGGGTCAATATGGGTCTTCCCGAAAAATATCCTACCCTCGGACCTAGCGCCCGCGTAGAGATCCTCGGCACGGAGGGGGTGCTTCTCTTCGACGACGATCACAAGGAACACGTTTTTTATACGAATAAAGGGGTCAATCATAGTTATGTGCCAGGCCATGATTTGAACATGGCTTTTCTCACCAGCACTGCTCCGGGTGACTGGGCGCTCGGCGATTTCTGGGGGCCTCTCGCGAACGAGACTCGCTCCTGGCTCGATCACCTTTCGACGGACCGGCCGTGTTGCTTGGCTACGGCGCAGGAAGCCCGTCGCACGTTGGAGCTGACGCTGGCAATTGATCGAGCTGCGCTCACCAAAGAAGTGATAAGGCTGGCTTGCTAGCATAGCCGCGATTACACAATGGAGAATCCCATGGCGACAACGCCTGCACGTCTCAAATTCCGTGAACTGATGCGCGGCCCGCGCTTCATTCTGGCGTTGGGTGTGTGGGACCCGTACACGGCGCGCGTGGCGGAAGCGCTCGGCATCCAGTGCGTGCACATCGGCGGCTATCAACTGGGCGCGCACTACGTCACCAGCGAGCCGTTGTTGACTTTAACCGAGCTCGCCACCACCACGCGCTATGTGACGAGCGCGGTGCGCATCCCGGTCGTCGTCGACGCAGGCGCCGGCTTCGGCGAGCCGCTCCACGTCATGCGAACGGTCAAGGAACTGGAGCGCGCCGGCGCCGTCTGCATCCATATCGAAGACCAGATTTATCCGAAACGCGTGCACTACCACAAAGGCATCGAGCACGTGGTGTCGCGCGCAGACATGGTGGCCAAGATCAAGGCGGCGGTAGCAGCGCGCACTGACCCCAACTTTGTGATCATGGGGCGCACGGATGCGATGAAAACGAGCGGTTTTGCCGAAGGGGTGGAGCGGGCGAACCTCTATCTCGAAGCCGGCGCCGAAATGGTAATGATATTTCCGAACACGGTTGAGGAAGCACGCCAGGCGCCGCGTGAAATCAAGGGTCTGCTCGCGTATACGAACAGCGAAGGCAACCGGTTCGGGCGGCCGCTTTTCTCGGCACAGGAATTCGAGGATATGGGTTACAAACTGTCGACGTATCCGACGGCACTGCTGTGCCCGGTGACACAGGAATTGAAGCGCGTCATCACTAACCTGACGACCCAAGGGGAAAGCGGCCTGCCGCAGGACAAGATGATCGTCTGGCGCAAGGAAGTCGAAGACCTCATCGGGCTGGAGGAGTATTACAGGATCGAAAGCGACACCGTGGAGCGCTAGAGGCGTTGCGCGCACCGGGAGGATGAGCCCATGAAACGGTCGTTGATGATACTGGCGGCGGCGCTTGTATTCCCGGCTGCTGCGCAGAACTATCCAACCAGGATGGTGCGGATCATAGGGCCGTTTGCCGCGGGCGGCGGCAACGACGTGCTGGCGCGCATGCTCGCGCAGAAGCTCAATGAAGCGCACGGCCAGCTGTTCATGGTCGAGAACCGCGGTGGCGCTACCGGCACGATCGGCGCAGCGCTGGTGGCGAAAAGCCCGCCCGACGGCTACACGCTGATCCTGCATTCGACCAGCACCTATATCGCAGGGTATCTGTACCGCAGCGTTCCTTATGACCCCGTCAAGAGCTTCACGCCCGTCATCAACTGCGTGATCTATCCGTTTTACCTGGTTGCGAATCGGTCGCTGCCGGTGAAAAACGTCGCCGAGCTGATCGCGCTGGCGAAAAAACAACCCAACGCGGTGACCTACGGCTCCCCGGGAGTCGGCAGCGGCGGACACCTGGTCATGGAAATGTTCGACGCGGCCGCCCGCACCCGCACCGTGCACGTGCCGTTCAAGGGCTCGGCGCCGGCGATGACAGCTGCAGCCGGGGGCGAAGTTGCGCTCGGAATCACCAGCATCCTTTCGGGACAGATGTTTGTCAAAACCGGAAAATTACGCGGGCTGGCAGTCACCGGCGCGACCCGCTCGCCCGCCGTTCCCGAGGTGCCGACGATGTCGGAAGCCGGGTTGCCGGGTTTCGAAGCTTACCTCTGGACCGGCATACTGGCGCCGGCCGGAACGCCGGCCGCGCTCGTGAACCAGCTCAATGTCAGTCTTAGCCGCATTCTCGAAACGCCGGAGATGAAGGAATGGCTGCTGCAGAGCATCGGCGGGGAATTCAAGCCCAACACGCCGGAGCAGTTCGGGGCATTTCTCACCACCGATGTTGCGCGCTGGCAGAAAGTCATCAAGGACACCGGGGTGAGCCTCGATTGATACGGAGACGCCATGATACGCAAATCCAGAACGCAGCGTGACAATCAACAGTGGATGCTTGACCTTGCGCTCAACATGCGCGGCCGGGTGCAGAATTTCGAGCGCGACGAGCGCGAGCTTCCCGACGGCAAACGGGCGCGCAATTACCGCATGCTGCCGAAGATTTGGCGGGAGGCCGCGGCGCGCCACGAAGCGCTCGCGCGGCGCGCGCAGGCGCGGGGCGCCAACGCGACCGCGACCGCGCATTACGACCGCGCCATCGAGGCTTATCGCTTTGCCCAGCACCCCATCTTCTACGATGACCATCCGCTCAAGATTGCGTTGTGCAGGAAAATGGACGAGATGGTGGATCGGCGCTCCAAGGTCGCCGGTTACCCAATCGAGCGGGTGGAGGTGCCGTTCGACGACGGCAAGACGATCTCGTGCCTGTTGCATCTGCTGCCGGATCGCCGCAGGGCGCCGTGCGTGCTCTACGTGCCGGGAATGGATCAGACCAAGGAGGTGTTCCCGCTCAAGGCGCACCACAACATCGCGCTGTCGCGCGGCTTTCACGTCATCGCGATAGACGGCCCGGGACAGGGCAATTCCAATCTCCAGAAAATCCGGGCGGTGAAGGACAATTACGAACGCGCGGGCGCCGCGGTGATCAGCTACCTGCTCAAGCGCCCCGAAGTCGATCCTGCCAAAATTGCCATCTTTGGCATCAGCATGGGCAGCTACTGGTCGCTGCGGCTCGCGAGTTACGATCACCGCATGGCGGCCGTGGTGAGCGCGGTTGCCTGTTTCAATCCGAACAACACGATCTTCACCCAGTCGTCCCCGCGCTTCAAGCAGATGTTCATGTACATGGCGGGCTATGACGACGAGGAAAAGTTCGACCGGGAAGTCGCGCGGCCGATGACCGTGCGCGGCCATCTCGGCAAGATCAAATGCCCGACTCTGCTGGCCGCCGGCGAATATGATCCGTTGTGTCCGCTCGAGGATGCGATCGAGGCGTTCGGCGAACTGCAGGCGGCCAAAGAGATGTGGGTCTTCGAAAACCAGTACCACCCGCTGTTCGGACTTTCCAATCTCGGCGGGCAGGACTGTTATGAATACGTGCTGGATTGGCTGCAGGCGTTGTTTGCGGGCAAGCGCGTGCCCACCAAACGCGGCCGCATCGCCTACATCAGGGAAAACGGCGACGGGCCGTGGGGCAACTGCGAGTGGACGCCGCCCGTCACGCCGGGACACGCGTACTTCTAGCGCCGTTCCGATTTGTTTGGAAAATGGGCAGCGGTGGTTATGAACCGGGGCATGCTCGGATGCGGTGATATTCGTATGGCGCGATTTGCGGCATGGCTGCTGTTGCCTGGCGTGATGATTCCCGGTTTGAACACCGCGTGGGGCCAGGACAATTATCCGAGCAAGGTTATCCGCGTCGTTACGCCGGCCACCGGCGGCGGCTCCGACGTGCTGGCGAGGATGATCGCGCCCGCGCTCACCGAAAGCCTGGGACAGCAGGTGATCGTCGACAATCGCGGCTCCATCTCGGCGGAAATCGTGGCCAAAGCGCCTCCGGACGGTTATACGGTGCTGATCGACGGCAGTCCGCTGTGGCTCTTGCCGTTGTTTCGCTCAGTACCCTGGGATCCGGTAAGGGATTTCGCGCCGCTCACGCTGGCTGTGAGTTCCCCGAGCATGCTGGTCGTGCACCCCTCGCTGCCGGTCAAGTCGGTCAGGGAATTGATCGCTTTGGCCAAAGCCCGGCCGGGAGATCTCAACTACGCGGCGGGCACGATGGGCGCTGCCCCGCATCTGGCCGGGGAATTGTTCAAGGTGATGGCGGGCGTCAATATCGTGCGCGTAGCGTACAAGGGCTCGGGGCCGGCGCTGATCGGTCTGATGAGCGGCGAAGTCGAATTCATGTTTCCGGGCGCCGCCTCGGCGTGGAATCATGTCAAGCAGGGCCGCTTGAAAGGCCTCGCGATCTGTGCTGCCGAACCTTCCGCGCTGTTTCCGGACGTGCCCACGGTGGCGGCGTCGGGCCTGCCGGGTTACGAATCCGTGTCGCCGCAGGGCGTCGTCGCCCCGGCGCGGACTCCGCCGGCGATCATCATTCGGCTGAACCGGGAAATCGTGCAGGCACTGAACCGGCCCGAGGTCAAAGCGCGGCTCGCCAGCTCCGGAATCGCGGTGGTCGGTAACTCACCCGAGGCTTTTGCGGCCTCGATGAAATCCGATATCGCGCGCACGGCCAGGCTGATCAGGGACGCCGGCATCCGCGCGGAATAAATCAGTCAGCTCTCGCGCCCACGACCTTGCCTTACTCGGCGCGCATTCCCGCCTGCTTGATCAGGCTCGCCCAGTGCGCGAGATCGGTCTTGACGAAGACCGCGAACGCCTCGGGCGTATTTCCGGCCACTTCAAGGCCCGCACCGAGCATCCGCTCCCGCACGTCCTGCAGCTTGAGCACTTCCTGCGCGTCCTTGCTGATCTTGGCGATGACGCGCCGGGGCGTGCCGGCCGGCACGTGCACCCCGTTCCAGCCTATGACTTCGAAACCGGGCAGGCCGGATTCCGCAACCGTTGGCAATTCCGGCGCCGTAAGCGAACGCTTCGCGCTGGTCACCGCGAGAGCGCGGGCCTTCCCGCTCCTGTAATGAGGGAGCGCCGTGGGCGCGTACTGGAATGAGACCTGCACGTGTCCGCCGAGAAGATCCATGGTCGCGGCGGCCGCGCTTTTGTACGGAACATGGACGATATTGACGCGGGCCATGCTCTTTAACATTTCTCCCGCGAGGTGCGGCGGCGTGCCGGGGCCGGCCGATGAGTAGTTGAGCTGCCCCGGTTTTTCGCGCGCAAGCTGGATCAGTTCCGATACCGACTTCGCCGGCACGGAAGGATGGAGCAGCAGGTAAAAAGTCGCCGTCGCGAGCAATGTGACGGGCGCGAAATCGCGCACCAGACTGTAGGGCCAGCCGGGATGCAAACTGGCATTGATGGTATAGACCGCCGTACTGAGGAACCAGGTATAGCCATCCGGGGAACCTTTCGCGGCGATCTCGATTGCAATCGCGCCGCCGCCGCCCGGGCGCTGGTCGACGATCACCTGTTGTCCCCATGCATCCGCGAGTTTCTGGCCGATCAGTCGTGGCGGAAAATCCGAGCCCGGCCCGACCACGACGCGCACCGGGCGCGCCGGAAAAGTCTCCGCCAGTGCCGCGGGCATGAACCCC
>ORJL011511784.1_pt1 | contig 23103 bp, 22 predicted proteins | sample 1779941 | NCBI WGS metagenome assembly ORJL01 (sample SAMEA104232317, study PRJEB22302) | groundwater metagenome | biome: forest; feature: aquifer; material: groundwater | place: USA | collected 2011-08-07 | depth 5.8 m
AACGCCAGAGTCAACAATGCCAGCTTCCAGTCGAGCAGAATCAAAATGGTGGACACACTGACACTCAGGATAATCACATGGACCGACCCTAGTAGTCCCCGGCTGATAAGCATACGTACTGCTTCCACATCGGCGGTGGCTCGTGAGACAAGCTCTCCTGTCTGGGTCTGGTCGTGATAGCTAAAACTCAACCGCTGTAGCCGGTCGTAGATAGCATTCCTCATATCGTAGACTGCTTTCTGAGAGGCGAGTTCGCTGAGGTAGCTATTCCCGTAAGCAGAAAAACCAACAACCGTACTGGCACCTACGGCGGCTAGTGCTGCCAGGATAAGGAAACCGCGTTCTCCGTGGCTAATCACCACATCAATAACTTGGCGGAGAATCCAGGGTATCGCCAGGCTGGCTGCGGTGTTGAGCAGAAGGCAGACGAAAGCGAGAAACAACCACCACCGGTATTTCAGGGCAAAGCCGATAAGTCTTAGTAGTGTTCTCATTATTCCCGTCTCTCTAAATTATTCTATCCGCAAAGAGCATTGTCTGTAAAATTGATTCAATAATAAGGTATAATAGGTCTTAAGTTTCGGATTACCGGCGCACGGAGTTGTTTGCTTAACCTGGAGAGGATGTCATTGCGAGGGTACGTTCGTTTCGCTCAGTATAAACTACGCCCATGGCAATCTCTGAAATTCCTTTCCTTCCGACTTCGCCGGAAAAGACTCGCCATGATTAATGACCCTTCTCAGACAGGGTTAGGGCTGGTAATATGAGGATGCCAGCTTGAAGAGGTAAGATATGAACAAAACGAGTTTGCTACGCAGTCAGGTTGCCCAGAGGCTTGAGGAGAGCGCACAAATAAAGATGGCCATTGCTAAAAGCAAGCTTAGCGAGATAGAATACATCGTTAACGCGATTATCGCGGCATATAAAGCGGGGGGCAAGGTCGTCCTCTTCGGTAACGGCGGTAGTGCCGCCGATGCCCAGCACCTTGCCGGGGAATTTGTGGGCAAATTTATGTTGGAGAGGCAGGCTTTACCTGCCATTGCGCTTAATGTCAACACCTCTACATTAACGGCATTGGGGAACGATTGCGGTTATGACCAGGTCTTCAGCCGTCAGGTTGAAGCCCTGGTAAACAAGCAGGATGTTGCTATCGGCATTAGTACCAGCGGTAATTCACCAAACGTGCTCGAGGGTATCAAAGCCGCAAAAAAGAAGGGAGCCAGGACTATCGGGCTAACCGGAGGCAAGGGTGGCAAACTCGTTGGGGAGGCCGACCTTACCCTGGTCGTGCCTTCGGACAGCACGCCTCGGATTCAAGAAGCTCACATTACCATTGGGCATATCGTCTGTGAGTTAGTCGAAAAGGAGCTATTCGCTACGGCTGAATAGCCTGCGTATAAAGGTTATGCAAAAGGCTGTTTTCCTTGACCGGGATGGTACTATCATCGAAGACTGCGGTTACCCCCATGAGCGTAGCCAGATTAGCTTTCTCCCTGGCGCAAGCGAGGCGATTAGACAGCTAAACAAGAATGGCTTCAAGGTGATTGTGGTGACCAACCAGGCGGGTGTTGCCCGCGGCTATTTTACCGAGGGAACGGTCCGGGAGATAAACAAGTACCTGCAGGAAGCACTGGCGGAGAAGGGTGCTCTGATTGACGGGTTTTATTATTGCCCTCATCACCCGGAAGGGGTTATCGAGCCATACCGCCAGGTTTGCCATTGCCGCAAACCCAACCCGGGAATGATAGAGGAAGCAGTGCGTGATTTTGGCATTGACGTAAAAAAGTCTTTTATCATCGGTGACCATCTCAGTGACGTCGAAGCCGGCCAGCGGGCAGGCTGCCGTACTATACTTCTGGCACGCCCGGACTCTCCTGCCGGTAGCAGCGCAACTGCGGTGACACCCGGCTATATCGCTCCGAATCTGGGGGAGGCGGTGGCATGGCTATTGAAGCTTGGCACTCAGGGGGAGAAGCGTCTATGAAACCAGCAGCAAGCCCTAAACCCGTCGTTTTTGACACCCGGCTTAAAGATATTTCACGGGAGGTTCTGCGGGAGCTTTACCGGGTGATGTTGAAGATACAGAAGGTGGAGCTGAAGATAGCCGAGCATTACCACGAAGATGAAATGCATACCCCAGTCCATCTCTGCCTGGGGCAGGAGGCTATCGCCGCCGGAATTTGTGCCAATCTGCAAAAAAGCGACCTCGTCTTCAGCAACCACCGGGGGCACGGCCATTATATCGCCAAAGGGGGAGATATCAGGGCGATGGTGGCGGAGCTTTACAACCGCTTGACCGGTTGCTCGAAAGGGCGGGGCGGTTCCATGCATCTGGTGGACACTGCAGTAGGAGTGCCCGGAACTTCATCTATCGTCGCCGGCAGCATACCTATCGCCACCGGTGCCGCGCTGGCTGCCACATTGAAGAAAGATAATACCGTATCCGTTTCCTTTTTCGGCGACGCCGCCGTTGAGGAGGGTGTCGTCTATGAGAGCATTAACTTCGCCCTGCTTAAAATGCTGCCCGTGGTCTATGTCTGCGAAAACAACTTTTATGCGGTTTTCTCCCCTTTGAGCAAGAGACAGGCTAAGGACGAGATTTACCGTCGCTTCGAAGGCCTTTCTATCCCGAGCTACCAGGTTGACGGTAATAACGTTATCGAGGTCTACCGTACTGCCCGCAAGGTAATCGAAAACGCCCGCCAGGGCGGCGGTCCGTCTTTTGTGGAGTGCCGCACTTACCGTCTACGCGACCATCATGGCCCTACCTCCGGTGTCGAGGTGGGCTACCGCACCCAGCAAGAAGTGGATGAGTGGAGCGCCAGATGCCCGGTAAACAATTTTGGTCGCTTCTTGCGGGAACAGAACATCATGAGCGCCTCTGAGATGGAGGAGATAGCATCATCCCTCGACCGGGAAGTCGACGATGCATTCCAGTTTGCTCGCAACAGCCCGTTACCTAATGGGGATGATGTCTTGAAATATTTATTCTAAACGTGGTGATAGAATACTAGTGGAATGGTGGAAAAAGAGATTTATAAGACTTCGTGACGAGGGTTGACTGTAACTGTTACAGCAAACTAATGAGGCGAACCGATGGATTGGTCAAAGACTCTAGTAAAAGAAGAGCTTAATTTCGATGACTCCAGTGAGCGGCAGGGAAGGAAGCTGTCTTATGCCGCGGCGCTGATGGAAGCCTTGGAGCTGGCGCTTTCCAGCGATGAGCGTGTCTTTGTGATGGGGCAGGGTGTTGACGACCCGGTGGGGATGTTCGGCATCACCAAAGACTTGGACAAGAAATATGGCGCCGATAGAGTTTTTGATACGCCTCTATCGGAAAACGCCTTAACTGGCGTCGCTGTCGGGGCGGCGCTCGCGGGAATGCGCCCCGTCTATATGCACAACCGGCCTGATTTCTTGCTGCTGGCTATGGACCAAATCGTGAATCACGCTTCGAAGTGGAGCTATATGTTCGGCGGTTGTAGTCATGTGCCGCTCGTTATCTGGGCGTGTGTCGGCCGGGGTTGGGGCGGCGCGGCCCAGCACACACAAACTCTACAGGGGTTGTTCAACCATGTTCCCGGCTTGCGCCTGGTCATGCCGACAAGGCCCTATGATGCCAAGGGTTTACTTATTACCGCCATCGCCGACGACAATCCGGTCATCATACTGGAGCACCGTTTCCTCTTCCGGCAGAACGGCTATGTCCCCGAGGGGCTATACACTATTCCCTTTGGCCGTGGTGTTATCCGAAAGCCGGGAAAAGACGTTACTATCGTGGCTATTTCTTATATGGTGGTGGAAGCGCTGGCGGCAGCCCAGGAGCTGCAAAAACAGGGGATTGATGCGGAAGTCATTGACCCCAGGACTCTCAGACCGTTGGACGAAGAGATGATTCTCAGCTCGCTGCAGAAGACGGGCCGTCTGATTGTTGCCGATACCGGCTGGAAAACAGGTGGTGCCGGAGCTGAGATTGCAGCGATGGCCGCGGAAAAGGGTTTTGCTTACTTAAAGGCACCGATAAAGCGGGTGGCCTGTCCGGATGTACCGACGCCTGCCGGCTATACCCTGGAAGCCAGATTCTACCCGGATAAAGCGGATATCATCGCCGCCTGTCGAGAAGTCATGGGTAAGAAGAATTGAATTCTCTTTGACATAATGTCGGAGGCACGGCACTCGATGCAGAAGGATGAAAAGGTTTTTGTGGCGGTCCATGAAGAGATGATTGGCGGGGCCATTTTACGGCGTCTACAGCAGGAAGGCTTCACCAGGCTGGTGACCAAATCTGCTTCCCAGCTTGACCTGAGTGCCCAGAAGGTTGTGCTCGACTTTTTTATGAGTGAAAAGCCGGCATACGTCTTTCTCCCTTCCACCCGGATTGGCGGTATTATGGCCAACAGCAAGTATCCCGCCGAGTTCATCTATACCAACCTGCAGAGCCAGAACAACGTGATTCAAGCCGCGTGGCAGTCCGGGGTTAAGAAGCTGCTCTTTTTAGGTAGTTCCTGTATCTATCCCAAAAGCTGTCCCCAGCCGATGAAAGAAGAGTATTTGCTCACCGGCAAGCTGGAACCGACCAGCGAGCCTTATGCTATAGCCAAGATTGCCGGCATCAGGATGTGCCAGGCTTACAATCGCCAGTACGGCACGGAGTATATTTCCGTGGTCCCGGCTGACCTTTATGGCCAGGGCGACGATTTTGACCCGGAAACGGGTCATGTGCTCCCTGCCTTGATAGCGCGCATGCATCGTGCTAGAATGATTGCAGCCAAGAACGTAACCATCTGGGGCACGGGCAAACCGAGGCGGGAAGCTCTTCATGTCGACGACTTCGCCGATGCCTGTCTTTTCCTGATGAGCCATTACCACGATTCTGAAATGATTAACGTCGGCTCGGGAGAAGATTGGTCAATAGGGGAGTTAGCCCGGCTGATAAAGGAAATCGTAGGGTTTCAGGGAGATATCGTCTTTGATACGTCCAAGCCGGATGGCGCTCCGCAGAAGCTGTTGGACGTGAGCCGCTTGAGAAAATTGGGCTGGTCGCCGCGGATTAGCCTGGAAAAGGGTATTAAAGAGACCTACCAGTGGTATATGAGCCAGATAAAAGAGAGGGTGAATTAAGATGAAAATACTTGTTACCGGGGCTGCCGGCTACATCGGTTCCGTCATGGTGCCGATACTTTTGGAAAAAGGGCATGAAGTTACGGTGATAGATAACTTCATGTATAATCAGTCGTCTTTGCTGGACTGTTGTCACGAAGAAAAACTGTCCATCGTCCGCGGCGACGCCCGTGATAAAGAGCTGGTGGCAAAACATATTAAAGGGGTCGATGCCATCTTCCCTCTGGCCTGTATCGTGGGCGCACCCGCCTGTGATAAAGACCCGGTGGCGGCAAAATCAACCAACCTGGACGCTATCAAAACGCTCCTGGAGCTGCGCAGTAAACGCCAGATGATTATTTTCCCTAACACCAATAGTGGTTATGGCATCGGTGATAAGAACACCTTTTGTACGGAAGAAAGCCCCCTTCGACCAATCTCCATTTATGGCCGCCTGAAAGTTGAGGCGGAGAAAGCACTACTGGACTCGGGCAACGCCATCGTCCTGCGACTGGCAACGGTCTTTGGTGTCAGCCCGCGGATGCGCCTGGATTTGCTCGTTAACGATTTTACCTATCGTGCCGTAACCGACCGTTTTGTTATCCTTTTTGAAGCCCATTTCAAACGGAATTACGTCCATGTGCGGGATGTAGCCAAGGTTTTTTGCCACTGTCTGGACAACTTCCCCAGGATGAAAGACCAGCCTTACAACGTGGGTTTGAGTGAGGCCAACCTGAGTAAATGGGAGCTTTGCGAAGAGATAAAAAAGCAGCTCCCCAGCTTTTACTTCGTCGAAGCCAAAATAGGCGAAGACCCGGATAAAAGAAACTATATCGTCAGCAATGCCAAGATTGAAGCGACCGGTTTCAAGCCGGACGTGTCTCTACAAAAGGGCATCGCTGAATTAATCAAGGGATACCAGGTTATCAGGAGGAACCAGTTCGGTAACATCTAGGCGGTTGTCTGTAAAGAACGCCACTTTTGATGTAATGAGGATTAGGAACAATAACATTGTCAACCTTTCGTTAAGCTGTGTAAGGGACGAAGCATCGCTCCGGGGGCTTTCCTTCAAGCAATCTGCGGATAGTATTTACTGTTCTGCCATTTCCGTTGACGAGCTAGCGTATCACAGGTTATGATATTACCCTGGAACATAAAACAAATTGACATTGGTTTCTTTGAGGTAAAAGGATGATTATCAGTCGGACTCCCTTTCGTATATCCTTCTTTGGCGGCGGCACCGATTACCCCGTGTGGTATCGGGAGAACGGCGGGGCCGTGCTGGCTACCACCATAGATAAATACTGCTATATTAGCTGTCGTTACCTACCACCATTCTTTGAACATAAACACCGTATTGTTTACTCCCAGGCGGAGCTGGTCAAGGAAATCGAAGAAATCCGTCATCCTGCCGTCAGGGAAACCCTTAAATTCGCGAAAATAGCAGAGGGAATTGAAATTCACCATGATGGCGACTTACCGGCCAGAGCGGGATTAGGCTCCAGCTCATCCTTTACGGTCGGCCTTCTCCATGCTCTCTATGCTTTGAAAGGGCTTATGCCCAGCAAAATGCAACTGGCCAAGGAAGCCATTCATATCGAGCAGGATATCATCAATGAAAACGTCGGTTCACAGGACCAGGTGCTGGCCGCTTTTGGCGGGTTCAACCGGATAAGTTTTAGCGGCGAATGCTGCATTGATATCAAACCGGTTATGGTGAAACCGGAAAGGCTTGAATCTCTACAAAACCATTTGATGCTGGTTTTTTCCGGCTTTTCCCGGACCGCTTCCGAAATCGCGGGAGAGCAAATAAAACAAACCCCCAGCAAGAAACAGGAACTGAAAGAGATGCATCAGATGGTGGACGAGGCGATAAATATCGTTAGCGGCGATGGCGACATATCCGAATTTGGCAAGCTGTTGCATGAGAGCTGGCAATTGAAACGCAGCTTGACCAACAAAATTTCCAGTCCTTACACCGACTTCCTCTATGAGAAAGCGCTTGGCGCCGGTGCGGTAGGGGGTAAGGTTATTGGCGCTGGCGGTGGCGGGTTCATGCTCTTCTTTGTCAAGCCGGAATTTCAAACAAAGGTGCGAGAAGCCCTCGGCGGACTCTTGCATGTCCCTATCCGTTTCGAGAGCATGGGCAGCCAGATTATCTTCTATGAACCGGCCGATTATTATGGGGGTTCAAAATAAGAAGTTATCGAGAGTTGGATATGATTGTGATTTCAGAGGTACGCTTATGACAGGGAAGACAGACCTGGTACTGGTTAATCCGGGGAACCGGGCGCAGGCTTATGGCAAGCTTGGTTCCGACCTTGCCGGTATTGAACCCCCGGTATGGGCCGCACTGATTGCCTCCTTTGTCCGTCAGCACGGTTACACGGTGGCGATAGTTGACGCCGAGGCGGAAAACTGGAGCCCGGAAGAGACCGCAGCGAAAGTTGCCCAAATTAATCCTCTGTTAGCCGGTATCGAGGTACTGGGTTCAAACCCCTCGGCAGCATCTACCCCGAAAATGACGGCTGCCGGCGAAACTGCGGCGGCTCTGCGCCAGAAAGCACCCCATATTCAAATCGCTTTTGCCGGGCTTCATCCTTCGGCTCTTCCCGAGCGGACTCTGCGGGATGAAAAAACCGATTTTGTCTGTCAGGGGGAGGGGTTTCACACCTTTCTCAGGCTACTGGAAACATTGAAGGCAGGCCGGGTGCCAAGTGACGGTAATATTCCCGGTCTCTGGTATAAGCAAAACGGCAAGGTCATGTCCAGCCAGCCTGCGCCGCTCGTCAACCCGGATGACTTGCCGCTTGCCGCCTGGGACCTTCTGCCGATGGACAAGTATCGCGCGCACAACTGGCACTGCTTCGACCACATTGACCGGAGACAACCATATGCTGCGATATATACCAGCATCGGTTGCCCCTTCAACTGTACCTACTGCAATATCCGCGCTCTTTATGACGGTAATCCGGGTATCCGCTTCCGCCAGCCTGAGAAAGTAGTGGCGGACATAGATTTTCTGGTCAAGAACTACAAAATAAAAAACCTTAAGTTCATCGATGAGCTATTCGCTATCAAGGAAGACAGGGTTAATGCCATCTGCGACCTCATTATCGCGGGTGGCTACGACCTGAATATCTGGGCTTACGCCCGGGTAGATACCGTGACCGAGACAATGCTGAAGAAGATGAAGCGGGCTGGCATAAACTGGGTTGCCTATGGCTTCGAATCGGCTAGCGACGAGGTTCGCCGGGCGGTCAGCAAGAAGACGGGACAGGACATGACCCGGAAAGCCATCGAAATGACCCAGGCCGCCGGTATCAATATCATGGGGAACTTCATTTTCGGCCTTCCCGACGATACTCTGGCGACGATGCGCCAGACGCTGGAAATGGCCAAGGGCTTCAATTTCGAGTATGTTAACTTCTATGTCGCCATGGCCTATCCCGGCTCGCAACTATACGAGGATGCCGTGAAAAAGGGCATCAGGTTGCCTGACGTTTGGCACGGCTATGGACAATATGCCGCAGAAACCATGCCTCTCCCCACCAGGTATATAACGGCGGCAGAGGTTTTGCGTTTTCGTGATGAAGCCTTTAAAGAATACTTCAGTAATCCGACGTATTTAGCCATGATAAAAGGGAAGTTTGGCCCCAAAGTGGTGGAGCATATTCAGGAGATGTTGAAACATGAAATCAAGCGAAAACTCGTCGCCGCTTAAAGAGAAAATAAATATTCCTTTCGGCACGATTACCATTACCGATAAGGCGAAAGAGTTAATTATGCAGGCTCTGGAAAGTAAGCGTATTTCCTGCGGGCGGCTGGTGCATCAATTCGAGCAAAAATTTGCCTCTTTGTACGGAGTTCGGGAAGCGGTGGCGGTCAGTAGCGGCACCGATGCCGTTGCTCTCGCCCTAGCCGTGCTCTACGATTACGGGGCAGAACGCGGTGACGAAATCATCGTTCCCGCACTCAGTTTCGTTGCCACCGGTAATGCTGTTTTACAGGCCGGTTTCACGCCGGTTTTCGTGGATATCGAGCGGGAAACGCTCAATATCAACCCCGCATTCATCGAAAATGCGATTACCGGGCGCACCAGGGCGATTATGCCGGTGCACCTTATGGGAAAACCGGTGGACATGGACCCGGTGATGAGTATCGCCAGGAAGCACGAGCTGTTTGTTATCGAGGATGCTGCCGAGGCTTATGGAGCGACGTATAAAGGCAAACAGGTGGGCACCATCGGTGACTTATCTGCCTTCAGCCTTTATGTAGCTCATATCATTACTACCGGCGAGGGCGGCATTGTTCTCACCAACGATGAGAATAAAGCGGAGATTCTGCGTTCATTACGTTCTCACGGACGCGCCTGCAAATGCGAAACTTGTGTGCTCAATTTAGGCGCGGGATATTGCGCCAAACGCTTTAACAACCCGGCTAAAACCGATATTCGTTTCGTTTTCGAAAGGGTCGGTTTTTCCGCAAAAATGAACGAACTGGAAGCCGCTATCGGCATCGGTTGCCTGGACTATTATGATGACATCCTGGCCAAGCGGCGTAAGAATTTCTACGCCATGTCCGCGATTATCCGGAAGTATGGCAAATACATGTACACCATTACGGAGGGGGAACACAGCAAAATAGGGCCGCATGCGTTGCCGATTATTTTAAAAGAGCCGTTGACTTTCAGCCGGGATGCCTTTGTGGATTATCTGGAAAAGAGCGGCGTTGATAGCCGGAACCTTTTCCAGTCTATTCCTACGCAGGCCGCCGGTTTCAGGTTTCTGGGGCATAAGCTGGGCGAGTTCCCGGAAGCGGAGTATGTGGCCGACCACGGACTGCACATCGGGGTGCATCAGGACATCAATGACGAGCAAATTCGCTACCTGGACAAGGTCATTGCTGGTTTTGTGGAAAAATGGTAATAGTCTCGTGGAGGGTCTTTGGAAGCAAAACCATATTTGACCATCAAGCCTAAGAAAGGCTGGCAGTTTATTGATTTCCGCGAGCTAATAGAATATAGGGATTTATTCTATTTCCTCGTCGCCCGCGATATAAAAGTGCGCTACAAGCAAACCGTTCTGGGCGGGCTGTGGGCCATCATCCAACCCCTCTTTATGATGGTGGTCTTCACCCTCTTCTTCGGTAAATTAGCGAAGATGCCTTCGGATGGTATTCCTTATCCAATCTTCAGCTATACGGCGATGATTGCTTGGACCTATTTTAGCAATACCCTTAGCATCTCCGGCAATAGTCTTGTCCGGGAGGGCGCCCTGATTTCAAAAGTATATTTTCCCCGGTTGATGGCACCTCTGTCGCCGGTGGTCGCCTTCTTACTGGACTTCGTTATTGCCTTTGTTATTTTGGTTGGTATGATGCTTTATTATCATATCTATCCCACCATCATGATTATTTTTTTACCATTGTTGGTGGTTCTGATGATGCTGGCGGCCGGCGGCGTGGGCATGTTTCTAGCGGCCCTCAACGTTAAATACCGTGATATTGGTGCGGCGATTCCCCTTCTGATACAGCTATGGATGTTTGCTTCGCCGGTGGTCTACCCGGTCTCATTAATTCCAGAGAAATACCGTCTTATTTATGCTATCAATCCGATGGTAGGTGTTATCGAGGGGTTCCGCTCGGCTTTACTGGGCAAGGTTGCTTTCCCTACCGTGATGCTGCTCATCTCGGCGGCGGTGAGCATCGTCTTCTTCCTGGGCGGAGCGCTTTATTTCAAGAAGACGGAGCGCTATTTTGCGGATGTTATTTAGCGCCTTGTTTCTGGAGCTTGCGGAATGAAAAATAAAGGTAATGAAGCTATACGGGCTCTGGTTACGGGTGGTGCCGGTTTCATTGGTAGTCACCTGGTTGAGCGCCTGCTTGCCGATGGCCACTCGGTAAAGGTTCTGGATAACTTTTCCTCGGGAAGAATAGAAAATCTGAGCCAGGTCAAAAATAACCCCAGGATTTCAATCCATCAGGTTGACGTAGCTGATTACAAAAAAGTAGAACCACTTGTGAAAGACATTGATTGGGTTTTCCATATCGCTGGTAAGGCGGATATCGTGCCGTCAATACAGCGGCCGCTCGACTATCATCATACGAACGTTGATGGCACCGTCAATATGCTTGAGGCTGCCCGTGCTGCCGGCGTTAAAAGGTTTATTTATACCGCTTCATCAACCTGCTATGGAATCCCTGACATATACCCTACACCAGAAACTGCGCCCATAAGAACGATGTTTCCCTATGCTCTGACCAAGTATGTCGGGGAACAATATGTAATGCACTGGCATAAAGTGTATAAATTGCCGGCTGTTTCCCTGCGTCTTTTCAATGTTTATGGCCCCAGGTCCCGCACGTCCGGTGCGTACGGCGCTGTCTTTGGTGTATTCCTGGCGCAAAAGCTGGCCGGTAAACCTTTTACCGTGGTCGGAGATGGTACTCAAACCAGGGATTTTACTTTCGTGACTGATGTAGTCAATGCTTTTGTCCATGCCGCTGGTTCTGATGTGCAGGGCGAGATTTTCAATGTGGGTTCCGGCAATACTTATAGCATTAATTCGCTGGTAGGTCTGCTTGGTGGCGAGGTGGTTCATGTTCCGCGTCGACCGGGTGAACCTAAATGCACCTTTGCCGATATTGGTAAGATAACGCAGATGTTGGATTGGCAGCCGAAAGTTAGATTTGAAGATGGCGTGAGAGTCATGCTACAATGTATCGCTCAGTGGCGTGAGGCACCGGTATGGGATGAGAAATCTGTTGCTGATGCCACTCGAGATTGGTTCACCTATTTGGGTAACCCACCAGAAAGTAAATAGGATTGAGGCTGTATCACCTTTGAGCACGCGACCGAGTGATAAAATCAAGCCCATCGATGAGCAGGCTAAACTGCTTGCATCGCTTCGTACCGGCAAGAAAGTTGTCCACTGCCACGGTGTCTTCGACCTGTTGCATATCGGGCACATTCGGCATTTTCAGCAGGCCAAGAAGTTCGGTGATATTCTCGTGGTGACGGTAACTCCCGATAGATATGTAAACAAGGGACCCCACCGTCCCGTATTTGGCGAAGATTTACGTGCCGAGGCCATCGCTTCTCTTGATTGTGTTGATTACGTGTCTATCAATAAGTGGCCGCTAGCAGTGGAAGCTATTAAGCTTTTACGGCCGGACTTCTACGCCAAAGGTTCCGATTATAAAAAGGCTGAGGAAGACTTTACTGGCGGCATCTCACAGGAAGAAGCTGCCGTAAAGTCCTTAGGAGGCCAGATTGTCTTTACCGATGATATCACGTTTAGTTCGTCAAGTATCATCAACCGCAATCTGCCTGTCTTTTCGGAGGAAGTGAGAAAGTATCTGGCTAATTTCTCCGCTAAATACAGAGCTAAAGACGTTTTGCAGTATTTGAACAATACCCAATCGCTGAAGGTATTGGTTATCGGAGAAACGATTATCGATGAGTACCAGTATTGTCGAACAATGGGCAAGTCCGGCAAAGAGCCTATTTTAGCCGCCAGATTCGTTGACAGCGAGAAGTTTGCCGGGGGTATTCTGGCAGTGGCTAATCAGGTTGCCGTCTTTTGCGACCAGGTGAGTATGCTTACTTTTTTAGGGGCAAAGGATTCACAGAAAGATTTTATTTGCCAGAACCTGGATACCAAGATTGACAGCACTTTTCTTTGCATGGAGAACGCCCCCACGATAGTAAAACGCCGGTTTCTCGAAATCTATCCGTTTCAGAAGCTTTTTGAAATATATGTCATGGCCGAGGATGATGACAATGCCGCCCAGTCACAAGCCTTTTGTACGAAACTGAAGGAACTATTGCCGGCCTACGATGTCGTGGTTGTTACGGACTACGGGCATGGGATGTTGGGACCGGAAGCAATTGACATCCTGTGCAGCCAAGCTAAGTTCCTGGCGGTAAATACTCAGGTCAACGCCGGTAATCATGGTTTCAACACGATTTCTAAATATCCTCGCGCCGACTTTGTTTCGGTATCTGAAACTGAGATTCGGTTGGATGCACGAAGTCGCCTGAAAGACCTTAATGATATTGTGCGGAGTGCTGCAGAGAGGCTCCATTGTGCCAAGGTTCTCATTACCAGAGGTCGATACGGGTGCCTCTGCTATGATAAAGAAGAAGGTTTTTTTGAAGTGCCGGCTTTTGTCAGCCAGACGGTAGACCGTATCGGAGCCGGTGACGCCCTTTTCGCGGTCACGGCGCTATGTGTCGCACAGAAAGCCCCCATTGAAGTAGTAGGATTCATCGGCAATGCGGTCGGTGCGCAGGCTGTAGGTATCGTAGGACACAGAACACAGGTCGAGCGTGTGCCATTGTTCAAACATATCGAGTCCCTCTTGAAATAGCAACGAAATGACTGTGAACGAGTTAGCAGACAATGATTGAACAAAGAGCAACTGCCTATCTCCGTGCCGTGGCGGAACTTATGCAGGGGCTAGAAGTAACCGATGAACAGGGAAAGCCTCTGTCCCTTGATGAAGGTGCGAACGGTATGGTTGAACTGATTCTCTCTACCCGGGCAACTTCACATAAAGTGCTCCTGGTAGGCAATGGTGGCAGTGCTGCCATTGCCAGTCACATTCAGAACGACCTGTGTAAGATGGTTGGGGTGCGGGCCATGGCTTCTAACGAACCGCCGCTATTAACCGCACTGGCCAACGATGATGGTTATGCCTGCGTCTTCGAACGGCAGGTGGATTTATGGGCGAATAAAGGTGATTTAATTATTGCCATCAGTAGTTCTGGAAAGTCGGAAAACATCCTGCGGGCCGTCCGGGCAGCTAAAGCGCAGGGCTGCCAGGCTATTACGCTTTCCGGATTTGATGCAGGTAATCCATTACGCCGCATGGGTCAACTGAACTTTTACGTGAGTTCTTCTGTCTATGGCTACGTAGAAGTGGTCCATGCGACGCTCACCCACTTTGCTGTTGATTGTGCTGCCATATCAGGGGGGAAGAAACTCTCATGAATACGAAAAAACCGCTAAAAAAAGTTCTAGTAACCGGCGGAGCGGGCTATGTTGGCTCCGTGCTGGTGCCGAAATTGCTTGCTAAAGGTTATCAGGTCAAGGTGCTCGACCTTTATATGTACGGTGAGCATGTACTGGATTCAGTGAAGGATAATCCCAACCTGAAACAAATTAAGGGTGATATCCGGAATCGAAAGTTGCTGGAAAAGGTTATTCCCGGCTGTGATGCCGTTATACACTTGGCGTGTATCTCCAATGACCCCAGTTTTGAGCTAAACCCGGACTTGGGACGTTCGATAAATTATGATGCATTCTTCGACCTGGTTGATGTATCGAAAAACAGCGGGGTCCCTCGTTTTGTCTACGCCTCATCGTCGAGCGTTTACGGCGTTAAAAAGGAGACAAACGTCTCTGAGGAGCTACCTTTACAGCCGCTGACAGACTATTCCAAGTACAAAGCCATGTGTGAGGAAGTTTTACTGAAGAAGCGCGAGCCGGGATTTATCACCTTGATTTTACGTCCGGCCACAGTGCACGGTTACTCACCACGGCTACGCCTCGACCTTGTAGTGAATATCCTGACCAACCAGGCAGTGAATAATAGAGCAATCACGGTGAACGGTGGTCAGCAGATGCGTCCTAACATCCATATCGAAGATATCACCAACGTTTACGTAAAATCGCTGGAGTGGCCGGATGAGGCCATTGATGGCAAAATATTCAATGTTGGTTGCGATAACCGGACGGTTAGCGATATTGCCCAGGCCGTACGTGGGGTAGTGGGGGAAGACGTCAAGATTACAACGGCGCCGACTAACGACCCGCGGTCCTACCACATCTCTTCAAAAAAGATTGAAAAGGAGCTTAGCTTCGTCGCTGGCTGTTCTGTCGAGAGTGGAGCACGGGATTTATTAAAAGCTTTCAAAGCGGGTAAAATTCCAGACGCTATGTCCGATACACGTTATTATAATGTCAAGAGAATGCAGGAATTAAAACTGAGGTGAACGGTAAGATGAAGGTAAACGATGAGACAAAAATGAACGTAAAGTATTCCTATTTGTCGGAGCAATTTAGGGTTGAACCGGCTAAGGTGGTAGACCCATCGGTGCAGGTCGACGTGAAGGCGATATTGGCCGATATTACGGATGTTTTGTTAAAGACAGGCCAGTTTACTTTGGGACAGCAAGTCCAAACCTTTGAAACCAGATTTGCCAAGATGTGCCAGACAAAGTACGGTATCGGCGTTAACTCCGGGACGGATGCACTTTTCCTCGTTATGAAGGCGCTAAATATTGGTGCTGGTGACGAGGTAATTACCGCCCCGAATAGTTTTATTGCCACGGCGGGAGCTATTGCCAATACCGGGGCAAGGCCGGTATTCGTTGATATTAACGGTGAGTACAACATCAATCCCGACCTTATCGAAAAAGCGATTACGAAGCGAACCAAGGCAGTGATCCCGGTGCATCTGACGGGCAATCCCGCCGATATGCCTAAGATTTTAGAGATAGCTAAAAAGCACAAATTACACGTGATAGAAGACGCTGCTCAGGCGGCCAACGCTGCGATTAGCGGACAGTCGGTTGGTTCCTTCGGCATTGCCGGTTGTTTTAGCTTGCATCCCCTCAAGAATCTGAACGTGTGGGGTGATGGCGGCGTCATTACCACGAACTCGAAGGACCTCTACGAGAAGATAGTATTGATGAGAAACCACGGATTGAAGAACCGGGATGAAGTCGAGTTGTTCGGCTACAACAGCAGGCTGGATACACTACAGTCTATTGTAGCTGGCCATGTATTGGATGTTCTTGATGTCATCTCGGCGGCAAGGATAAGAAATGCGGGAATTTATGACCAGGCGCTATCTGGTTTGTCAGACAAGATAACAGTGCCGCCCCGGAAGAAGAACGTGAAACAGGTATACCATACCTACGTGATTCAGGCGCAGGATAGAGACCGGTTAGCTGCCTACCTCGAAGAAAAAGGGATAGAAGCCAAGGTACATTACCCGATTCCGATTCATCTCCAGCAGGCAAGTAAATATCTGGGGTACAAACAAGGCGATTTCCCGGTGTGTGAGGAGCAAACCCGTATGATTCTCACTTTGCCCGTACATCAGCATTTGACGCGCCAGGAAATTGACTACGTCATCTCGCACATACGGAAATTCTATTCAGTTTAGGATGGGGTGGCGTGACTCAGGAAGGTATACTTCTGAACAACAAATTCTCACGCCAATTATCTTGTTCCCCGGCTGTGCATTGCCTGGTGATTCCCTTGTGATTTATCGGGGTGGATTCGATTGATGAATAAAGAAGAGCTGGTTGCTTTCGAGGAAGAGATAACAGAACTCTTTCTGCAAAAGAAAATAAGGGCGCCGATTCATTTGAGCCGTGGCAATGAAGAGGAGCTAATCAAAATCTTTCGTGATGTTAAAAGAGATGACTGGGTTTGCTCTACGCATCGCAGTCACTATCATGCTTTGTTGCATGGTATAGACCCGGCCTGGCTCAAGCAGGAGATACTGGACGGGCGGAGCATTCATATCATCAAGGGAGATTGTAGATTCCTTTCCTCGTCAATAGTGGCAGGTGTCGTACCGATAGCGGTTGGCATTGCGATGGGTATCAAGATGAAGGGGGAAAAGAGGCACGTCTGGGTATTCGTGGGGGACATGGCGGCGGAGACCGGGGCATTTTACGAGGCTACCAAATATGCCGCCCGCCAAGGCCTGCCGATAACCTTTATCGTCGAAGATAACGGCCTGTCAACCAACACGCCAACCCAAGAGGTTTGGGGGCAATCAAAGGGGAAACCGGATATTATAAAGTATTCTTATATTCGCGGTTGCGAGCATGTTGGCGTCGGACAGTGGGTTCATTTCTAGAACGGGGAAGCTAACAGGATGGAAAAAAGCTACAAGTCTGAAATTATCCGGGCGATGCAATTACTCGCCAAAAATGAAAAAACCCTCTTCATCGGGCAGAATGTTATCTACTCGGGTGCGGTAGATATCACCGGCACATTGGGTAATATACCTCTTTCGAAGAGGATTGAAGTCCCCGTATTTGAGGACGTCCAGATGGGTATTTGCAATGGACTGGCGTTAGAGGGTTATATCCCGGTTAGTATATTTCCCCGCATGGATTTTCTCATCCTGGCGATGAACCAGCTTGTCAACCACCTCGATAAACTGGGCGAGCTATCCTGCGGCCATTTACAGCCCAAGGTAATTATCAGAACCATCGTCGGTACAAAGGAGCCGCTTAACCCCGGCCCCCAGCATACTCAGGACCATACCGAGGGCTTGAGGTGCATGCTCCATAACATTGATGTGGTGCGGTTGGAAAAGGCGGAGGAAATTGTTCCTGCCTACAAGCGAGCCTTAGCATCACCAAGGTCTACCGTCCTCATAGAACTCGGTGAAAAAATTAGAGGCGGTTAAGACGTATATGCGGGAGAATTGCCAAAACCTTCCCCGCGTTACCGCCAGGCTGGTAAAAATTGTCTGACTCAATTATCACTGTCCGCAACCTCTCCAAGAAGTATCGTATCGGCGCCGCGACGAAGGGTTATAAGACCATCCGTGAAACCATAATGGAAGGCATTACGGCACCGGTAAAGAACCTGGGCAGATTGCGCCGTATGACCAGTTTCAAAGATGAAGAGGAAGCAGACGTAATCTGGGCGCTGAAGGATGTCTCCTTTACTGTAAAAAAGGGGGAAGTGCTCGGCATCATCGGCAAGAATGGCGCGGGCAAGAGCACCCTTCTTAAAATCCTGTCTCGCATTACGGAACCTACCAGTGGCTCGGTTGAAATCGGGGGCAGGATATCGAGCTTGCTTGAAGTAGGTACTGGTTTTCATCCAGAGCTTACCGGCCGGGAGAATATTTTCCTCAATGGTGCCATCCTCGGCATGCGTAAAAATGAAATCGAACGCAAGTTCGCTGAAATCGCGGCGTTTTCGGAAATAGAAAAATTCCTCGATACGCCGGTAAAACGCTACTCCAGTGGTATGTATGTGCGCCTGGCCTTTGCCGTGGCCGCTCATCTTGAGCCGGAAATTTTGTTGGTGGACGAGGTGCTTGCTGTGGGCGATATCGCCTTTCAGAAGAAGTGCCTCGGTAGGATTGGAGACATCGGCAAAGGGGGACGGACGGTATTGGTCGTCTCTCACAACATGCCGGTTATTGTTAATCTCTGCCAGCGGGCTATTCTCCTGGACGAGGGTGAAATTGCGTTAGAAGGCAACGCGAAAGAAGTGGTACAGCATTACCTGTCCGCGGCGCGCTCTGCCGGCGGGCAAGTAGTCTGGCCGGACCCGGCGCAGGCGCCGGGGGATGATGTCGCACGCCTGCATGCAGTACGAATACGCCAGGAGGGCGTTGATGGGGCAACGGCGGACGTAGACATTGCCAAGGAGACAATCATTGAGATTGAATACTGGAACTTGCATGAGGGGGCATTATTGGCGCCCGGGATTTGGTTGAAGACTGGTATTGGCACTGAAGTGCTTGCTTCCGGCAATTTCCACGGAATTAGCCTGGTGGATGACCCATGGTACGGCCGTCCCCAGCCAACCGGATTATTTAAGACCATTTGCCGTATTCCTGCTAACTTTCTGAATGAGGGACGATATGGTATCACGGCTATTTTGAGTAAAATGCCTATCCACAGCGACATATTATATGAAGACGTGTTATCATTTGATGTCCATGATACCGGTGAGATGCGGCAAGAGTATTATGGCGGCTGGCTAGGTGTGGTGCGGCCACGGCTGGACTGGCACACGGAATATTTGGGTACTGGGGAGCATAGCAATGGATAAAAGTGATGAAGAAAGAGGGTTGGTCCTTGACGGGACCAAAATCCTATGGCATAAAGAGCGGGTGGAAGCATGGCTGCGTGGTGAGAGAATCGCCCCAATCACCATAGATATGGCACTCACCCGCGCCTGTAATTATCGGTGCGAGTACTGCTATGGAACTTTGCAAGAGAACCCACGTCGCCGTATTACTAAAGATGTAATGTTTCATTTCCTGGATGACGCGGCGGAAATTGGTGTTAAGGCTATCAGCCTGGTGAGTGACGGTGAAAGCTCGGTTTCACCGATATATCCAGACGTCATTAAAAAGGGTAGCGAGAATGGATTATCCATGGCAATGGGTACGAATGGCTATCTATTGACCAAGGATAAACTTGAAAGGATTCTACCTCATCTGACCTATCTTCGCTTCAATATTTCGGCTGGCGAAGCAAAACGATATACGGAAATTCATGGAGTACCGGAATCTTACTTTTATCAGGTATGTCAGAACATCTCTGATGCCATGGAAATCAAGCGCAAGAATAGCCTGAAAGTGACTATCGGGCTGCAAATGGTGCTCATGCCTGGTTATAAAGACCAGATATTGCCCCTCGCAAAATTGGGGCAAAGGCTGCAACCTGATTATCTTGTCATCAAGCACTGCTCCGATGATGAAAAGGGTAGCTTGGGGGTGGATTATTCTGCATATAAAGATTTGTATGCCACACTGAAGCAAGCGGAGACTCTCTCCACTGATGAATATCTAGTTAAAGTAAAGTGGTCGAAGATAGAGGACGAAGGGCAAAGAAGATATAACCAATGCTTCGGGCCGCCATTCATCCTTCAGCTTTCCGGGAGCGGGTTGGTTGCTCCCTGTGGCATGTTGTTCGGTGAGAAGTACCAGCACTATTGGATTGGTAATATTGTAGACACGCCTCTCAAAGAAATATGGCAGTCGGAGCGTTACTGGGAGGTCATGAATGAGATTGCCTCTCCCCGGTTCAATGCGAAAACGATGTGCGGTTGCCTGTGCCTTCAGCACAAGGTGAATGAGTTCCTGTGGGATTTGAAGCAGGGCGTGGTAACGCTTAGCAGCCCCATCGGGCCCATGCCTATGCACATAAACTTCATATGAGCCATCGATTATCGAAAGTGAGAAGAGTATTTAGAAATGAATTATGAATTCGCGACCGTGGTTTGGGGAGATGCTTTTACTTCCTTGTACCTCAAAGTATCTCTGCCAACCCTGTTATCGCCAGGTAATCTTGGTTCTTTTCGAGGTAAACGCAATTCCGTATATAGAATCTACACGACACCTCAAGATGCTAAGAGGATTAAAGAATCTCCCGCATTCTTGAAACTTTCGGAAATTATGCCCACTGAATTAATCTTTATGCAGGCTGATGATTTCAAGCACCAGAGTTTTGAGTGTTATCTAAGGGCAATTAATAAAGCGATAGATGATGATGCCTCTTTTGTACTTCTGCATCCTGATGGAGTATGGGGAGATGGTGCGTTTGCCAATCTACAGAAGATTGCCACCACGGGGAAGAAAGCAGTAATGTTCGCTACTTTCCGTGTGGCTAAAGAAACCTTCGTCCCTCCTCTATTGAAGCGTTTCCTCTCTGAAGACGGACTTGTACTATCCGTGCCACCGCGCGAGCTAGTTAAGTTGGCTTTACGTCATCTACACTGGGAGACCGGTTCACACTTCTGGAATTCTTCGCATTTCTTCGAATTACCTTCTATACTGCATTGGAATGTTAAAAACGAAGGTATGCTTTTGAGATACTTTCGTCTGAATCCGTTAATGAGCACTCCCACGAAACGCTTTGAGATGCCATTAGCATCACTAGATAGCAGCGACTACATTATCTTTGCCAATCCAAAATTTGACGACCTCCACATAGTGCAAGACTCCGATGAAATCGTGGTCTTTGATATGTGTGATTCAAAATACCCCAACATACAAATACCAAGAAACAGGGCTAACGTGTTCAAGGTCGCTTATTGGGCGGCAGGCCGGGATAGCCCCTTCTATCCAAACACCAACCTCTACAGCCGCCGGTTCTTCAAATATAAGATTCGTATTCATTCCGGAGATATTTCGCCACGCTGGAAAGAGGTGGAGAAATCTTCTGATAGGATAGTGAATTCCATCCTTTTTCTCCTGAGGTTTACTCCTGTATGGTATAATATCAAGATTACATGGGAATATATTATTGGATTAGCAAAGAGTAATCGAACTTCGGTAAAAAAGCTGGTAGCATTAATTATACATCCCAAGAATTGGCCGTTACTTATAGCTACCTTTCTCCTCGCATTCAATAGGTACCCACAAGTAGTATTCTGGCTAAATAAATATGTTGAGCATTGTGATGAAAAGCATTTTGACCGGGAAAAGGTTCAGTATCTTATCTCCAGTCTAGGGGCTGTTGACAACAGATACGCTGAGCAAATTCTAGACAAATTGAGAGAAAAGGGGTATCTGTATAGTGCACCAACAAAGAAATAATATCGATAACCAACAAAGCACTATTACCCCAAACCGAAATGCGCCGGCTATTTTTAGCATTGGCACATTTATAATTAAGCAAATCCTGAAATGGTGCGTGCTTTTCCCTCTATCACTATATCGATTATATTCGCCGGTTACAGCTGGAAAAGGAATAGCGTATAACATTACCTTACACAAAATTTGGGGGAAACTCACGGATGAGTTGATTCTCTATACCAAGGATAATATGAAGTTTAATATGCACTTCCCTGAAGACAAGGACTGGGTTGATATCATATATCTGCGGCAAAGTTGGGAAACCGGAACCACAAACGTATTGAAGAAGATTATAAAACCTGACGATATAGTTTTTGATATCGGGGCGAACTTTGGCTGGTACACCATGCTGTTTAGTAAGATAGCGAAACATGGGCAATGCCATTCGTTTGAGCCAGTGCCATGGATATACAACAAACTGAAATTAAATTTATCACTGAACCATGCTGGCAAGAATGTATACTTAAACCAATTAGCTTTAGGGAATACAAATCAAATTGTACATTTGCATACATTCCCTGGTGAAAACTATGGCTTAAGTTCAATTTTACCTTTGGGCAGGAAAGAATTTTCTATCAGTGATGCACAGATGATTACATTAACGGAATATATTGAAAGTAAAAAAATAAAAAGGGTCGACTTTATCAAATGTGATGTTGAGGGAGCGGAATTCCATGTTTTGAAAGGTTCAAACGGATTATTTGCTCTCAAAGAACCACCAATCTGGCTTTTTGAAACAAATGAGGAGACAGCGAAAGCTTTTAACCATAGACCAAGTGACCTTTTTGCTTTCCTAAGGAACTTTTATGAATATAAATTCTACCGAATTGATGGAGCATGGGGAAAATTACTACCGATGAGTACAATCTATGATTATAAACACGGCGATAATGTTCTTTGCATCGTGCCGCAGTTTCATGAGGAAAGGCTTCGTGAGGTCGTATTGACCACAGATACGCCAAGCAAATTCTAGATAAGTAAGAAAAGGTGGTTTGAAAATAATTGGATGAATATCCTTTTTATCACCAAAAACGACTGGCTCAGGTCAGTAGTATATGATTTACATATCCTTGCCGAGGGTCTGTCTCTGCAGGGTCACCAGGTTTATGCTATTGACCTAGTGGGGGTCAGAAAGGGGGAGGTCAAGAATGTAGCTCGGGCCTTTCCCGGGGCAAAAGTGGAACTAAGACGTGCTGATTACATTTCACCTCTAGTACTACCTACTTTAGGTACTCTGTCAATCGGGGTAGTTCCCGGGCTAAGCTACGTATCTCGTACCATTACCCGTATTTATTCCGCCATTACATGTTTTCTGGAAATTCGCCGCACAATAAAAAACAAAAATATTGATGCTATCGTTCTCTACTCGGCAGTCAACGAGAGCCTATGGAGTATCCGTTTGGCCAGGTGGTTCCACATACCTATAGTTTTTAGGAATATAGATATGCTTTATAATCTGGAGTTAAACCCGAGAGAACGTGACGCCGTGAAGGCCCTAGAAAAAAAGGTATATCCCAAAATGGATGCACTTTTCGCTCTCACTCCCAAGTATGCTGAATACTTGGTCAAGATGGGTGCACCGGAGGCAAAAGTGACGTTGCTTCTCTTTCCATTGGACCTGAGCTTGTTTCGGCCTGGCGTTGA
>ORJL011498663.1_pt1 | contig 23084 bp, 15 predicted proteins | sample 1779941 | NCBI WGS metagenome assembly ORJL01 (sample SAMEA104232317, study PRJEB22302) | groundwater metagenome | biome: forest; feature: aquifer; material: groundwater | place: USA | collected 2011-08-07 | depth 5.8 m
AGCGCGCTTAGGTCATACAGCGCCGAAAACCATCCCAGCCCCACTCCACGACCCTTTCCACGCGTTTTCCCCATCCTATCTTGTAAAGTCCCGCTAGGTCCTCTGGGTTGCTGCTGGCTGAAATGATTCGCTCCAAGAGCTTTTCCGGTTTCTGAGTCGGATAAGCCGTTCGCTCGACCGACAGGTTGTGCATCAACTTGATGTCCGTCCACATGTCCTGCACGGCACGACCAGCTCCTCGAATGGGGTGGTGTCGAAGACCCGCCAGAGCTCTTTTTCGATTTGCGGATGATCTTTCAACTTTTGCCGGTAAGAGCCAACGCGGATGAATTCCAACCCCTGAAATCGGACCGGCTTGCCGTAGGCACGTGGAATCTCAAGGACGACGACGGGTTTCCCCTCATGCGTAACACCCCTGATCGTAGGGGTAAAGGCGAGTTTATGCACGACAAAACTGAAGTGAGACCGGAATCCCAGAATCGCTTTGACCGCACTTCCTCCCATCTCAGAACAGGGAAGCGCTCACCCCAGCGTCACGTCAATCTGGATTTGAACTGCGGATGAACGCAGACGAACGCCGATGTCCGAAGCAGACTCCGCCTGCGCAACGGTTTTCCCGATCCGCTCATCCGTGGTTCAGGTTTCTCGGTTTCACGGCGGGGCGTGCTCACACCGCCGGCTTCGCTCGGTTGGCGGTTTCGAGGATGGCATCCAGCACTTGGGACACTTCGGGAGAGAGTTCACCGACAGGGATGGCATCCGCCAGGCAGTGATAATCCCGCTTGAAGGTTCTCTGCGGGGTGCCCAACCGCTCGTAGAACAGCTTGAAAAGGGGGTCGAGAAATTCGTCCGTCACCTTGATATCATGTCCCCAAGGATCGGGTTTGTTGGTCAGGCGCAGGGCGTTGACGAGTTCGCCGACACAAGTGTCGAGGATGGCGAGCCGGTTCTTACGTTCGACTTCCTCGATTAAATCATCGCTGCGGAGTCCTATCTGGACGAAGGCGCGCAAGCTGGAAGGAGTGACGAGATAGTTTTCAATCTCTCGCCGTGCCCACATGCGCTCGGTGAGTTGGGAGCCGGTTTGCAGTTCTTCTTCGAGCCGGTCAAAGAGGGCGAAGCCGACGAGGTCGGGTTTGGCCTCGCGCAATCCTTGAAAGTGATTGCGGGCCTCCTGTGGCTGATTAGAACCGAGGTAAATCACCGGAACGGAGTCATTCAGAAGGGCGGTCGCCGGGTGTTCGGCGCGCGCGGCCAGACTGCGCAGGATGGCAAGGTCGGTCGGGCCCTCGAGATAGAGCATCCAGCCTTTTTGCTCGGCGACGTAGTAGTCCGCGATGCGGATGCTTTCGAGAGCCTTCTTCACCTGGCTACGGGAGCGGGTGTCGATGCGGTGCGGTTTGCCGACAAAGGCCACGACGACGTCGCGCTCCGCCGCTTCCTGGAGGATGATTTCGGAATGGCTGGCGGCGATAATTTGAGAGCGCTGCTGGGCGGCGATGTCGGTGAGGAGGTTATAGACATCGCGCTGGCGGAGGATTTCCAGATGGGCATCGGGCTCATCGAGCAGGAGGATGGCGCCCGGATTGGCGAGCATGTAGCTGAGCAAGAGAAGGACCTGCTGGCATCCTCGACCGGAGGACGACAAGTCGAGTTCGACGCCCGACCCCTCGCGATAGCCAAGTGAAAGCTCGGCTCGCTCCTTGATGTAGATCGGTTCGAGCAGCGTGATGTCGAACAGGCTGCGAATATGCTTCACGAGAGCCTGCCATGCGCGCTTGTCTTGGCGGGAGAAGAGTTGCCAGCACAGGTTGCGCAACACCTCGGCGGTGCGGCCTTCACCGATGAGGACACTGATTTCGCCGCTTTCCTTACGGTGTTCGCGCTCAGTGAGACCCGACATTGGCGGAAGAAACACGATCGAGTGGCGGCGCGCACCCGGCGGCACTTTCCCATCGGCGGCATCCTTCAGTCGACAATAGAATGATTCCTCATTGGCGTAATAGAACTCCATGGAGCACGTCCACGGTTTGTCTTCGTGGACGCCCTCCGCGGTCAGCGTGATGTGGACCTTCTCGGTTCTTGGTTTGCCGTTCGCCGTCTTGGTGTCCTGGGTGTGGAGGTCGTTCCACAAAAGCCGCGCGCTCGGGATGGGAATGGAATACAGATCCCGGCGGTTGATGGTAACGCCTGAGCGTTCGCTGGCGGCACTGTCGTCGCGCTTTTCCGACCAGCGTCGCCAACCGACATCCCAGAGAGTCAGGGCCTGCAAAGCCGAGGTCTTGCCGGAGTTGTTAGGTCCGATGAGCACAACGGCATGGCCAAATTCGAGAGTGGCGGCTTCGAGTCGTTTGAAGTTGGAAATGGTGAAGCGGGTAATCATAGGCGGTCATCGGTGAAACTCGCGGCCAACGCGGCAGAGGTCCTCGGCGCGTGCCTCTCAAATCCGTTTTGATCCACAATGACGAAATCATAGCGCTGCCCGAACCTCTCGCTCTCCGGCACATCGGAGTATTCTCGGTTCCAAGTCGGCTTCATCTTGCGTAACACCCACAGTTGTAGGGGCGGAGCCCAACTTGCGCACGACAAAACTGAAGTGAGGCCCTAATCAGGGCGCGTTTCACTTTATTGGGTGAGCCTTGGGCTGCCTTGATGCTACAGCGCGTCGCAGGCGACCCGCAGCACCTCTCAAGGCGAGGAATGCCGGCCACAGGCGGTCGGAAAAGCCAAAATGAGAATCGCTGCCGCCGTGATCACGACACCCGCCTGGCACGGTCCGTGCTCCTCTCATCTTGTTGGTCCAGTCCCAATCATGAAACGATTGATCAATCGTCTTTTCGAAAACGCCGTTGTTTGGGGCAGTTTTGCCCTGTTTGTGGCAGCGGAGGTCGCCCTCCTGTACGGCCTCTACAAGGTCCTGGGTGTCATTTAATTGGACACTCCGGTCCGATACCGGACGCCCAAATTCTCTATTCAGACGCCCCGTCGCCTGTTACGGTGTCGGTGCTAACGTGTGGTTTGATTTGGACTGACATGACAACGCTAAACAAGGACGCCGCCATCGGCGCAACATCCGAACCGGATGCCTCCGATTTCATCCGCGACATCGTCGCCGCGGACATCGCCGCCGGACGGCACCAGAAAATCGTCACCCGTTTCCCTCCCGAACCCAACGGCTACCTGCATATCGGCCATGGCAAGTCCATTTGCCTCAACTTCGGCATCGCCCGGCAATTCTCGGGCCTCTGCAACCTGCGCATGGATGATACCAACCCCACGCGCGAGGAGCTCGAGTACGTCGATTCCATTCAGCAGGACGTGCGGTGGCTCATCCAAGGCTGGGCGGATCAGGTCCTTGCACCCGCCGTCTTCTACGCTTCCGACTATTTCCAGCAACTCTACGACTACGCTGTCCAACTCATCAAGCTCGGCAAGGCCTACGTCTGCGATCTCACACCCGAGCAGATGATCGAGCACCGCGGCGCTCCGGATCGTCCCGGCAAGGAAAGCCCCTTCCGTAATCGCTCTGTGGAGGTGAATCTGGATCTCTTCGCGCGGATGCGCGCGGGCGAGTTTCCGGACGGCACCCGAACACTTCGCGCGAAGATCGACATCTCCTCTCCGAACGTCCACATGCGGGACCCCGCCCTCTACCGCATCCGGCACGCCGAGCACCATCGCACCGGCTCTCAGTGGTCCATCTATCCGATGTACGATTACGCGCACTGCCTTTCGGACTCCATCGAGGGCATCACGCATTCCATTTGCACTCTCGAATTCGAAGTCCACCGGCCGCTCTACGATTGGATACTCGAACAACTTCCCATCCCGCAGCCTCGCCCGCATCAGTACGAGTTTGCCCGGCTCAACTTGAGTTACACCGTGATGAGCAAGCGCAAGCTCCTCCAGTTGGTGCAGGAGAATCTGGTCGAGGGCTGGGATGACCCCCGCATGCCCACGCTCACCGGGCTCCGCCGCCGGGGTGTCCCACCGGAGTCGATCCGGCATTTCTGCACGCGCATCGGGGTGACGAAATATGATGGACTCACGGACGTGGCCCTCCTCGAACATAGCATCCGGGAAGACCTCAACAAGCGGGCCCAGCGCCGCCTGGGCGTGCTTCGCCCCCTGAAAGTGGTTATTACCAACTACCCCGAGGGCCGGGTCGAACACCTCGATGCTGTCAACAACCCCGAGGACCCAGCCTCGGGCACCCGCCGGGTCCCGTTCTCCCGTGAACTCTTCATCGAACGTGACGATTTCGTGGAAAACCCACCGAAGAAGTTCTTTCGCCTCTTCCCTGGAAACGAAGTCCGTCTCAAGTATGCCTATATCGTCAAGTGCGATGAAGTCATCAAAGACGCCGCTGGCACGGTGGTCGAACTGCGCTGTACCGCCGACCTGGACTCGAAGACCGGAGGCTCGAACGCCGCGCGCAGGGTGAAAGGAACGATTCACTGGGTCAGCGCGCCCCATGCGATCGAGGCGGAGGTCCGCCTCTATGACCGTCTTTTCACTGTGCCCGAACCGGACAGCGGCGATGGAGACTTCAAACAACACCTCAACCCGCACTCCCTCGAACGTGTCACGGCCAAGCTCGAGCCGAGCCTGGCGGGCGCCAAGCTCGGAGCGGCTTACCAACTCGAGCGCCTTGGCTACATCTGCCTGGATGCCGCGGCCAGCGCGCCCGCCCCAGTTCCGGGCGCGAAGTTGGTGTTCAACCGCACGATCACGCTAAAAGATACATGGGCCAAAGAGGCGATCAGGGCCTGATGCCGCCAGGCCTGGTTAGGACTCATGGCACGGAGATCTGGAAGAAGCGGGTGGCGAACTGGGCAGGGACGTCGATGGTGATTTCGATCGTTTGATCCTGGGGCGGCGCCGTGCCTTGCTGGAAGACATGCCATCTGTCGTCCTCGAAGTCGTTTCGCGCGTAAATGGTGTACCCCAGGTTGGCTTTCCCGGGAAAACTGAAGCGAAAGGTCTTGTCGCTAAACGAGATTTGAGTAATGGCGAGGCTGGGTTGAGGGTTGGGCCTGCCCGGGGAACCACCGACGCTGGAACTGGCCCGCCAATTGGAGGCGGCGTTGAGATCCCCTCGTAGATCGACAACTTCGAGGGACGGACCCGCACCGTCCGCACTCTTGGGCCAGGGGGGACTCGTGCCGTAGGTGAAATTCAGGATGTCGTCGCCGAGCGCGTTGACCAACTGAATCCTTTCGCCGGCGTTGTCAAGTTGGCCGGAGTACTCGCCGGCGACGGGGAGGCTGGAGCCGTAGCGCATGGTGAAGGCGGCACGGTTTTTCACCACGAGCAGGTACTGGCCGGAAGGAAGGCGGGTGACGGCGGAACCGCTGAAGTCGAAGCGAATCCCGGTGACAAACCGGCATCCGTTAACATCGAAGGTGCCGACCCCGTCGTTGTAGAGTTCGATGAATTCAAAACCGTCGGCTGTGGAGAAACCCGCCGCGAGTTCGTCCGCGGAAGGATCCGTGGGGTGATAATCGAGTTCGGAGAGGACGAGATGGGGAGAACCGACGACAAAGGTGGCTTCATTGAGGGCGCTCCATTCCTGCCCGTTGAGGGTGCGGGTCTTGAGGGTCGTGAGGTCAGCCAGCGTGATGGGTCCGGTGTAGAGACGGGAGGTGTTGGTGGCAGGCGCGGTGCTGCTGCTCTCGCCGACCGCCAGTTCTGTGCCGATGAGAAACTCGGTACTGTTGAGAGCGGCGTTGAGTCCATGGATGGCAAGGATGTTGCGACCGGCCTTGAGAGCCGCGATGGCATTACTGGACTTGAACTCCTCAAACAGCAGGGAGGCGGAGTCCCCATGCGTGGCCGAGGCGGTGGAATTCCAAGCAGGTACCGCGGGCGCGTTGGTGGAGGCCATCTTTACGCCGTTGAGATATGCGGCGAACCCGTCATTGTACTGCATCCGGAGGACGAGGGAATTCGGCTGAGTGCCGGCCGCAGGGGTATAATCGAAAGGGATGCGTATGAAAGCCGCAGTATTCTTGGCATCCATCAGGCTGCGAACATTGATGCCGATCGCCGAGTTGAAGGTAAAGTCGCGGTCGAAGCCAACCGCCCCCGTACCGGAGGTCCAGCCACCATCTTGGAAAGGCTCCTGCGCGCCCTGCCACGCGCCGGCGAGTTGGTCCCCGCCGTTAGTCGCGGAAGGGATGAAGACTCTCTTGAGGGCATTGCTGCTGACAAGAGTCCGGCGGGAAACTTCCTGGCTTTGGATGGGTATGCGAGGGTCGGTTCCATCGGTGGTGTAGTAGATGGCCCCCTGGGCGGAACTGAGTTTTAGCTGGAAATCCGGAGATACGAGCCCCCCACGTTGGTTCATGGTGGGAGCGTCGATGGCGGGGTAGAGGCCCGCGCGGCGGAGTTGTCCCAGCACGATCGAAGAGCGTCTGGGGAAGAAGTTTGCGAGAAGATTGTCCCGCTCTTTCTGCCAATGTTCATCACGAGTGAAGGGGCCGGTACCCTTCTGATCGCCCCAGCGGGCGGATTCGCCGACGATCGCGGACCGGACTTGGTCAGCAATGGCGGCGAAGCGTGCGGCAGGGCGGTTGTTTTCGGGATGCGCGGGGTCCCAGGCGGTGCTCGCGGGGTTGACATAGAGAGCGCCCCCGTTGAAAAAGTGGCGATAGACGTGATCGGCGAAGCGCAGGCGGAAATCCGGGTTGGCGCGGGCTGCCGCATAAGGGGCGGCCACCGCGTTGTTCGCGCCGGTGACATCGACATCCACGCCCGTCACACCCAGGGCTGTCTCGGTGTCCCAGGGATAGAAATTGAATCCGTCGCCGTTATTACGGTCTCGACCAACCCACCAATTCCGACCGGGCCAATCGGTATTCCCCGCATAGACATTGAGGATGATGTAATCAATCAGGTTGTCCATGTCGAGGAGATCCTCGTAGGCGGGGTTGCGGGTGCTGTCCGGGTTGTTTCCCTGAATCTTCTCGTAGATTTCCTTCTTGGACATACCCTGGGTGAGCAGGCTAAGCATGCGATTCCAGGCGTCGTAGGTGCCGTCGGGCACCGAATCCTGGTTGATGGCGTCCCAGGTCTCGCGGTTACCCCCTCGGTAGGTGGCCGAGAAAGCGGCGTCCGGGCGCTCGACAGGATTGTAGAGACCCCAGTACGCGCCGTTGACGTAGAGGTGAACGAAGGTGGAGTGGGATGCGATCATGGACATCGCACGCGCGGTTTCCATGGCGAAGGCGTCGCGGACATAGAGGCAACTGGCGCCAAAGTACGGCCAAGCGTCGTTGCTGTTGGCACGAAGCACAATGTTGTTGAATTCCGTGGCGGCGTTGTCACCGAACAGCGGGTACCGAAGAATCGAGTTACCGTATTTCTCGGTGAAAATGATGCGAAATGATTTCTTGAAGGTGAGGTCGAAACGCCGAAAGGCCCCGCCCTGGATGCGAACCCCGGCGTCTTCCTGAAAACCAGGGCGACCGTCAGGGTAGATCAGCTCCAGGGAGCACCCGCGTTCCCAGGCTTCCCCATGGTTCTGCGGATTCGAGTAAATGCCCTTGGAACCAAACATGTCATTCATGTCCATCACCAGCGACATGGTGGGGATGGACTGGAGGTCCGATTTGATCGAACGCGTGTATTTGCCGCCGTACTTGTCCTGGCCAGCCTGTCCGACCACCCGAGGATCCAGGCCATAGTCCACAGTCTGGCCGTTCCAGGTGGCGGGGAATCCCGCAGCCCGCGTGGAAGCCGCAGTCTGGGTGATCACATCGTTGAGCAGGAGGTAGCTATGGGTGGTCGTGCGGGAGGGGTACCAGTCCTCGCGGAAGGCAGCGGCGCGCAGCGTGGTGGTGCGGGTGATGCGTAGCGGGTTTGTGTAGAGGGCGCCGTTGGTGGCGGAGGGAATTGAGTCGTCGGTGGTGTAACGAATGGTAGCGCCAGGAGTGGAACAGTCCAGCGAGACCTCGGTTGCGGATTCGTAAAACCCGCGCCGGGGGGGCGGCAGTGACATCGGCAACCAGGCCCAGGTTCGCCTGGCCGTTGGCCCGTCCGGGAGTGGGGATGGCGAAATAACCCTGATTGCCGAGGGAAAGCTCTCTGTTTTCGAGCTCCACCTGCAGCAGGAAATCGGGGCTGTCGGCGCGATCGTTGAGGGCCTGGATGGCAAGGAGATTTGTGCCCGTGTGGATGAGATGAGCGAACTGGCTGAGATCAAACCGCTCCTGCGTTACGGCGGAGGCGCGCGAACGGTTGGTGGCTGCCGAGGAATTCCACGCCAAGGCGAGCGGAGCGTTGGCCCGAGCCACCTCCACCCCGTTCAGGTAAGCGACAAACCCATCATCGAACCGAGCGTTCAACGCAAGGTTGGGCCAGGGATGCAGTTCCAGGATGGTAAAGGGAATCCTGGCATAGACCGAGGTCTGGCGAGAGAACAGCAGCAGCTCCAGGCTGGTCTGAATCTGGCTGGTGAAGTCCGGCGGAATAGAGCCGATGCGTCCAAGCAACTCCACTTCCGCAATCTGCACGGCGACCGCTCCCGCGGCGTTTTGGACCGTTGGGAAAAGAAGGCGGTAATGCAGGTAGGCCGTCTTATTCGTGAACGACACCTCGACCGCCCTGAAGCGGGCCGGGAATGCCGGGATCGCACCGTGAGCGATTTCGAAGAACTCGTTCCCATCGTGTGATCCGAGGAATTGGTAACTAGTCGGGTCGCGCTCCGGGGCATCGTTGGCAGAGGTTAGGCGGAGGCCGGTGACAATGCTATCCCCTGCGGAGGGGGTCACGGTGAAACCGGCGTTGAGCTTGTCGAAATTGAGGTACTTCGTGCTGGATGCGTTGTCGATGGCATTCTCCACACCTTCGCTGTCTGGCGAGTTGCCGGAGGTGCCTACGATGAAATCGCCTGGTTTGGTCACGTCAGCGACTGGCTGGGTGGGATCCGGTTCGGTGGCATCACTGGACGGCAGATCATAGCCGAGACCCAGGATGGCTGGAGTCCAGTCCAGGTCGTCGAAATCCTGCCTCATCCAAAAGGATCCGATGAGGTTGTTGACTGGGACGAATAGGCGGCAGATGGCGTTGGTGGGAACGAATAGGGTGGAAGTGACCGACATTCCGATCCCGTAGGAGACATCGCTAAGCTGACGCGGATACGCGGGGGAGAAGGCGGACGCGACGGTCTGGCCGTCAGGCTTGACCAGGGCGAGATATTCGCCGTTGCGCCCCAGTTTAAAGTTGGTGTGGAGGCGGTTCTTGGGATCTGTGCGGTCTTTCCCGGACGCAAACACCACCAGAAAACCTCGTCCAGGCAAGGTCACGCCGGGGAAGCGCCAGAGGGCGAGGTTGCGGGCGTCATCCGAGAGGAACCACCCATCGAGGGAGGCTGGGGCTGGGGCGGGGTTATAAACCTCGAGCCAATCCTGGTATTCGCCGTCCTCATCTTTTTCGCCCGAATTATTGGCCGCGACGAACTCGGTCAGTTGGAACTCCTGACTTTGAAGAGGGCCGATGAAAAGCGTCAGGGCCAGGAAACGGAGCGTGGATAACGCGATGGCGCGCCGGAGAGTCCAGCGCAGGCAGCTCGCGCAAGGTGACCCGTTGTCGTGACTGATCATAGGCGAGATCCTTTTGTGAATTGGACACAAAAGAGAGGCCGGGCTTGCGCCCGGCCTCCGTGCAATTCAAATGCCAGTTAGGCTATTTCTTGATCCGCCCAAAGAGCTGGGCCGATGTCGGCGTAAAGGTGTACGGGCTGGTCGCTCCCGTCACATCCTGCCAGCCGGATGCCACTGAGGCCGATGTCTGCAAGGTGCCGCCACCGGTCCACTCGATGGTGATGGTCCCATCCGTGTTCCTCTTGATGCTGGTGAACTCGATTACAGCGGACGGTGGCTCAAGCTTCACGGTGTCGAGAGCTTGGGCCTGCTTGCCAGCATCGTAGATCTTCGTCGCCTCTTCGGCGGTCAGCCCGCGTGTCCAGAGGGCGAGATCGTCCAACTGACCCGCCATCCAGTTCGGAGCGGTGTCATCGGGAACAATGACCGACGGCACTTGGTTGGTGTCCGTATTCAGCACGACTCCCATGGACAAGTAGGAGATGTCGGGTTTGTTGATGTCCCCGCTGTAATCGCGGACGGCCACTTGCGCGCCGTTGACGAAGAGTCGCAGTTGGGCTCCGTCCGCACTGAAGGCGACGTGCTGCCAGCTTCCCAGCGCAAACGCCGTCGGGGCGGTGACGCGGAGGAGGTTGGGTCCTGCTCCGATGGCGGCCGATAGCTGCAGCAAGCTGGTGGTGTCATCATAGTTGAGCCCGATTTCGAACTGGCCGGCCGGGGTACCCGGTCCTACGCCAGCGCCCAAGCCCAGAGCTCGCTCGGCATTCCTGAAGATCGCCACGTTGGCGGCAGTGCCAGCAGGGATGTTAACCCAGGCCGAGCCAGCGATCCCCTTCTTCGCGATGGTGTAGCTGTCCACCTGGACGTAGCTCGATCCATCGAGGACCAGAGCATTCCCGATCTGCCCCTTGCCCCAGGCCGCGGCGCCGGAGACAGTCCCGGCCTTGCCGCCGGTTGCCGCGTTCGCAGCGCTGGCACCACCCGTCTCGTCGAACTTCCAGTATCCGACCAGGCCGTCTTTGATGTCATACGCGGAGAGCCGAACCGAGGCGTTGCCGCTGATGACACTCCCGCCGGGGTTGAACACCGCCACGCTGTAGATAGCTTCGTCGGCGGCGCTGAAGGAGGCGATTTGGAGGGTCGAGGTTGTCGCTCCACTGATGTTGCCGCCGTTGGGCAGATTCCTGCCGTTCTTGCGCCATTGATAAGTCAGGTCGCTACCCGTGGCGGTAACAGAGACGATAGCCGTGCCATCCGCGGGTGCGACTGTCGGCTGGGGATCCACAGTGATGACGGGAGCGGCACCCGGAGCGGGAGCGTTGAGAACGAGCTGAATCGCATTCACGGGCGCACCTCGGTCATATCCCGTGGTAATCGTGTCCCATCCCAGTGTGACGGTGCCATCCGCGGCCGCGCTGACGTTGTCAAACCGCACGTAGGTGGCCAGGGTCCGCTTGGCGGGGTCCGTGCTGCTGCCGCGATAGAAACCAGGAGCGGCATTGTACTCGTCGGCATTGACCACGCGGGTATAGGCGACCTGGTCCCGGGCTCCGGTCGTTGGGTTCAGGATGTAGTAATCCGCGTTCTGGAACTGGAGGGGGATGCCGACCGTGTAGGCGATGATGGCGTGTTTTCCAGCCGGAACATTGCCGAACGTGATTCTGCCGGGAGTGCCTGGCTGGGCGTGGACCAACCCATTGAGCATCCGTTGAATGGGCAGTTTGTCACCTGTGCCTGCGCCCCAGCGGCCGGAGGACGCGTAGTCCACCGTGATCGTCGTAGTCTGGTTATCGCTGTCCACGAACACATCATCGGTAAACGCCGCTCCATCCCCGTTGTAGCCGGTTTGGGTGATCGCGTTATTCCAGTACGCCTGCGTCTGAAGCCCGGCGATGTCATTCGTCAGCATGCTGGTGGGAGTGCCGTTGGCACCCTCACCGATGAAGTTGACGGCAACGCTCTTGACCGTGGAGGGCTTGAAGATCACGGCCTTTACGGGCGTGCTCGTTTCGCAGCCAGTGATCGCCACAGTGTACACGTTCGTGGCGTTCTGGGTTGTGACAGGGTCCGTGGTGTAGGTCACTGCGGAAGCGCCGGGGATGGGCGCGCCGTTGCTGTACCACTGCAGCGGCCATGGGCCGTTGACGGTGGTGCTAAACGTCGCCGTGGCCCCTTCCAGCACCAAGGTATCCACCGGCTGAACCAGGAATTTAGCCTTGTTACAGTCTGTTTGTTGGGTGACCGCTCGCAGTTCAACTTCGGCAATCTGCATGCAGCAGGTGTTCTCGGTCTGGGTTGCCAAGACCGTCCAACGGTAGTGCTTGTAGGCTTTTTGATTCGGGAAGGAAAACTCCTGCCACTGAAAGCGGTTGGTCGTGCCGAACACGCTATCCCAGGACGGGATGGCGTCAAACTTCACAATCAGTTCCCAATTCCCGGCATCATAGGCCGTGAGCGCGTCGTCGTTGGATCCCTCGATGGTGACCACTTTGGGGTCCCGCTCGATCGCGTCATTGGCTGATTCCAGGGCCATCCCAATGATCGTCGTTGCCCCAATCGACGGCGTGGCCGCAAAACCGGAGGGCTTACCGCCAGTGCGGGTGTCAAAGTTCAGATATTTGGTGGGCTTCCCATCGATCGCGTTCGCGACGCCTTCCGATCCCGGGGTATTGGCCGAGGAAGCAAGGATGACATCACCGGGCTGGAGGACATTCTTCGGAGCTCCAGTTCCCAGCAACTGAACCTCGGCAATCTGCATGCAACAGCCGTTGGCCGTCTGGGTTTCCAGCACGGTCCAGCGGTAGTGCTTGTAGGGCTTGTAGTTGTCGAAGAGGAAGGTCTGCCACTTAAAGCGGTTATCGGTGCCAAACAGAACGTCCCAGGCAGGAATGTTGTCCAACTTCTTGATCAACTCCCAGTTGCCGGTATCAAACCCGGTGACCTGGTCGTCATTGGATCCCTCAATCGTAACGACTTTGGGATCACGTTCCACAGCGTCATTGGCCGATTCCATCGAAATCCCCGTAATAAGGGTCTTGCCGATGGAGGGGGTCACCACAAAGCCCGAGGGTTTCCCGCCGGTACGCGTATCGAAATTGAGATACTTCGTTGGCTTCCCGTCGATGGCGTTGGCCACACCCTCCGAGCCAGGGGTGTTCGCGGAGGATGCGATGATGGCATCTCCCGGTTGCACTACCGTCTGGGGCAGTAGAGAGCCCAGGAGTTGGACTTCCGCAATCTGCATACAGCAGCCGTTGGCCGTCTGGGTCTCCAGCACGGTCCAGCGGTAGTGCTTGTAGGGCTTGAAGTTCGCAAAGAAGAACGTTTGAGTTTTGAACCGGTTGTCGGTAGCGCCGAACACGGTCTCCCAGGCGGGAATGTTGTCCAGCTTCACGATCAACTCCCAGTTCCCTGCATCGAACCCGGTGACCTGATCGTCATTGGATCCCTCGATCGTGATGACCTTGGGATCGCGTTCTATGGCGTCGTTAGCCGACTCCATGGCGATTCCAACGACCCGGGTGACTCCGACCGACGGGGTCACCACGAAGCCCGAGGGTTTTCCCCCGGTGCGGGTGTCGAAATTCAGGTACTTGGTGGGTTTGCCGTCGATGGCATTGGCTACCCCTTCAGATCCAGGGGTGTTCGCCGAGGAGGCGATGATGGGATCGCCCGGTTGTAGGATATTATTCTGTGCGTTGGCCGTGAGCCATCCGCCGCACGCCAATAGAAGCAATGCGGGAGTGGTCACGCGCCATTCGCGGAGGGTTAGTTTTAGCATAGGCGCACGTGTTTGTTGGTTAGGAACTTGCCCCTGCGCACAGCGCAAGAGTCAAAATGCGCAGGCGCAGGTCTTTTGAGTTTGATTAGGACGTGCAGTTAATACTACATGAACCCACAGGCGTCAAGCTTTGAGGGACAAAATTGTGGTCAATTGTGGCGAAACGCATCCAAGAGGGTCACGTCGATGGCTGAATCCTCCGATCGCGCGAAGTGCGCCTCCCCGGGAACCGCAGCGAACGAGCCTCGCTGTCGGGTGATTCAATAGGGCGCATGACAGCAGCTTCCATTCCAGTCCGATTCAGCCATTCATCCGGTGTTGACGCTCAAAGAAGGGTTGCATCTCGGCGATCGCCGGTTTATAGGGAGAGACCCTGCTCGGAGCATGCGGTCCCTGGGCGACTGGGGCAGACAATCAATCATGGAATTACGCGCGATAATGCTTGCCTTGGGCGTGCTGGTCGCTGGCGAGAGCATTTCCGCCGCCCAGCACGAGCCCCTGCCCTCTCCTCCGGCGGACCAGGCCGGCGCCAACACGACGAACAGTTCCGGATCCCGCATTTACTTCCCGGCTCCCGTCCACGATTTCGGGAAGGTCCGCGGCGGCGGAATCTTCAAGCACGAGTTTGTGGTGACCAATACCGGGAATCGGACTCTTGAAATCACCGAAGTGCGACGTTCCTGCGGGTGCACCACCGCGGGCAACTGGTCGAAAACGATCGAGCCCGGACAAGGCGGCATAATTCCCATCGAATTTCACACAGCCAACGAGAAGGGACCGGTCGCCAAGACCCTCACCGTCCTCTGCAACGCGGTGGACACTCCGGAGGTAACCCTCCACGTCAAAGCCAACGTCTGGCGACCGATCGAGGCGATTCCGGACGCGGCCGTTCTGAAGATCTTCCCTGGCTCTCCTTCCAACGAGGTTGCCGTCATCCGAATTCTCAACCACCTTGACGGACCGATCTTTCTCTCTCCTCCCCAGAGCAACCAGCGATCGCTGGTCGCCGAACTCCAAACCAACCTGGCGGGACGTGAGTTTCAGGTCGTGATACGGGCCGTGCCTCCCTTGGGCGCAGGAAATGTGTTCGGCAAAATCACCTTGAAAACCTCGTCCTCCGAGATGCCACTGCTCGAGATTCCCGCCTACGCGATCCTCCAGCAGGCCATCAGCGTGACGCCTCCTGCGGTAACAATCCCCGCGGGCCCCATCACCAACAGGCATTCGCAGATCATAGCCATCCGCAGCAACTGCACGAACGCGCTGACCTTGAGCGAACCCGCCCTGAACAGCAAAACGGTCGAAGTCAGCCTGAAGGAGGTCACGCCGGGCCGGTACTTTACGGTGACCCTCACCTTTCCCGAGGGGTTCGAGATGGCCCCGAAGGAGGCTCTTGAGTTGACTCTCCACTCGAACCATCCAGACTATCGAATAATCCGAGTGCCGATCAGGAAGCTGACATCGCCTCCGGGCCAAGGTCAGCGCCGCTAGGGGCGGCATCGTTATAGAACCAAACACGTCTCCTCGGCCCCAGCCCCGTAGGGGCGACATGATCACCGGTTTTAGCCGCACGGAGCTTGGCCGGCATGCCGCCCCTGACGGGGCTGACGTCCGGCGACCGTTCAAACCGTGACCCGAGCCGTTGATGATCCACATTATGGATCGGAGGTGAGAACCGTCCAGTCCCGGACCGACCGTGTTCCCGCATCAACGGCTGGATACCAGCTTCCCCTCTGTATTGACAACGATCTCCCTGCAGTTCGCGGGAATGGGCGTGCTCGTCACTCTGCCACCCGGCCACCGCACGTGAAGCGCCTCTGGTTTCGTCGGGATAGCCAGGACCTGGGTGGCGCTGTCTTGGGACCAATAGCCCGAGCCAGCATGAATTTCACGTGCTGGCCCTTCTCGTTCCTTGAACTGCAGTCGCAAAACGGCGCCCACTCCGGCGGGGTTGCCCGGCAGTCCGTTGAGTTTCACGCGTAAGCCGGGTGCGGCTCCCACGTTCCTGAAGAGCCGAAGGGCGGCACCGTTCTGGGTGACCACCAGATCCGGGCGTCCGTCCTCATCAAAGTCGCCCACAGCGGCGCCGCGTTGCTCGCCGAAAACGCGAATTCCAGACTGGCTCGGCGGGACGGCCGCCAACCCGCCCCGGCCATCGCCCTTCAGCAACAATCCCAGACCAGCGTCCATCCGCGCGTGCTCAGGCTGGGTGTCAAAAAAGTTCTGGCTGAGGAACACGTCCTCGTTCCCATCGCCGTCAAAGTCGGCCACGTTCACGCTGAATGCCGGGGCGAATTGGGCTTCACGGGGAAGCTCCATGGGTTTAAAGCCGTGCCCCGTATTGAGAAAAACCATCGAGGTCAGGGTCGTGGCGGTTACCTTCCGACACAGCCCGATGCGCTCACCCAGGAAACCCTCGACGCTCGCCTCGCTGAAGGCTTGGTGGCTGGCAAATCGGTCAAACAGAAAAGGCATGGCATTTGCCAGCGGCATGAACTGTCTGCGGGGTGCGAGCGTGCCGCCCACGTACTCCGTCTCGATGATGTCCACAGTCCCGGGTTGGGCGATCTGGCCGTAGAGAAAGGTGAGGGGCTTCTCGGGAGAAGCCCGATAGGGGCTGTTCAAGCCCCAGTTGGACGCGATTATATCAAGCCGCCCGTCACCGTCCAGGTCCCCCGTGGTGACACCCCGCCACCAACCCGTGTACGGCCCGAGCTTGAGCTCGTCGGTAATCTCAAACAGCGCCCCGCCGCGACTGCGGAAGACGCGGATCGGCCCCCACTCGCAAGCGAGGATGAGTTCGGGAAGACCGTCTCCGTCCAGGTCGCTCCACACGGCCCCGTTCACGATGCCCAAGTTCTCCAGCACCGCACTGTTCTTGGAGTCCAGCTTCCACCGGCGGCCCTCGAGTCGATAGAGCTTGGAGGGGGCTCCCGCAGGGTAGGCTCCCGGAGAGACGCCGCCTGCCACAAACAAAACGAGCCGTCCACCCCCCTGCAAACCGCCCACCGCCACCGCCCCGCCGCTGGAAATCTCTCCCGCGAGCGGAACCCCTGCACCAAGCCCGCGACCCGACCAAGTCAAAGCAAGGCCAGCGTGGCTGCCCGCGGTTTCATAACCCGTCAAGCCGCAGAGCACGGTGCGGGCGCCGGCGCCGTTGTCCCAGCCGAGCACTCCCGCCGCGTCATTGGGCAAGGCCTGCATCTGGTTGGTGTCGCCGGGCGCGAACCTTCCTGGGGCGTCGATCCGGAACACGGCGGGGATGCCGCCACGGCCGTTGCCCAGCACCAAATCATCGTGGCCATCACCGTCCACGTCGAACCATGCCACCCCTGGCCCCAACTGGCTGAGCTTAAAGGGCAGCAGGGGCTGCCGCTCGTAATCGTTGTATTCCTGCTCGTGGTGCCGGTAGCGAATCCGGTCGCTGGCATCCTCGAAAAGAGGCATTTCCGCCTGTGCGACCTCCGCTGGCGCCGGCGCCGATGCAGCTTCATGCACCTCGTAGATGCGGTTGCGTTGAACAGCCGGTATCAGGCAGCGGGAACCGCCGCGCCAACGCACCTCGATTGTCATCCCGCCAGCATTGGAGCCTGCGGCGAAGCACACCGTCGTATCCGAACCGGAGAGGTAGTGCCCACCGCAAGTTACCTCCGCGGTTTGCGCAACGACAGCTCCACCCAGCAAGGAGATCTTGGCGCCGATTCCCTGAGTGTTTGGCGCGTTTCCTTTGAGGCGCACAGCCACCCGCCCAGCCGAACTCTCGTTACGGAAGAGCATGGCCGGGCTGTTCAGGTTGTTCACGACCAGGTCAAGGTCCCCGTCCTGGTCAAAGTCAGCCAACGCCAGGCCCTGATGCACACCCGGCTGGTTCAGGCCCCATGCCTCAGTGGTTTCAGTGAAACGGCAGTTCCCCAGGTTGCGAAAGGCCCCTACCGGCATCTGCAGGAGGGGGTAAAGGCGGAAGTGCTCCATCAACTCACGGGTGAAGGCTTTCTGGCGTTCCGCCTCCTGGCGGTAGCCATCCCAGGAATGCTGTCGAGACCGTACTTGCTGTTCCGCGTCATAATCCTGAACGTCCCGGAAATGCCCGGCGCCAATCAGCAGGTCCTCATAACCGTCCAGATCCACATCCAGAAACATGGGCGACCAGGACCAATCCGAAGCCGGGAGATTCGCGAAGCAGGCAATCTCGGCGAAGGTGCCATCGCCGCGGTTCAGGAAGAGCGTGTTGCGCATCACCTGCGGCCGGTCATCGATCACGCCCACGGGCGTTGCGGCGGGCATCTGGGCGAATGACTGGCGCTTTCGCAAACGCGGATCGCGACTGAGCATGTCCACCACGAAGAAATCGACCAGGCCATCCCGGTTGATATCCGCGAAATCGACGCTCATGGAACTGGCGCTCGTCTTGCGCAGCGAGAGCCTGTCCGTCGCGCGGAAATGCCCGTGCCCGTCGTTGATCCATAGGCGGTCCGGGGTCCAATAATCGTTGCAGACGTAGAGATCTGGGGCGAGATCGCCGTTCAGGTCACGAAAGGCCGCTGTGAGGCCCCAGTCCAACGGCGGCTCGGTCAGGTTACGCCCGGCTTCATCCAGGAATACTCCGTTCGTCCACGACTGGGCCCGGAACTTGCCGGAGCCGTCGTTGAGGAGCAGTTGGTCGGCCTGTCCGCATTCCTCCAGGCGTCCGTTGAGCATCACGAAGCGGTTGGTCTCGGTGCCCGGCAATATCGGCCGTCCGTTCACAATTCTCATGTTCACACGCCCCCGGTCCCGGACGTCATCCGGACGATAGTTGGCAATGTACAGATCGAGGGTTCCATTGCCATCCACGTCCGCTAAGGTCAGCGTGGTGCTCCCGGCGGTGCTCGCCGTCCCGGCAGCGGGAGTTACGTCCAGGAACCTTCCCTGGCCGGTGTTCTTGAAGCAAACCACTCCGCGCCCGTTCACTGAGATGAGGAGATCCAGGTTTCCATCGCCGTCGATGTCCGCGAAGACCGCCCCACGGGTCATGGGAAGAGGCGCGCCTAATCCGGCCTGCTGGGTGACCTCCTGAAAGTGCCAACCTCCGAGGTTCCGGAAAAGGGCATTGGTTCCGCTCAGGCTGCAGAGGAAAATGTCAGGCCAGCCGTCGTTGTCGAAGTCGCCCACCGCCACGCCCGCCCCGTTGTAGAGCACCCTGTTTGCGGCGCCGGCGAGTTCGTCCAGCACATTGGTGAAGCTCAGTCCGGTGGCGTGCGCGGGCAGGAGGGTAAAACCAGGCTTGGCGGGCGGCAAGGCCGGGAGTTCGGCCCACCGAAACCCTGGTTCGTTGCGCCACTCCAGCCCATCGGCCAACGCGCGGCCCGCAGGCCACAGGCCAGCCAGAACCCAGCAGCTCAGCAAGACAAGGATCCGCGCCCGGCCACGCAGCAGCACCCGAAGAAAGTCCAGGCCCAGACACGCCAGGACCAACGGGCCCAGGTCAGCCAGGGCGTAGCGCCCCTGAGTGCCGGAGAGTGCCAGCACCGGCCCTGTATGGAGTTGAATGGCGCCGAGCATAGGTCGAGAGCAGCGTGTGCCCGTGTTTTCCCGGGCGGCCAACTCTCGCGCGCCGCGAAGGTGTTGCGCAAGACGAATGACAGCCAATGCTCGGCTTGGGGGCACGCGGCCTGATACAGGGGCGGGGCCGGATCTCCATGGCGTGGCGCAGACTTCCAAGTCAATGCGTGTCAAGCTAAGGACTCGGGCGCTTTTGCGCCCGGAGGCGTTTTCTCGCCGGCGATCGCGATGCGCCGAAAATAATCTTCTTTTTTTCGATCTCCGAGCAGGTACCGGAAAAAGTTTTTTTCTAACAGCCCGTTCTAATCATGGCCGCGCGCGCTCAGGGTGGCCCCTTGTATCCATTCTAAGCCCGAAATGGAGGGGGAGTGGCACTTGGATGATTCGGATGCGTTGTGGGGCATCCTGGCGTGTCAAGTGTCCTGTTGTAAGTGGCTGTGCTAAAGCAGCTTACATCCATAGCAAACGCAGCCTCATCTGCTACCATGCCTCTCGATGTCATTACCTTCTTTCTTAGAACGATTCGTTCGCACGTTCGTCGCCGAGCCCTTCCATCAACTGGCCCGTCAAACCGGCTGGCTCAAACGCAAAGGCAAGATCGATCCCTTTGAGTTTTTCACCTCGCTGGTCTTTGGCCAACTGAGCGCCAAACGCCAGACCCTCACCTCCCAGTCGCAAAGCCTGGCCGAACCGGTCACCCGCCAAGCCATCGATCAACGCTTTACCCCCGCCGCCGTCGAGTACCTCAAAGCCTCTTTTGTCCACGTCCTGGCGCAAACTCTGGATTGGTCTCCACACCATCCCCAAGCCGAGCGCTTGCGCGCCCACTTCAAGGGGGTCCACTTGCTGGACAGCTCCTGCTTTGACTGTCCGGAGTCCTTGAAGGATATTTTCCCTTCCTGCGGAGGGGATGGCTCGGCCGCCAATGTCAAGGTACTGCTGCGCTACGAATTAATCACCGGAAGGCTGGAGCCGCTGAGTGTGATCGAGGGCAAGCGCTCCGATCAAGGCCAGGCGCTCCAGGCGGCCGAGCGGCTTTTGGAGGGTGAATTGCAGCTTCAGGACAAAGGCTTTTACGATGCCAAAGCCTGGCAGGCGGCACAGGAACGCGGGGCTTATCTGCTCACCCCCCTGCCGCACAGTCTGACCCTTTGGTTGCCCGCCGACGCCACAGAAAAAGAACAACTCTTGGATTTGGCCTCCGCTCTGGCAGCCAGCTCGGAAAACCGGCTGGAGTGGCCCAGGCTGCTTCTGGGAAGAAAGGGTCATCGGGCCGGGGAGTTGCGCTTGGTCGCGTTTCGCCTCAGCCCCGAGAGCGCCGCACGCCACCGCCAGGGCTTGCGCGAATCCATGCGCACTCAAGGCCGAACCCCCTCGGCTAAATCGATGGAACTGGCTGGCTGGCTGCTACTGCTCACCAATGCGCCGGCGGACAAACTCCCCTCCGCGATGATGAGTTACCTCTATCGGGTGCGCTCTCAGGTCGAACTGATCTTTCGCCAGATGAAATCGGTCTTGCGACTCGATAAAACCGAATCCGACAATCCCTGCCGGGTTCAATCGGAAATCTGGGCGCGGCTCACCTGCGCCGTGCTCCTCTTTCTCTGGCGCGCTCATGCCAGCGCGGAATGCTGGCTCCGTTATGAATGCGAGGCGAGCTTTGAAAAGATCATCGGAATCCTCCAGCATTGGGGGCACACGATCGCGCGAGCCTTTTTGGGCCAACCCTCCCTGCTCTTGGACACGTTGCGAACGGTCTGGCAACAAATCCTCCGCAACGGACGCAAAGGAACGCAGAAATCCCGGCGCAACTCTTGGGAAAACCTATTCGACCTTTGGCTGAGCACCGGGGCGACTGAGGCGTAGCCGATCGTTTTCACCTACCCGCCAGCTTAAGAAAGACAGAATGCCAAACGCCTCCCTTTAGCTCTCGCTAGGTTGACACGCATTGACCTCCGAGTCTGCTGTGTCGCAGGTTTCTAAACCTGCTGGACGTGCGAAGGGTGTACGACGTTCAAAGCGTCTGAGCCGCAGGTCTCTTCGCACGCCCCGCCGACTAGGAAGTCGGCGATACAGCAGGTTTGGAAACCTGCGCTACGGGGCGGGCGTCCGCGTCCGGTCCCTTGACCGGGTGAGTTTTCAAACGGGCTTAGACAAGGCACATATCCGGAATCCGTCCCGATAAGGCAGCCAAGCCATCCGGATGGCTTGGCTTTCTCGGGTGCGGGGGATCTTCGTCGTGTTGGGCCAGACAATCCTTTGGGTCTTATGGCAGCACGACGATGGCCCGGTAGAAGCGCCGCTGGTCTGGCTCGGGCGTGTCGGTGGCAGAGATGGTTCCGCTGGTGGCGGTGATCGGATTGCCCAGGTTGGTCCAACTGGTTGAGGTCAGGTCGGAGCTGTATTGCAGTTGCACCGTCTGCCCCGGGGGCCGCGCTCACGATCAATTCAATGCGGTCGTTGACCGGCGTCGCGTTTTGAAAGACAGGCAGTGGCACGCCCTTGCGGATCGTGTTGATCACCATTCTCTTCACCGATCTGGTGGACACCTGTGCGCGGGTGATGGGGCTGGCGCAGGGTGGGCAGATTCTGCTGACGCGCTCGGCCTTCGACAGCGCCCGGCAGATGCTCAAGGGCGAGGACGTGGCCGGGGTGGGTCCACTGGAGTGGCTCAATCATGGCTCTTACTTGTTGAAAGGGATCGAGGTTTCTTCAGAGGTGCGCGAGGTGGGAGAAATTGGGATTGCTCCGCTGCAGGCTCCGGCCGGATCAGAGAAAGCCCAACGCCAGGCGACACCAGAGACGGAACCGGTGCTGGGGTGGCGCCCGGCGCTGGGACAGTTTGTGCCCAACACCCGCTGGCGCCTGGAAACCAAGCTGGGGGAAGGCGGGAGCTCAGGGACCGTAACTTCTCCTGGCATGCGGCGGGCCAGAGCGGGTGGGGACCAAGGGGGAGCGATTCCCAACGAGGAGCGAATGAGGGTGACCCTTTTTGACGCAGCAAGTTCATCCTGATTTGATTTGAAAGAGGTTGAGTTGTGGGGCGATCAGAGCTTAACTTACCCTGTGACTCTGCTGAAGGTCGAACGATGAAAGACGACGCACTTATCGAGGAACTGAATCGCGGGTATGTTTGTCCGGCGGATGCGAGTCCGGCCTGGCGCGCGGCCTGTGAGTACGGCTTTGATATGTCATTAATCGAAGAGGCCTTGAAACGGACCCCGGAAGAGCGACTTGAAGCCCATCAGCGCGCGTTGGACATGATTCTCGGGCTCTGGGAAACGCGGGAGCATCATGCCGCAAAATGACAAGGCGCTGTTGCGGCGGCTGATGGAACAGAACGTCGAGTTTGTCGTCATTGGAGGTGTCTGCGGCGTTCTACATGGGGTAGCTCTTGTCACCATGGACCTGGACATCTGCTGCCGGTTCAGCCGGGATAATTTGCGGCGGATTGAAACCGCAATGAGAGACTTGCGCCCGCACCACCGGCTGACGGCCAGTCGATTGCCGCTTGAGCTGACGGACGAGCTTTGCGACAGCTTGAAGAACCTCTATCTGACCACGGATTTGGGGGTTCTTGATTGCCTCGGCGAGGTGTCTGGCTTAGGCGACTATGACCAAGTCTTGCGACATTCCATCACACACCAGATGTCGTTTGGCCAATTGCGAATTCTGAGCCTCGATGCGTTGATCCTGGCCAAAGAAGCTACTGGCCGTGAAAAGGATCTGTATGCCGCCCGGCTGCTGCGCGCCCTGAGACCTGGTTAGGCTGGCGTGGACTTGAGGGCCGGGCTCAACGTGCTGGTGTTTAAGGTGGTGAATGAAATCAGCGGTTGGCGGGGCTCGGTTCGTTTCACCGACCCGACGGGTCAACCGGTGAAAGGTCTTAGGGTAACGCTCACCCCACCCTAACCAGGCACGACGAAGCCTGCGGCTCACGCGGTTTGCAGACCATGTCTGCTTTGCGCAGCCTGCGGGTTTAGACACACGTCAGGTGTTGCGGCACCCGCCTTGCGCGGAGAAAAAAAGGAGCCCGTTCACGGGGAACGGGCTCGAACAAAACTGAGGCGCAGGCTTATTTGGCCTCGCTCGGGGGAGTCGATGGAGTAGTGGGCGCGGGCGCTTCCGCCGGCGCGGTGGGCACGACGGCTGTGGTG
>ORJL011611589.1_pt1 | contig 23079 bp, 17 predicted proteins | sample 1779941 | NCBI WGS metagenome assembly ORJL01 (sample SAMEA104232317, study PRJEB22302) | groundwater metagenome | biome: forest; feature: aquifer; material: groundwater | place: USA | collected 2011-08-07 | depth 5.8 m
AGACGGGCTACGTAACTCCAAGACCGTCACCAGCACCATCACCTACACCTGGGACATCAACTCCGGCCTGCCGGTAGTGCTCCAGGATGGGTCAGAGACCTATGCCTACGGCGTGGGGGGTCTCATCAGCCAGACGGACGGTTCAGGCAACCAGAGCTACTTCCTGGGCAACGGGCTGGGTAGCACGGAAAAGCTGACCGACGGCTCGGGTAACATAGTAGCCAGCTACAAGTACGATATCTTCGGGGCAGTCCGGGCCAGCACCGGAAGTGGCTCGGCGGAGTACCGGTTCACGGGGCAGCAGGACGACGCGACGCTGGGCTACACGTATCTGTGGGCACGCTATTACGACCGCCAGACGGGACGGTTCCTGAGCAAGGACCCGTTCCCAGGAACGCTTGCGAATCCGGCGAGCCAGCACTACTATGGGTACGCACAGAACAATCCGGTCAACTGGACGGACCCGAGCGGGCTGGAAACTTGGGGGATTGGTATTGGCGGATCCGTCGGCGCGGTATTCGGCGCGCACCCCAGTCAGATGCTCGTTTGGGACGACAGCGGCAACGTGGCCATACTGCTTTCGGAGGCGGTTAGTCTCCTCGGTCCGGCCAGTGCTTTTGTGGGGGGAATAGCGCAGCACACGTCGGCACAGAGCATCTGCAGCCTTCCAAGCCCGACAACTTTCGTTGGAGGGTCGGCTGGGGAAGGGTTTGGTGCGGGTGTAGACCTCCTTTTTGGCACCAACCCAGATGGCTCCGGGTATTGGGGTGCCCAGGTACAGGTCGGATATACTTTTAAGTTGCCATGGCCGGCCGAGGGTCACATTGGGATCGCGCGAGGCCGATTCCGTGGTTTCCAGCACAATCCTGAACTCGCCAAGTGGCTGACATACTTCTGGAACTTGTTAATCGAAAGACGGCCGGAAATGCCGCCAGTGAAGTATATGTAGGTCCGAGGCCTGAAGGGAGATCGAGGAACAGGAGCGACAACATGCTGGTGGACCCGGTTGTGTTCTACATATGGATCTTGTTTATAGGCGTATTTAATCTCGCGACTGGTGCGTACTGGCTTTATTGCATTGAGAGGGGGTTCAGGCCGCGGTGGTTCACAGAGCGAACCAAACGCCTGCCGCTAGCCCTGCAAGAGATCATGGCCCTGTTCCTTCTCGTGGGCGGTGTCGGTGTAACTGCCCTTGGCCTTTTTCTCGTGTTTAGCACCACCCTGGGTCTGTGGTCAAAACCCGCTTAGGAAACCGGCGTTCGATCAAGGAGCAGCTCAGCTACATTTACTGTACTCACGGGCTACGCAATACCAAACTGTTACTAGGTGGGAGTACCATCAGCTACACCGAGGACATCAACTCCTCACTGCCAGAGGTATTGCAGGATGGGACCTACAGCTACGTCTACGGCCTGGGGGGACTGATCAGCCAGACGGATGTCTCGGGCAACCAGCAATACTTCCTGGGCAACGGGCTGGGCAGCACCGAGAAGCTGACCGATGGATCAGGCAGCGTCGTAGCTACCTACAAGTACGATATCTTCGGAGCAGTGCGGGCCAGCACGGGGAGCGGCTCGGCGGAGTACCGGTTCACTGGGCAGCAGGACGACGCGACGCTGGGCTACACCTACCTGCGGGCGAGATACTACGACCCCCAGACGGGCAGATTCCTGAGCAAGGACCCGTTCCCGGGGCTGTTGACGAATCCAGCCAGCCAGCACTACTATGGGTACGCGCAGAACAACCCAGTGAACTGGAAGGATCCAAGCGGGAAGTTCCTGCCGCTCGTACTGGTAGGGGCCTTTATTGTTGCGAACCCTGAGATCGTCGTAGGGGCATTCGCCTTGGTCTCATTGTCATGGACGGCCTATACTCGGACCCATCAGGACGACATCCAGGCCGTCGGCGAGTCCTGCGGCATTGCAATCCAGGGAGCGGTTGACAATGTCTTCGCGTTCAACCCTTACGGTAGCCGTGGCGGGCCGGCGCACCGGGAGAGGATCGAAGATCGCATCCGCGAGTTAGAGGCTCTCGGCTTGCGGCATGTGGGCGGCGGCAGCAAGAAAGAAGAGGTCATAAAGATCGATGGGGGCAAGAAGTCTTTCCGGCGACCTGACATAACGATGGAGGATCCTGCAAACGGTAATGAGCCGTACCGAGAGAACGTCGGGCGGACAACACCGACAGGCGAGCCAGTGCAGCGCGAACAGGACGCCCTCGACGACATTCAGGGTCAGACAGGCGAGAGGCCCGGCTTTACGGGCTTTTAGGTAACACATGGCAACGCACACTTTGCTTTTCTTCATGCGCCCGGAGGAGTTCTCATCGGTATTGTGGGAGGCCGCTGGCAAGTTTAGCATTACACTTATCTTCGATCACTACGGGAGCCACGGGAGGCAGAGCTTTAGGGAGGTAGCAGAAAGACCTGGAACACTCGCGATGGCCGATGGCTCCGCCGTGCACAGGGTGTACCTGAGCCTTCACAGACCGGAGCCATGGATGATCGAGGGCGAGGATCCGACCCCAGCCGCTTGGGGCTGGCTTGATATCGATGTTCCGACGGAGGTGGGGAGTATCCTCTTCCTGGCACACATGGCAGCCAGATCGGACTGGTGGGATGAACAGAAACGTCAAGTCCTAGACAACCCGGAGTCATTGTCCTTGTTTCGCAAGGTCGCCCCACTTTTTCGAAAGCGCCTGAAGCGCCCGGTGTGGAGCTACAATGTTGCCTTAGGCGGTGAGCCGGGCATGACCCGGAACATCTGGTATTCGGAAGGAGCCGCGGAGTGGGTGAGAGATGGTGGACAGTTGAGGCAAGGGGCTGTTGCCTGGGACAGACCGACAAACAGCCGGTTTTTGATCGACAAGCCGACAACCCCAGTCCAACCCCCAACAGTGCAAGGGCTGATCCAAGAGTTCCTCAGCCTTCCTGCCGACGAGAATCTCAAGTGGGCAATTGGCCTGGCGCTTTCCACTGTGGCAGATGACGATGACTTTGAGCAAGTGGTGGAGATCGCCCAGGACCAGCAGCATGGAACGGCCCGGCAGATGGTGGTAACCGCCTTGGGAAAAATGCGGAACGAGCGGGCTGTCGACGTGCTGATAGGCCTGCTGACCGACCAGGAGGTAGCAGAGTATGCAATAATAGCCCTGGGCAGGCTAGGAGCGGTCAAGGCGCGTCCTCATATCCAGCCGTTCTTGGCCCACCCGAGCCCCCTAGTCAGGATACGGTCGGCGCAAGCGCTTGCCAGCATAGACAAGAGGAAGTAGGGAGACACAGGCACGCCTCCGGTAACCAGAACTACTACCTGGACAACGGCCTTGGCAGCACCGAAGCCCTGACCGACGGCTCGGGCAACGTCGTCGGCACCTACAAGTACGATATCTTCGGAGCAGTCAGAAGCAGCAGCGGACTTGGATCGAGCGAGTACCGCTTCACGGGGCAGCAGGACGACGCGACACTGGGGTACACCTACCTGCCGGCGAGATACTACGACCAGACGACGGGACGGTTCCTGAGCAAGGACCCTTTCCCGGGGGTGTTTACGAATCCGGCCAGCCAGCACTACTATGCGTACGCCTTAAACAGTCCGGTCAGCTACGTGGACCCGAGGGGGAATATGCCATGTGCTTGCCCATGCCCGGGTGAGTTCCACGGAAGTGCCGTGGGCTAGACAACACTCCGAGGTATCCTCCGCCGGTATTCCTCTCCAAGCCTCCGGATAGCGGCATAATCTGCTTTAGTAAAAGCCGTCCCAACAGGCTTGGACATGCCTGTAAGGACCACGATGGACGGCCCATCAAGCCCTTCTGCTTCGAGTTCCAAGATGCAGAAGAGGCGATACAAGCGTCGATCTGGGCCGCGGGTCCTGGCCTCGTAGTAGCCACTCATCTCCCCATGCATGGCCTCCCACATCCCACCGCCGGTGAATTGCGGGGGCGGTGATTGTGCAACGGCATCTATTATGGCGAACAGATCCGTGGCCACGGAATCAGGGATCTCACTGAAGAACCTCTCCGCCGGGCAACGCCCGTTCGGGTCATCGTCTCTATGACGCTGGAAAACTACGATGTCCCATGGCTTCACTGGTACTAAGATACCCTCTGGCTGCGCGACCGGATGCGCCGCTTAAAGGTATTCGCCTGCACATCTCCATTCTGTTTTGCCGCTCTTAGCTCGATCTCCATACCAAGTGCACCGGCCATACTTATCACCGTCCCCAGCGTAGGATTGCTGGATTTGGATGAGAACAGGCGGCGAACCACCGAGGGGGTCATTCCTATGCGCCGGGCCAGTTCGGCCTTCGAAAGGCCGGTACGTTGTCGTTCATCGTCGATCTCCATCAATACCTGCCGGGTTGAGGCGATCGCGCGCTTGGTGCGCTCATATTGCTCGCGGAGCTCAGGGCTTTTGACTATACCCTCCCGCATCTCCTGCCACCGATTTGTTGTCTTTCCAGGCATAGTCCCTCCTCGTACACTGCGTGGTAAGGCTCAGAAGCGTTACATATATGTTACGTTCACACCAGCATAACACCGGCCAAGTGCCAAGTCAATCTACCACTGCCGGAGGTTGGCCTGGGGCGAGCACTGGCCTCCTACAAGTACGACATATTCAGGACGGTCAGGAGCAGCGGCAGCGGCTCGGCGGAGTACCGGTTCACTGGGCAGCAGGACGACACCACGCTGGGCTACACCTACCTGCGGGCGAGATACTACGGCCTTCAGACGGGACGGTTCCTGAGCAGGGACCCGTTCCCCGTTCCGGGCCTGCTCGTGGTTGCGAATGGTGCGCGCGTACTCTACAATGTGGTTTACGATGGGGCAGGGCGCCTCCACAGTGGTCTGATTGACCCTGCTCCCGGCCTGGTTGTTGTCTCTTGGGCCAGTGACAGATAGTCCAAAATGGTAGCAGCTTCAGGTACTGGTGGAAGGCAGGAAGGACCGGCCAATGCATCTGGCCAATAATCATGCCGAATGAATTCGGCCCTGGGTCCTCTCCTCTATCTTCCTGACTACCCTCCGCCTCCTTGTGTCCATGGTTAGCTTGCTCCCCCTCGTGAAAGTGATATAATAACCGCTGATTGAGGAAGACTATTCGCATATGCCTCTGACCCACGGGCAAAAGAGGGCGCTGATAGGGCTCAGCGAGCCCTTTCTGCGGGTCCTGTTCGGGGCCTATCGCCTGGCCTCTCTGGACCTGGGCCGCAAGCTGCCCCTGTCGCCGCGCCGGATTCTCGTCGTGCGGCTCGATTCTATCGGTGACGTTTTGCTGTCCGAACCCGCCATCGCCGCCCTGCGCCGGCGCTTCCCGAAGGCCCGCCTGGATGTGATCGCGGGCGCTGCGGGACGGGCCGTTCTGGAGGGCCACCCGGCAGTCGATAATCTGGTCTATTATGAGGCCCCCTGGCACGCCGCTTGGCGATCCCAGACAGTCTCCTGGCGGCAGGAGGCGTTACCGCTCCTGCGGATGCTGGGCAAGCTCAGGCGACGCAGGGATGACCTGGTTTGCGAGCTGCGCGGCGATTTTCGTGATATCGCCTTCGCGGCCTTCTCCGGCGCCCGGACGCTGGCGGGTAGCGGCGACCGTGGCGGCGCCTTCTTTCTGACACGGGACGTTCGGACTGCACCAGGCTCCCACCACGCTGAGAAGGCCTTCGCAATAGCCGCAGCCTGCGGGGCCGAGGGCCCGATGGAAAGCCCGCGGCTCCATCTCACCCCGGCGGAACGGGAGAAGGCTTCCGAGCTCCTTCCAGATTCCGGCGGCCGGTACTTTGCGCTCCACCTGGGCGCTGGCTTCGCCAGCAAGTGCCTGCCCGTTGAACGCTTTGTCGAAGCGGCTCGGGCAGTGGCATCGGCTGGCTGCAAGCTGGTCCTGATTGGGGGGGGCGCTGATGCGCCTCTGGCATCCGCTTTCAAGTCGGCTTATGCCGGTCCAATCCTGGACCTGGTAGGGCGCCTAACGGTGAAAGAGACGGCCGCGGTCCTGGAGCGGTGTGCCCTGTTCGCCGGCAACGACAGCGGTCCTATGCACCTGGCCGCCTCAGCCGGCACGCCGGTGGTGGCCGCTTTTGGTCCGTCGGATGCCCGCGTTTATCACCCCTGGGGCGTACCGTATCGCATCCTTGAGATGGAGCTGCCGTGCCGCCCTTGTGATTTTGTTAACTGCGAGCAGGGGGAGAATGTCTGTATGACGGGCATCCAGCCCGAGCAGATGGCCCAGGCGTGCCTGGAAATGCTTGACTCCAGAATAGGAGCCGGTCAGGGTGCGTAAGGAGCCCTTTGCCCTGCGGGTGGATAACGTTGAAATCCAGGGGTTGCTCTATGTCCCCGAAGCGGGAGGCAGCTATCCTGGCCTGGTCATAAGTCATGGTATCCCTGCCGGTGTTCAGGACCCCCAGGACAGAGGCTACCCGACACTGGCAGAGAGATTCTGCAATGAAGGGTTCCTTACGGCTATCTTTAATTTTCGGGGCTGCGGCCTGAGTGGTGGAAACTTTGAGATCCTGGGATGGACCCGGGACCTGGCCGCGGTTATCGATCACGTCTGGCATCACCCTGAAATGGACCGGCGCTCTCTCGGCCTCCTGGGGTTTAGCGCCGGAGGCGCCGCCTCGGTATACCAGGGGGCCAGGCACCGGCGGGTGACTGCGGTGGTTGCCTGCTCATGCCCGGCCGTCTTCGAGCTGTTCAGGGACAGGTCAGGCACCATGGAGTTCTTGAACCGGGCGCGAGAGATTGGTATTATCCGGCACAAGACCTACCCACCGTCGCTCGATGAATGGATGTCGGGATTCGATGAAGTGGCGCCCATCCGTTGGGTGGCGGAGATCGCTCCGAGGCCGTTGCTGATCGTGCACGGCAGCCGGGACGAGCTCATTCCGGTGGACCACGCATGGGAGTTGTACCGGGCAGCGGGAGACCCTAAAGAGATACGTATTATCGAAGGCGCAGGCCACAAGCTGCGCCCCGAAGAGGAGGCAGTGTCCGCCGCCCTCGACTGGCTAAGAAAGAGTGCTGGCTTGAGGGTGGAGGGAGCAGGGATTGACAGGTAACGGCGCCCGTTCCCGGCTGACTATGGTCGCGGTAGACTTCATGATGGTCAATTTTGCCTTCATGGCCGCCTATCTGATGCGCTACATCTTCGAGATCGGGCGTGAAGTGGCAGAAGGCTCGTTTGTCGGCTGGACCAGCGTCCTTCCGGTCCAGTTGGGTATGGCCGCGGTGTTGACATTGAGCAATGCCGTGTCCGGCCTCTACAACAGGAACTCGGAATCTATTCTGGACGAGGCCGCGGCGATCCTGGGCGCCACCAGCGTGGGCGCGATGTTCATACTGGCCGCGGTATTTATGTCCCAGGGCTACGTCTATTCCCGTCTACTCTTCATCTATACATGGCTGATCGCTTTCGTGCTGCTCGTTCTTTGTCGAATGGGCCGGCAGATCGTGCTCTCGGTCATGCGAAGCCGGGGCATCGGCGTGCGGAACGTGTTGGTCGTGGGTGGCGACCATCTGGGTAAGATGGTTATGAACCTCATGGCGAGCGAACCGGGACGTGGCTATCGGGCGGTCGGATTCCTTTGCGATAAGAGCAACGGGGATTACGGCCGGTTCAGGTGGCTCGGACCCGTGTCCACGCTGAGTGACGTGCTCTGCAATGAGGATGTCGACGAGGTGTTCATCGCTGCTCCCTCATCATCTCGCGGGCGAGTAATGGACATAACGCAGCACTGCCAGAAGAAGCAGGTGCCCTTCAAGATCGTGCCTGATCTTTACGAGATTAGCCTGAGCGGCGTTGATATCAATGACCTGGGAGGAATACCTCTTATCGGGATGAGGGAGAGCTCCATTCAGGGTGTCAACCTTTTCCTCAAGCGGGCGATGGACCTGATTGTGTCTGCACTGGTACTGACCATCACCTCGCCAATTTTGCTTATCATAGCCGTCGCCATTAAGATAGATTCTCCCGGCCCGGTGTTCTTCACCCAGGAGCGTCTTGGTAAGGCTGGAAAGCCATTCAAGATATATAAATTCCGTTCTATGAAGGCGGAGGCGGAGAAGGAGGTATCCAAGCTGGTTGACCTTAACGAGGCTGTAGGGCCTCTCTTTAAGATACGTCAAGATCCCCGTTTGACCCGCGTGGGCCGCTTGCTGAGGAGAATAAGCCTGGATGAAATTCCTCAGATGTTTAACGTAGTGAAAGGCGATATGGCGCTGGTCGGTCCCCGTCCTCCGCTTGAGGCGGAGGTATTGCTCTATCAGGACTGGCACAAGAAGCGCCTCGAGACGGCGCCCGGTATCACCGGCCTCTGGCAGGTCAGCGGCCGCAGTGAGTTGCCTTTTGACGAGATGGTTATGCTGGATATCTATTACATCGAGAACTGGTCGCCTGGCATGGACGCTAAGATATTACTGCGGACGTTGCCAGCCGTCCTCTCAGGACGAGGGGCTTATTAGATATGTCTGCTAAGCGCTATTTCTTTGTACGTACAGCCAGTGCAGTGGCTTTGATTTCGACTATGGTGCTGGTAGCCTGCACCCCCGCCAGCAGCCTGCGCGGCGCCAACATCGCGCCGGCGGTTATCTCTCCAAACGGAGATGGCCAGGACGACCAGGCAACGATCGACTACACCCTGCAGCAGAAGTCGTCCATATCGATCACCATGGTCAGCGCCTCCGGCAAGGAGTACAGCTTCCGCCGCGGCGAGGAGAGATCGGCCGGCTCCTATGCCGCTATCTTTGACGGGACCTATTCTCCAGACCCGGACAGCCCGGCCCGCCGGGTCATGCCGGACGGCGATTACGAGGTGGTCCTGGAGGCCGTTCCCCTTGACGCCTCCGGCAATCCTTCCGGCCAGGCTCAACCATGGCGAGGCCGCATAGCTTTGCAGGGTGGGGACACGAATCCGCCTGTTGTGAGCAACGTAGTCTCGCGCTATGGCGCAATTTCTCCCAACGGGGATGCCGAACAGGATGAGACGGACATAAGTTACGGCCTTTCCAAGAAGGCTACGGTTACTATTACCGCCTCGGATGCCGCCGGGAACGGCTATATGCTGAGTCCACCGGCCTCCCGGTCGGCTGCTCTTTATTCCCACATATGGAACGGTACTACAGCCGAAGTGCTTCTACCGGACGGCGCTTATACCATACACATCCAGGCCCTGGACGTGGCAGGCAACCTTTCTGAGGCCACGACAACCGTTAGCGTTCAGGGTGGAGGCACGCCCAGTCTGGAGATAACCAGAGTCAAGTTCTCACCCTCGGCGGTACCTATAGGCGGTGATTTGAACGTCGAGATTCGGGTGCGTAATAGCGGCAACGTTCCTCTGCCCACTTTGGGACCAGCCCCTGGCAGGCCATATGACACCGGCATAAACTTCAATAACTGGAAGGGACCGGGCGAGGTGCCTCTCTACTATGAGCGAGCAGGCGTCTGGAGGGTTGGGGTGCAGTGGAGTACTGCTGGGCAATCTTATCCGGTGCGATGGGGTCTTACGCCCGATCTTGAGCCGCTGCAGCCGGGCCAGGAAGCGGTGATTACCGGTACCATTAAGGTAAACATTGACCGGACTGAGGAGGTATACTTCTGGGTCAGTGCAGTGCAGGAGGGGGTGGGTTTCCCCGGCGGCCGCGTTGGCCAGCAGAGGATCAAGATAAGCTTTTGATGCCCAGTGGACCTCTCAATTATCATCGTCAGCTACAATGTGGCGGTCCTCCTCCGCCGGTGCCTGGAGTCGGTGTATCGCACGCTCGGGGAGTCCGGGATTGATTTCGAGGTCCTGGTGGTGGACAATGCCTCCGGTGACGGCAGCGGAGAGACGGTGCAGACCCATTATCCGAAGGCCTTGCTGGTCCGGAACGACACCAACCGGGGCTTCGCCGCCGCTACCAACCAGGGCCTGGCCCGGAGTAGCGGTCGATATGTCTTTTTTCTGAACCCGGACACGGAGCTGATTGGCGATGCCGCCGCCCGGTTATTCCATTTCATGGAGTCGGCCCCCAGTGCCGGAATGGCCACAGGCCAACTGCTCAACGGGGACGGGACCCTGCAGCACGGGGCCTTCCGTTTTCCCAATCTCTGGATGAGCTTCCTCGACTTCTTCCCGATTAACCATAGATTGACATCATCCCGGCTCAACGGGCGCTACCAGCTTGGCAGCATGGCGCCCTTCGAGATAGACCATCCGCTGGGGGCCTCCATGATGGTAAGAAGACAAGTCGTGGAGCAGGTGGGGCCGCTGGACGAGGCTTTCTTTATCTACTGCGAGGAGATTGACTGGTGCATCCGGATCAAGCGGGCAGGCTGGCATATCTTTTGCGTGCCGCCGGCCCGGATTATCCATCACGTGGCTCAGAGCACCCGTCAGCGGGCTCCGGCCATGTTTCTGGAGCTGCATAAGAGCCGTGCCCTGCTGTTCCGCAAGCACTATTCGCCATTGTTCCGGTGGGCGCATCGCCGGATAGTCCAGGCGGGTATCCGGAGGGAGATGGGCCGGCTCGACCGCCGCGGGCTCTCTCCCGACCAGGCCAGCGCCTGGCGGGAGGCGTACCAAGCGGTGCTGGCCCTACAAACCTCGTGACGACCGTATCGGCCATCGTCATAACCAGGAACGAGGAGGACCACATCGGTCCTTGCCTGGAGAGCCTGGCCTGGGCCGATGAGCGGGTTGTCCTGGACTCCTTGAGCAGTGACCGCACCGTAGAGATAGCCAGCGCGATAACGTCCCAGGTCCGCCAACGGCCCTTCGATAGCTTCCCCCGGCAGCGAAACGCCGCCCTGGACCTGGCCTCTGGCGATTGGGCTTTCTTTCTGGATGCCGACGAGAGGGCGAGCCCGGAGCTTAGCCAGGAGGTGCTCCGTGCGGTCGAAGCCGGATGTCACTCCGGATACTGGGTCCCGCGGCGCAACATCATACTTGGCAGGTGGATGCGCCACACCGGCTGGTGGCCGGATTACCAGCTCAAGCTCTTCCGGCGGGACAAAGGGAGATTCGATGAGAGCGGGCTGGTGCACGAGGTGCCGGCTGTGGATGGCACCTGCGGGTACCTCGAGAATCCGATAACTCATTATAACTATCAGAGCCTGGGGGAGTTCTTCTCGCGGCAGGACTTCTACTCTACGTTCGAGGCCCAGGCCCTGTTCCGCCGTGGGATCCGGGCCAGGCCCCACAACTTCATCCTGCAGCCGCAACGTGAATTCGTACGGCGCTATATACAGTGGCAGGGCTACAAGGATGGGTTCCATGGCCTGTTTCTGTCGCTGATCATGGCCTGGTACAGCTTCGTTACCTATGGCAAGCTGGCGCGCCTGTGGCGGAACAGGCTGTCAGGCTAGAGGTGGTTCACGCATCAGTGGACCTTTCCGTTATTATCGTTAGCTGGAACGTAGCAGACTACCTGCGCCGCTGCCTGGAGTCTCTTCGCAATGAGGCCGGCCGGTCCACTCTCCCCTCGTTCGAAACCATTGTGGTTGACAACGCCTCTACCGACGGGACGCAGGAGTTGGTGCGAGCATCGTTTTCCGAGGTGCGCCTGATAGCCAACCGGGACAACCGGGGGTTTACCGGTGGCAATAACCAGGGGATAGCTGCCGCCCGAGGCCGCTACCTGCTGCTTCTCAACCCGGATGCCGAGGTGACGGCCGGGGCGCTGCGATTAATGGCCGAGTACATGGAGTCGCACCCGGAGGTGGGAGTCCTCGGGCCTCAGCTTCTGAACACTGACGGGACGCACCAGTCATCCCGGCGGCGCTTCCCTACGCTGACTACAGCCTTCGTGGAGAGCACGATGTTGCAGCGATACTTGCCAAACTCAAGCCTGCTGCGCCGGTACTATTGTCTGGACCTGCCCGCAAACGAGACACAGGAGGTAGACTGGGTGGTGGGCGCCTGTCTAATGGTGCGTAGAGAAGCTGTTGAACAGGTGGGGTCTCTCGACGAGGCTTTCTTCATGTATTCCGAGGAGATGGACTGGTGTTACCGTTTCAAGAGGGCCGGCTGGAAGGTAGCTTACCTGCCGGAAGCCAGGGTGGTACACCATTATGCCAGGAGCAGCAGCCAGGACCTGCCTCATCAGCACATCCGTTTCCAGGCGAGTAAGTGCCTTTACTTTGCCAAGCATCATGGCCGGCTGGAGGCAAGTGTGTTGAGGTCTTTTCTCTGGCTAACCTATCTATTTCAGCTTGGTCAGGAAGCGGCCAAGTTCCTGCTTGGCCACAAGCGGGCCTTGCGAAGGCAGAGGCTGGGTCTGCTCCTGAGGGTACTGCGTTCCGGGCTGCGGGCATGAAAGTACTGATGGTCAGCGGTGAGTTTCCACCCATGGTGGGTGGAGTAGGGGATTACACCGCCTGCCTGGCCAGCGCCCTCCACGATCTCGGAGTCCAGGTCTCTGTCGTGACGTCGGCCCAGTCACGGCCGTCTGAGGGCGCCTTCAGCTTCCCGGTAATCGCCCGGGTCCCAGACTGGAACTTCCGCTCATGGGGGTCAATTCGCCGGAACGTGGAACGGCATGCTCCTGACATCGTTCACATCCAGTATCAGGCCGCTGCTTACCGGCTTCATCCAGCCGCCAATCTCCTCCCTATTGTGCTCAGGGTAGCAAGGGCCGGTGTCAGGTCGGTAGTTACCTTTCACGATCTCAAGGTGCCTTTTATCTTCCCCAAGGCAGGCCCGTTGCGGGAAAGGGCGGTCAGGCTCATGGCCCGCTCATCCGATGGAGTGATCTGCACCGATGAAGCAGACCTGGCCACGGTGTCCCATTGGGGCCTCCGGCCTCCAGCTCACCTGATCCCGATCGGATCGAACATACCCGTGGCACAGACCGGAGAACGGACTGTCTCTGCCAGTGACCCGGACGCCCAACAGACACTGCAGATCGGCTATTTCGGTCTCCTCAACTCAAGTAAGGGCATCGATGTCCTGCTAAGAGGGTACCGCATCGTGCGCCAGAGGGGACTAAGTGTTACACTCACTATGATCGGCGCTAATCTCGGAGACTCGGACCCTACGAACGTTGCCTATGCGCGGCGTATCAAGGGGCAGATCAGCGAGCTCGATATCGATGGGTCGGTCAGATGGACTGGGCAGCTATCGCCGGAAGACACGTCAAGGGCCCTCCAGTCTCTGGACGCCTGTGTTCTGCCGTACGAGGATGGCGCCTCGTTCCGGCGCGGAACGCTGATGGCTGCTCTGGCCCACGGCCTGCCGATTATTACAACACGTCCCTCCCGGCGCCCGGCAGGGGAGGCCAGTCGATGCCTCTCAGACCGGGAGAACTGTCTCCTGGTGCCTCCGGGTGATGTAGGGGCTCTGGCCGAAGCTATCCAGGAGCTCGCCAATTCGCCTTCGCTACGCGAGAGGCTGGCCAGGGGGGCGCGGGATCTGTCGAAGCAATTCACCTGGGAACGGATAGCGCGAAAGACGCTGGACGCCTATGAGAGGGTGCTCTGCGCTGAGCGTCCAGCTTCGCCAGGAGAACCGGTACGCTGATCGTCACTAACCCTCGCTGATCGGAGCTTCTTGGAGGTGAAGGTGGACCAGGATCTGGCAGTAGTTGGGAAATCGTTCCCCCGGATGGACGGGGTGGACAAGGCGACAGGGCGGGCGGTCTACGGGCAGGACCTGCGGCGTCCCGGCATGCTGTTTGGCAAGCTGTTGCGCAGCAAATACCCCCATGCACTCATCCTATCCATCGACACCAGTCGCGCCGAGGCCCTGCCCGGGGTCAAGGCAGTTGTGACCGGACGGGACCTGCTGCCGGGTTACATAGGTGGACTGGTCAAGGATGAGACGCCTCTGGCTGTGGACCGGGTGCGATACCTGGGAGAGACGGTGGCTGCCGTGGCTGCCGTTGATGAGGATACCGCCCGGCGTGCCCTGGACCTGATCGAAGTCCGCTACCAGGAGCTACCCGCAGTCTTTGACCCCGAAGAGGCGAAGATGGCGGGCGCTCCAATCTTGCATCCGGACCTGGCCAGCTATGAGGCCGCCAACATGGTCAAAGGGAGCGGAAACGTATGTACCTGCACCACCATCTGCAAGGGAGACGTGGAAGAGGGCTTCCGGCGGGCTGATCTTGTCTTCGAGGATACCTTCCGTACCCAGATGTTCTATCATGCCTATCTGGAGCCGCACGCCGCTCTGGCCGAGGTGAGCGAAAATGGGAAGGTTACGGTCTGGGCTACCACCCAGTCGCCTTTCATGATGCGGGCCCAACTGGCCGAGGTGTTCCATCTGCCCATGAGCCGGATCAGGGTTATTGCCAGCCGCTGCGGAGGAGGCTTCGGCGGCAAGTCAAAGTCCCTGGTAGGCCCGGCTGCGATTCTGCTGGCGATGAAGGCGCACCGGCCGGTCAAGATAGCTCTGTCAATGAATGAGGATATGATCTCCGGCCATCCCCGGCACCCAACAACAATCCGCCTCAAGACCGGCGTCATGAACGATGGTACCCTGGTTTCTCGAGAGGCCAGTCTGGTGCTTGATACTGGAGCTTACTCCGATTTCGGGCCGCAAGCTACCTCCATGGCTGTTACTTCGGCATCCGGCCCTTATAAGATTCCGAACGTGAAGCTGGAAGGGAGTTGCGTCTACACTAATAACATTAGCTCCGGGTCCTGCCGGGCGCCGGGAGTGGTGCAGGCGACCTTCGCCATAGAGTCCCAGATGGACATTATTGCCCGCAGGCTGGGAATGGACCCGGTTGAGTTTCGCTTGAAAAACGCCATTGCGGAGGGCGATACCGCCTCTACCGGCCAGGTGTATGGGCCAATCGGCCTCAAGGCAGTCCTGACCACGCTCCAGGACTTCCTGAAGCGGCAAGGCCCGGCAGGCCCTGGACGGGCATGGGGGGTGGCCTGTGCCAAGTGGGGCATAGGAGGTACGTCGTCCAGCGCTCAGGTCAAGATCAACGAGGACGGCACAGCGGTCCTCCATACCGGCTCAGTCGACATTGGTCCTGGCTCCGATACCGTGCTCTGTCAGATTGCTGCTGAAGAGCTGGGGTTGAGAATGGAGGACATGACTATAGTGTCCGGTGATACGGATGCGACGCCGTTCGACATGGGGACGATAGGCAACCGGACCACTTTTACCATGGGGACTGCCGTGCGCCTGGCGGCCGCCGACGCCCGCCGGCAGCTCGAGGAGCGGGGCGCCGAAGTCCTGGAGGCCAACCCCCGGGACCTGGAGAGTGTAGACCGGAAGGTGCGAGTGAAGGGCTCTCCGGACCGGGCGGTCCCGATTGCCCAGCTGGCTGCAGTTAGCCACGTGCGGGGCGGGCCAATTCTTGGCCGTGGCTCCTACATGCCCGTATCTCCGGCGTTCAACGCCAATATGGTCCAGGGGGCCGCGCCAGCGACGAAGCCGGGCGACGATTTCAGCGCCCAGGCGGCCGAGGTCGAGGTTGATCCGGAGACCGGGACAATCAAGGTGCTTCGAGTGGTTGTGGCCCAGGATATCGGGTGTACAATCAACCCCCTCCTGGCTGAGGGGCAGGTGGAAGGCAGCATAGGGTTTGGAATAGGCTTCGCACGCTCGGAGGAAGTCCATTCGCAACACGGTAGAATCCTCAACCCATTTCTGAACGACTACCGCACCACCCGGCCGGTGGATATGCCAGCAATCGATGTCATTATGGTCGAGGACGTCAAAGGCGAAGGTCCCTTTGGCGCCAAGGGTCTTGGCGAGATAGCCAATGTCCCCACCGGAGCGGCGATCGTCAACGCAGTCTACAACGCGGTCGGCGTGCGCATCAAGGACCTACCGGTTACTCCTGAGAAGATCAGGGCCGCGCTGCGGGAGCAGGAGAAACGAGAAGAATAGCACAAAGATCTACCGGATTATCTATTCGTTCTTCATTGGCCGACAGACAGTTGGCCTTGACAGCTAACTATTTAGCTACCATAATGGCTAATAGATTAGCGATTGCTCCAGATTGGGTTTTGTTGACTCATGTCACGATTCACCGGAGGTATCAAGAAGATGCCGAAAACAGTTTCCGCAAGCGAGGCCAAAAACAGACTTGGCGCCATCATCGGCTGGGTGCTTCAAAACAAAGACGATGTGATTGTCGAAAGCCGGGGAGAGCCTAAGGTAGTGGTCGTGCCCTTTTCCGAGTACGAGCAAATGAAGCAAATCAAGGAGCAGACCCGGCGCCGGGATGCCCTCTCCAAGCTCGAAAAGCTTAGAGACCGAGTACGGGCCCGTAACCAGGACCTCAGTGGAGAGCAAGCGGACGCCTTGGCAGACCGTTTTTCACGGGAGATCGTTGAGGACATGGCAAAAGAGGGCCGAATCAAGTTCAAAAAGTAAATCGTACCTCTCAACTCTATGCGGGCACTCTTTGATACCAACATCTTCATAAGCTATCTCCTGTCCCCAACCGCTGGGGGTACAATTACCGATATTGTTGAAGCCGCAGTCAACCAAACCTTCACCCTTATTCTCCCGGGCGAACTTGTTGACCGTTTCCCAAGCACGGTGGCCAGCAAGAAGTATCTTGCCAAAAGGATCAAGCTGGAGGACGCAAGCCAATTCTTGGAAATCCTTGCGGAAGCATCCGAGATTGTTCCTCCCATTGAAAGTCCGATACCACGAGTCTGTCGCCACGTTAAGGATGATTATCTCCTCGCCTACGCGCTTGTTGGTAGATCCGATTACCTGGTAACCGGCGATGATGATCTCTTAGTGTTGGGCCAGGTTGAGGAGTTGAAGATCGTTACCCCGACCGATTTCTTGGCGATCTTACGAGGAACAGGTTCTTGAGGCCCTGCGGAAGCCGAAGTCAGGGCTAATAATCGGTCAAAGAGGCCCCGCGCACTCGCAGGGCATTACGAAAAGCAATTTTGGTGGAGCCGCAGGAGCCCTGGGCTCCGCGTCTTCCAGCGGCCCGGCTATGGCTTGACGTGCAAGGTGCCGAGGATGATGCGGTCGTCGGACGGCTTGCCTCCGTCGGTGACCGGCAAACGCTTGAGAGTGGCGCTGTCGTACATGCCCACTTCCAGCACGTAATCGCCGGATGCAGCCGCCGGATCGATGGCAAGATCATACTCGTCCCGAACGTATTCTCCTTTGATCCAGGCTGTGGTAGGGCTGGCGCCGCGCATGGGAGGATTGTCCTGCTGAGCCCGCACGGTGTTCTGGCTGTCCAGCAGGTGGGTGAAGACGGTGTACGCAGTTTTCGGCTGTTGGAGCGCTTGCCAGTACAGGACCAGGCGCAGGGTTCCTCCGGGCTTTACGGTATCCGACGAGAGGCTGTAACCTGCCAGGCTGATGGTATCGTCCAGGCTGGCTGCCACGGGGTGCTGAATTCCGTCCGGTCTCGTCATGAGCCGGGCCCGTTCCTGTATTTCGAGAGACGTTGCCCTGGCTGCCTGGCCCTGGGAGCCTGAGGTCCCGGCGAGGGCCACCTTCAGCGTTGCCGGACCGGGGCTCACGTTGGCCGGTATCGAAAGCGAATATTGGCCGCGCACTACCTCACCTATCTGCCACCTGTCAGTCGGATAAGCGCCCTGGACCGGGTCGCTATCATAGAGTTGCGATCTCTTGCCCTGCGAGTCCTCTATGAATATGATCGCGTGCTGGGCCGGCAGCGGCTGGCCGGAGGCCTTCCAGAAGAGTGTAAGGGGCACGGTGTCGCCCGGACGCACCATCCGGGCGGGGGTCTGTGCTCCGATCAGCGACACCCCGGCGCCAAGATCGGCAGCTTCGCTGTTGTCCATGCCCAGGTCCGAGGCCGAAGGAGGCTTGAGTGCGCCGGTAATCTCGATTGTGCCAGCAATAATACTCGTCCCTCGTGGCTGCCCTCGCTCGCCAAGGACTGCCAGGTCACGGCCACCGCCGGATAGGCCCACACTGTGAAAGGCAACCTCAAGCTGGTATTTCCCTGGCGGTGTGCCTGTCAGCGGAGAAATAGCAACACGCCCGCGAATCGGCACCCCAGTTCGCCAGGAAGTAGTGGGGTAGAAGTAACTGGTTGGCCTAACTTCCCGGTTGCCCCAGTAGTAGCCTCCTCCTTTTATCCTGAGCGATACCACGTATTCCTCTTTTAGGGGCTGCAATGCTTTCCAATACAGCGTGACCAGGCCTTCCGCGTCGGCGGCGATGGGAGCTTTGGGTTGGTCATAGCCAAGTAGCTCGACTTTGTCCTCAAAGTTGGCGCTGATGGGGTTCTGGGGCTTGAAATCAGCCGAGAACTGCGGTCTTCCAGCCAGGGAGTAGGTCCGGACCTCTACGCCAGGAAAACGCTTGTCAGGTAAGGCACGCGGCGCAGCGTCTTCCAGGGAGTCCAGCACAAATCCTGCGGGGTCGGCCCAATCCTGGTTCCAGAGATAGAGCCAGAGCCTCTCTTTACCCTGGGTGATCCCGTTCAACTGAGTTGCGGCAGTCTGAAAATCGTCGCTGGGCTGAATCCCGTACCAGGGCAGATCACCCTTGTAGTAGTACTGAAATGCCTGGGGGGCATCCATCATAAGAACTATGACATCACCCGGCTTGGAATAGGCTTCTACATAGGCGGTGGCAGCCCGGTTATTGTCTCGAATGAAATCGGGGCTGTTGAGGATCTGGACCGTGAAGTAGCCGGAAGGTGAGAGCACCCCTACAGTGACGATGGCGAAGATAGCTAGAAAGACGTGTCCGCGCCGTTTGCCTTCTGCCAGCAGGACCCGACCCTGCAGGAGAAGGAAGGCCAGCCCTCTGGCGATCAGCAGATAGAAGGCCGGAGCGGCCATTATCAGGTATCGCTCGGTGAACTTCGGGGCGCGTGCAGTCATGAGGTAGATCGCAGCCACAGGTACCAGCAAGTAGAGAAGGAGGAACACCTCGCTCCTGCCAAGGGGTACCTGCTTGATTCTAACGAGGGACACGAGTCCTATGCCTACGATGAATGCAAAGGCTACTAATGCCGGAGTACTGACCTGGGCCTTTGGCCCGAGGCTAAAGGCCAGGAAAAGCCTCTCTACCAGCGTCTGGAGCGAGATTGATCCTGCCCAGAAGTCAGGGGTTGTCTGTATGCGGAGTAGCTGTATCAGCCCGGGCTTCAGCCACGGCAGATAAAGCAGGGCAACGGCGGCCAGCGACCCTGCTCCCATGACCGGGAACCGCCGGCGCCGGAGCGACACAAGCGCCAGATAGGTCACGTGGGCGATAAGAACAAAGGCGCCGAAGTAATTCACGTAGAGCGTCAGGGAGGCGAAGATGGTGTACGCAACCCACCACCGCGTCTGGCTGCCCCGGCCCCGTGTGGGGGGTCCTGTCTCGTGGGCCTTCCAAAGGGCCACGCTTGCCAGGACGGTCAGGGCCGTAACCATCATGTAGTTGCGGGCCTCCTGCGAGTAGAAGACCAGGAAAGGTGATAGGGCTGCCAGGGCGGCGGCCAGTCCGCCTCCCCAGACCGGGGCGGCCCCGAGCCTGGGGTTGCGTCCGGCCAGTAACAACAAGCGAGCCATTTGGTAGATAGCGGGTATAGTCAAGAGCCCGGTGGCTGCCGAAAGGAAGCGAAGAGCGAACTCGCTGTTGCCCGTAATGGCTGTCCAGTAATGAAGGGCCAGGTAGTAAGCAGGAGGGTGCAGGTCCTGGAAGATAACAGTCGATAGGAGAGGGCTTACCGGCCTGGCGGAGATGAGTGCGCTTATGCCTTCGTCCACCCAGAGGCTTTGGGTTCCCAGATGCCAGAGTCTCAGCCCGAATGCTACCAGGACTACCAGCAACATGAGCCAGATGCCCGGTCCAAATCGCCGTCTGCCTCTGGCGTCCGCCAGTCTCTCCGTAGCCAGGGTACCTTTAGAATCCATTGTGCCGAATTATAGCATAAGGGGGAGACGGCATCCGGAACAAGAGGCAGTTCGGAGGGGGAGCCGGCTGCCGTGAGCTAAGGCGGCGCCAACTGGTCCGCGCCGGCTAACGCTTTTGACCGGCCGGGGGTTGAACGACGATCTTGCTCACGCGGGCCCGTCCGTCCGGCAAGGCTTGCCCGGCGCTGGTTGCCTGAAGGCGTTGCCCGGTTGACCGGTGGTAGACGCCGACCTCTAACGAATAGTCTCCCGGAGGCAGCCCATCCAGGGAAACCTCACGCCTGTCGGCAACGACCTCCCCGGTCCTCCACCCCGTAGTAGGGTAGCGTCCATGTGCAGGCTCGCCGTCGGACTGCGTCCGGAGCTGGCCGGAGGGGTCGTAGAGATGGATGAACATGGTGTACGGCTGAGACATTTCCCGGTCAGCCTGCCAGTAGAGATTCAGGGCCAATCGGCCTCCGGCGAGAACGCTTTCGGTCTCAAGCTCGTAGCCTAAGAGCGATAACTCTTCCTGGAAATGCACGGCCGCCGGCTGGGCGGATTCTGGCGTCGAACGAAGGCGGGGAGCACTCTTTACGAGGGGAATGCCGGGGAGGGTCCCCTGTTGCCGTACCGACGCTACTTTGACGATATTCTGGCCGGGCAATACAGAGAACGCCTCCTCGGGCTGTCTTAGATCAGGGACCAGTCGCAGGGCCGTTGCCCACTCGTTGCTACCCCTGGTTACCCCTACGGACAGGTCAAACTCCTGGCTCAAGTCCCCCACCCAGATAGGAGACAGGTAGTCGATCTTTACCGTTTCCCCCGGTTTCCACCGGGAGGTTGGGTACCAGACCAGTCCCGGAGGATGGCCGCGGCCTCCTACTGAAGGGCTCTCCGTATCGAAGTATAGAGCGGGCAGGAGATCAGATCCCGGCTTCAGGAGTCTCCAATAGCCGGTAGCCAGGACCGTGTCTGCGCCGTTGTTCAGGATGTTGCCTGGCTTGATATCCATGCCCACGAGTTCAATCTCATCACCAAAACGAACGGAAAGGGCAATGGACGGTGGCAATAATGGACGGGCAAACGAGAAGAACTCCTCAGGCAATTCGGCGCCGGGGGTGTGATGCTGGAGAAGAATCACGCCGTCCCTCGCGCTGACGACTGCGAAATCCTCGTCCTGGATCAGGCGGTTTATTTCCTGGTAGGTCTCGATTGGCTTATCCCAGTCATACCGCAGAATATCCAACACGACATAATCAATTACGTCCCAGGACGGAACTGTATCAACGTAATACAGCTTCTCTCTCCGCGTCAGATGCGGGGCGAGGCTATGCGTGGTAGCAACCACGGCGTCGCCTGGAATCATCGACATGATTCTCTCAGCCGCCTGCTCGTGCGCGGCTACCTGAGCGATAGCGAACTCGGGTCGCAACGGCGTATAACCATTCCGGTACTGGCCGAGAAGGGCCGAGACCACCACGTATCCCAGGACAATATAAAGCGCGACACTCCCCCGTCCCGGAAGCAGCCTCTCGATTGCGGCGACGATTGCCACGGTCGCTGCAATGGCCGAGGCCAGGAGTATTGGGACCAACTCTGCGGGGTACTGCCGTATTCCGACGGTAAACATCGTATTAGAAGCGCTCAGGAGGTTAATGCCCCAGGACGGAACGCTTATGATGAAGGCTGGAAGGCCCAACGGGGAAAGAAACCCCAGGGGGGCGAGCATATCCCGAACATAATCGAGGCGGGCGGGAGATACCAATGCGTCTGCGAGTGTGGACGGATTTCTTATGATATTGACGAGCATAGAGGCCGGACTATCTCCCCATCGTGCGTATAGATACCAGTGAGCAGTTGCTCCATCAGAATTGAAGTGGGGCATCACAACCTGGAAGGCCAGCCAGAATGAGAGTCCCCCCAGTGCGGCGGTGCCCAGGCCCCAGCGAAGCTCGCGCTGTATGGCCATCTGGTAAAGGCCCATCATCATCACAACCAGGGGGATATTCTCCTTAGTGCTCATCGCCAGAACAGCGAAAATAAGAAACGGGAGATGCCACTTGCCTTTCATGAAATAGAAGGCGAAAAGAAGTAGCGAAGCCGCCAGTGTTACACCGTGGTACTCCATGAGAGTAGCTCCCTGAAGTCCGGGATGGAGCAGGTAAGCAAGCGCAAAGACCAGGCCTGCAAGCTGGCTCTTCAGCGAGTCCCTGGCAATCCAAAACGCGGGTAATGCTCCAAGGGCGACCACCACAGCTTGAACTATGAAGAGCGTTCTGGGGTCAGCGAAGAAGAGATAAAGCGGGGCCAGAAACAGGACCGTAAGATCGGTATGAATTCCCAGATGTGAGATGGTCCCACCCCATGAGGTGAAGACGAACGGCCGGCCGTGCAGGGTATTCCAGATTGCCTGGTCATACACTGCAAGGTCTCCGCTGGCAGTGAAGAAGGCTTCGTAGCGCAGGATCGAGAGGAAGCTGAAGTATCCTATATAGCCCAGGATCAGCAAGAGCAGAGCCACCCGAGCCGGCCGTGACGCTCGTGGCCTTGGGGGGAGCAGTCGACGCCATATCCGGCGGCAAGCCGCACGCCGGTGACTCGCATTGTTGTGCCGAGGACTGAGCGCCTCTTCGTTCTGTCTCTGCACAGTTGGCCAATTCTGCATCAGGAACGGCCATGATGTCAAACGATACGCGCAATTATGCTCGCCACGGGCTCTAACAGGCACCCGTACAGCCGGACTGCACGTGTTGCGTCAAGGATTAGACCTCACCGCAGCATTGACAACGCCTCAGCCAACACTGGATAATGCGTACACCGTTCCAAATGATTCCCCATCTGCATCTAAAATCCCACATCCCATCAATTCGCCAGGCGAGATGGCCAATTCCGCTTGCGGTCCTGCTGGTCATCACGTTTGTCACCCTGCGTGCGGCATGGCCGCTCTGGAGCGGATGGCTAATCAAGGGCCATGACGGTCAGTTCCACGTGTGGCGTCTATTCGAATTAGACCGTGCCATTCATGCCGGCGTGCTCTACCCGCGGCTGGCCCCGGATATGGCGATGGGCCTCGGCTACCCGGTGTACAACTACTACGCACCTCTGGCGTCTTACGTTGGCGAGATCGGGAAGCTCGCCGGCCTGTCGTACATCTATGCCAACAACTCTATCTTCATACTGTCGCTGGTCCTCGGCGTGTGGGGGATGTTCTTTCTCGTGCGCAGGCGGTTTGGGACCCTGGCCGGAGCGGCCGGTGCGACAGCCTATGCTCTGGCTCCGTACAGCATAGCTGATGTCTTTATCCG
>ORJL010066662.1_pt1 | contig 23065 bp, 19 predicted proteins | sample 1779941 | NCBI WGS metagenome assembly ORJL01 (sample SAMEA104232317, study PRJEB22302) | groundwater metagenome | biome: forest; feature: aquifer; material: groundwater | place: USA | collected 2011-08-07 | depth 5.8 m
CGCGGATGCCGCGGTCGCCGCGCGCGAGCGCCATCAGCCAGGCGCTGCCGATCCCCGACGCGCGCTCGGCCCGGGCCGCGGCTTCCACCTCCTCCGGGGCAAGGAAAGACTGCGCCGCGGCCGCGGCGTTCGCCTGCGCCGCCGCCGCAAGGTCCCTGCGGGCCGCGTCCCACTCGCCCCGCGCATGGTGCACGATCGCCCGGCGCCAGTATCCCTCAGGATCGCCTGGAGCCGCGCGGATCGACTCCGCGAAGTCCGCGATCGCCCGCTCCAGCCGGTCGCCCGGATCCTGGCCGCGCGCGACCAGCCAGTCAGCCTCCTGCAGGCCCAGGTCGCCGCGTACGTCCCAGGCGTCGGCCGAATCGGGGTCGAGCGCGAGCGCCCGGTCGAGGTCGGCTCTCGCCCCGGCGTATCTCTCGGTCGGGTCCCGTCCGCGCGCCGCGCCCGCGTGGCCGCGATGGTTGCGGACCATCCCGCGCATCAGCCACACGGCCGCGTCCTCGCCCCGGCCCAGGTCCAGGGCGCGGTCGAGGTCGGCCTCGGCCTTGGCCAGAATCGGCTCCGGGTCCTTCCCCACTCCGTCGTGCGCGATCGCCCAATTGAGGTACGCGGCCGCGCGCCCCTCCCAGGACTTCGGCCGGCGCGGATCGAGGGAGATCGCCTTCTTGAAGTCCTCGTCGGCCGCACGGTACAGCTCGTCCACCTCACCACCCCGGGCTTCCCGCACCGCGGCCCAGTTGGCCCGGATCGAGCCCCGTTCCTCCCATTCCGACGGCGCTTCGGCATCGATCGCGATCGCCCGGTCGAGCGCGGCGATCGCCTGGGAGAAGGCCCCGTCCGGGTCCTTCCCCGCCGTGGCGAGGGCCAGGGCCCAGTTGGCGTAGAGCGCCCCCTGCTTGTGCCACGCGTCGGAGTCCTGCGCGCCCGCAGCGACCGCCTTGGCGAGCGTCTCCTCGGCGCGCCGGAACACCGGCTCCGGGTCCTCCCCGTGATCCCGAAGCCACTGGCCGAGGCGCATGAGCACGTTGCCGAGCCACATCCAGGGGACGGGGTTGCCGGCGTCGAGCTCGGCGGCCTTCGCGAAATCGTCGTGCGCCTGCTGCCAGCTCTCGCGCGGGTCGCGGCCGTTGCGGTCGGCGCCCAGGCCGATCGCGATGCGGAGCTCGCCGCGCGTGAGGTAGTGCGGCACGTACCCCTGGTCGAGCTGGATGCCTTCGGTGCACGCCGCGACGGCGTCCTCGATCCGGCCGTCGAGGAGAGCCAGGCGGGCGAAGGCTTCGTAGACCTCCTCGAGGTGGGGCTCTCCGGCGCGGGCGCGCTCGAGCGCCGCGCGCGCGACCGCGAAGTCGTCCTTTCGCGCCATCGACCAGGTGAACAGCAGTCCGCGCACGCAGTCGACCATCCACGGGGCGAGATCGGCGCGGCCCGCGGCCTGCTGGGCTTCCAGGCGGGCGAGATCGGCGCGGAGCTGGTCCCGCAGCCGGACGGTCTCGGGATCCGCCGCGGCGAGTTCGGCCAAGGAGGGCGGTGCGGGCAAGGCACGCCCGGCGAGCCCGCCTTCGGAGAGGGCTCCTTCGCGCAGGAGCCGCCGGCCCTCGCCGCGGGCCCAGCGATCGCGCAGGCTCAACACGCGGTCGCCCAACGCGCGGACGATCAGGAGCGCATGCTCGTAGCGGGCTGGGGCGAAGTCCGGTTCCTTGGCCAGCGCACGCTCCTGTTCGGCGCGCGCGTCGGCGAAGCGGGAGAAGGCGCGGTAGACGCGGCCGAGGTGGTAATGCGGCTCGGCGATGTGCGGGGCCTGGATCATCGCACGCCGGGCCGCATCCTCGAGCGTGGGCAGGAACGTGACCTCGAGCTCGCGCAGCTTGCCGCCGGTGCGGCGGACCATGAGCACCGCCTTGAGGTTCGAGCTGGCGATGCCGCGCACGCCGTCGAGCACCTCGCGCTCCAGGCGGGACTTTTCCGCGACCGTGATCCCGGCGACCCCGAGCGCGAGCAGCGCGGCCGCCGCCATCCCGGTGAGCTTCTTGCGCAGGCGCACCCAGCGCAGAGCCTTTTCCCAGCCTCGTTCCGCGCGCGCGCGGATCGGCTCGCCCTGGAGCCAGCGCCGGCAGTCCTCCGCCAGCTCGCGCGCGCTCGGGTAGCGCCGGGGCTTGTCCCGCGCCATGGCCTTGAGACAGATGGTCTCGACGGAGGGGTCGACCCGCGGGTTGAAGCGGCGGGGGGCGACGGGATCCTGCTGCATCACCTTGACCAGGACCGCCATCGAGCTCCGGCCTTCGAACGGGCGGCGGCCGGTGAGCGCCTCGTAGAGGATCGTGCCGAGCTGGTACACGTCGCTCTGGGCGTCGATCTCCTTGGTCCTGCCCTCGGCCTGCTCCGGACTCATGTACGCGGGGGTGCCCATGAGCGTGCCGGTGCGTGTGATGTGGGTGTCGCCGGAATCGGCGAGCTTGGCGAGGCCGAAGTCCATCACCTTGAGCCGCCCCGAAGGCTCGCGCATGACGTTGCCGGGCTTGAGGTCGCGATGGACCACGCCGGCCTCGTGGGCCGCCTGGATGGCGTCGGCGAGTTCGGCGATGATCGCGACCGCCGCGCGCGGGTGGAGGGCGACGACGCGCCCCTCGGACCCGGCGAGGGCCGGGCGGACGATTGGAAGGGATTCAATTCCGAATGGCGCGGGATCGTTGAAGACCTGGTCGAGAGGCGCGCCCTCGAGGAGTTCCATCGCGATGAAGGTCTTGTCCCCATCTTCGCCGATGTCGTGGACCGCGACGATGCCGGGGTGGTGAAGGCGGGCGGCGGCCTGGGCTTCTTTGCGGAAGCGGATCAGCGCCTCGGGGGCGGCAGACTCGCCGCCGAGCAGGACCTTGAGGGCGAAGAAGGAGCGCAAGCCGGGGTGCCAGACCTTGTAGACCACTCCCATGCCGCCGCGCCCGAGCTCCTGGACGATCTCGTACTTGCCGAGACGCCGGCCGGCCACTCCGGCCGAGACAAAGGAACGGGCGGAGGTCGCAGACGCGGTGGTAGGCGGCCGGGGCGGATCGACGACGGTGCGGTCTCCGGGAGCGGGGGGGGGCGCGAGGATGAGCGTCCGGAGCGGATCGACGACGGCGCGGTCTCCGGGAGCGGAGGGGGACGCGGAAGTGGGCGGACCGCCCTGCAGGATGGTGGCGTCGTGTGCGCGGAGGGTCGGGTCGTGGGCCGAATCTGTCATCGTCGCTCCCGGGAAGGCCGGATTCTACCGTATCGATTCCGAATTGGCCTGGTTCATGGGCATCTGCATGCTTGACCGTGAGAGCCTGCGAGAGAGCGACGCGCGGGGCAGGGGCTCGATAGACCTGGAACTGAGCGAATCACTACATTATCAAGCGGGAGCGGCGCGGACAACCTGTGGAGGGAATGGGAGGAACGGGGTCGAGGACGGCTGGAGGTTGGGGATGTCCGCGGAATGAGCGCTACCTTCCGCTTGAACCCCGCCGATGCGCGGCCTAGAATGGGCGCGGATCGGAGTTTCAACGGAGGCCCCTCGATGCGTCTGCGAACTGTCCTGTGCGCCCTGTTCGTCGCCCTGTCTCCGATGCTCCCCGCGTGGGCGGACGAGGTGGACGATCTCGAATCGACGATCAAGAAGAAGAAATACGGCGACTACTGGGACCGGCTGAACGCGCTGTCGAAGCTGGGCTCAGTCGGAGGTGCGAAGGCGGCGCTGGCGGTCGGGGAGGTGCTCGACGACGACGAAGCGCCGATCCGCGAGGCCGCCGCGCTGGCGCTGGCGCGAATGAAGGACGACCCGGCGGTCCAGTGCATCATCAGCAAGCTGCTGGCGCACCCCAAGCCGCGCGGGCGGGAGACGGCGATTCTCGGGCTCGGCCTGGGGCGGTGCTCGGCGGCGGTGAAGCCGCTGGAACATCTCCTAGCCAAGGGAGACCCCGAATCGCGCATGGCGGCCGCCCGGTCGCTCGGCATGATCGGCGACAAGGCGGCGGCGGACGCCTTGGGCGCACAAGCCGGCGGCAGCGGGCCACCGGCCCTCCGAGCACAGTGCCTCCTCGCGCTCGCCGAGCTGGGCGCCGGCGCAGACGCGATCGCCAAGTGCCTCAAGGACTCGAACGCCGAAGTCCGGTCGGCGGCGCTCGCCGCGGCGGCCGCGACGGACGGTAAGGCCTTCGCCGACGCGGTCACCGCCGCGCTCGCCGACAAGGACGCCTCGGTGCGCGTTGCCGCGGTCGACGCCCTGCACGCCTGCCTCGCCGAGGGTGCGTTCGACCCCGCGGTGAAGGCGCTCGCCGACAAGGAGTGGCCGGTGCGCGTCGCCGCCATCGACGCGATCGTCGAGGTGTGGACCAAAGCGGCGGTCGGAGCCCTCATCGCCCACATGCCCGAGGAGAAAGGACGGCTGCGCTTCGACGTATCCCAGGCGCTGACCAGGATGACCGGCAAGGACATCGGCTATGATTCCCTCGCGTGGAAGGGATGGTGGGAGTCCAACAAAGACGCCTTCGAGATGGAAAAGAAGCCCAAGAAGCGCGAGGCGCGCCAGGCCAAGGAGGGCGGCAGCGTCACGGCTTTCTTCAACATTCCGATTCTCTCCGACCGGATCGCCTTCGTGCTCGACTTCTCCGGCAGCATGAAGACCATGGAAGACAAGAAGCCCGGCGAGGGAGAAAGCGCTCCTCAGAGCGGCGACGAAGTCATGAAAATGGACATCGCCATCCAGGAGCTCGAGCGCTGCCTTTCCAAGCTCGACCCGAAGGTGAAGTTCAACATCTTCATCATGTGCTATGCGCACGACCCGGTGCTTTTGACGCGACCCGCCTTCAACAAGACGCTGGCGCCCGCCTCCCCCGGGAATTTGAAGAACGCCTCGAAGTTCGTCGACGACACGCGCAAGACGGTGCTGGCGGTCCAGCGCGGCCGCGGCGACTTCTGGGACCAGCTGATTGCGGCCTTCCAGGACGAGGAGGTCGATACGGTCATCGTGCTGTCCGACGGCAAGCCGACCTACGGCCAATGGTGCGATCGGGACAACATCCACTACTTCATCCACCGCGCGAATCGCTGCCGCAAGATCATGATCCACACGGTGCTCACCGGCACCAAGGGCATCGACGCCAAGTTCATGGACAAGCTCGCCGGCGACACCGGCGGCATGTTCAGCCGGAAGGAGGGCGAGAAGGACAAGAAGTGACCGTCACGCACCGATGACCGGGCCGCCGATGGGACCTCCGGCGGCCCGACCCGGCCGCGTCCATCGGCCTGCCGCAGGTCCGACGAAACCTCGCCGCGGTCCGTCCCGCGGCGGAACCCGGGTGATTCGCGATGCTCTCCTGGTCGTCCACCGATGCCTCCCAGGAACCCGTCGATTTGCGAGGCGCCATGACCCGACGTCGCTGGCTCTGCGCGTTCATTGTCTTCCTGGCCGCCGTTCTCCTTCCGGTCGCAGGCGCCGACGACGCGCGTCGCACCGGGCGGATCGTCATCCTGCACACCAACGACCTGCACGGGGCGGTCTATCCCGCGGACGTGCGCGGGCCGGACGGAAAGGTCACGGGGCGGCGTGGCGGTCTGCCCGCCGCTCTCGCCTACGTCAAACAGGTCCGCGCCGAAGCGCGCCGCGCCGGCGACGAGGTGTTCCTGATCGACGCCGGAGACTTTTTCCAGGGCACTCCGGAGGGGGACCTGCCCGAGGGGAGGCTTTTCATCCACTTGATGAACCTCGCCGGGTACGACTTTCTGGTCCCGGGCAACCACGACTTCGACCAGGGGCCGGCGACCACCGAAGCGCTCGCCCGGCGCGCCCGCTTCCCCTTCGTCTGCGCCAACGTCTTCCGCGAAGGACCTGCCCGCGTCCGCCCCGATTGGGTGCAGCCCTGGGTGCTCCAGGAAGCCCACGGCCTGCGGCTTGCCTTCGTCGGGCTGATCACCTCCGAGATGCCGATCGTCACGACGCCGAACGCGCGCAAGGGGCTCGACTTCGCCGACGAGATGGAGACCTTGCTCACCGTGCTCCCCCAACTCGATGTGGACGAGAAGCCGGACCTGAAGATCCTGGTCACCCACTGCGGCGCGGAGACCGACAAACGGATCGCCGGGACGATTCCCGAGCTCGCGCTGGTGGTCGGCGGGCACTCGCACACCCCGATCGAGCAGGGCTGGCGGGCGCCGGGGACCGGCACGCTGGTGGTGCAGTCAGGGTCCTCCGCGCGCTGGATCGGCCGCGTCGATCTGGTGGTCGACCTCGACACGCGCAAGCTGGTATCGAGCGAGGCGCGGCTGGTCCCGCTCGACCTCGACGACGTCGGCGAAGACCCGGACGCCTTGGCGCTGGTGGCGGGCTTCGCCCCCGACATCGACCGCCTGATGAACGAGGAGGTCGGGTCCGCCGCGGGGCCGATCGGACGGGACGGCGGAGTGGGTTCCTCTCCCCTGGGAAACCTGCTGACCGACATCATGCGGGCGGCCACCGGCGTGCAGATCGCCCTGCAGAACCGCACCGGCATCCGGGCCGACCTGCCCCCGGGCGCGCAGCGGATGCGCGACATGTACAAGGTGTCACCGTTCTCGAACACGCTGGTGACGATGGAACTGACCGGCGCGGACGTGTTGGAACTGCTCGAGCGCGGCGTCTCGGATGGCACACGCTACCTGCTCGAAGCCTCGGGTCTCGTGGTGCGTTTCGACCCGAGCGCCCCCGCCGGCTCGCGCATCCGCAAGGCGACACTGAAGGGAGCGGACGGCGCGGAGACGCCGATCGAGCCACTGGGGAAGTACACGGTGGTGACCAACTCGTTCCTCGCCAAGGGAGGCGACGGACACGTCCCGTTCACGCGCGGGACGGCGGTGAAGGAGACGGGCATCGACGTGCTCGCGGTGCAGGTGGAGCACTTCCGCAAGCACTCGCCGGTGGCGGCGCCGGTGGAGCGGCGGATCGGGGCGGAGTAGGGCGCGGGCAGGGATCGGGCGTACGGGATTATCGGATGAAGGTCAGGGAGCTCATCAAGGTGCTCGAGGCGAACGGCTGGCGCCAAGTTCGCATGCGCGGCAGCCACCGGCAGTTCCACCATCCGACCAAGCGTGGTACGGTAACGGTAGCGGGGCAACCCAGCGCGGAGATTCCGCCGGGCACGCTGGCAAGCGCTCTCAAGCAGGCTGGGTTGAAGTAGGAGCGTTTATGAAGTACCTCGTGGTGATCGAGAAAGGGCCGCGGAGCTGGGGCGCTCACGTTCCAGATCTCCCAGGTTGCATCGCCGCCGGAAAGAGCAGGGCCGCGGTGGTCAAGCTCATCAGGGAAGCCATCGCCTTCCACATCGAGGGGCTCAAGGAGGCTGGCGCGAAGGTGCCAGCACCTCAGTCGGAGGCACAGGTTGTGGACGTCACGGCCGCGTAACCCGCTCCCCGTTCCCCGGGCTATGCACGCGGCTTTGGCGATCACCCCTTCAACACCACCCCCTCGCGGTTGAAGATCGCGATCGTCGCCGCCAGGCACACCGCGGAGCAGACCGCCATCGACGCGAAGGTCACCCCCACGTGCGCGCTGGTCTGGGTGCCCATCAACAGCTCCTTGAACAACAGCACCGCGTTCAGCCCGGGAATCAGGAAATGCCCGGTCGACGGCTTGAACGACGGCAGGCTGTTCACCACCACCACCGGGATCACCACCGCGAGATACAGCGGCGAGATCAGGTTCTGCGCCTCCTTGAAGCTCTTGGCGAAGATCCCCAGCGCGAGCTGGAGCGCGCTGAACGTGGCCGCCAGGAAGATCGACACCAGCAGCATCAGGCTCAGCCCTTCGAGCGACATCTGGAAGCGGATCCCCGGCGCCGCGGCGGCCTCCGGCGAGCCCCCGGCCGCGCCCACCGCCCCGCCCATCGTCAGCGGGACGAACAGGAACGTCAGGAACAGGCTGAGCAGCGCGGCGATCATCGTCGCGTAGCTCACCGTGAACACCGCCGAGAACTTTCCCAGCGTGATCTCGGTCCGGCTCGCGGGCGAGAGCAGCAGCGCCTCCAACGTCGAGCGCTCCTTCTCCCCCGCCGAGAGGTCGATCGCGCTGTACATGCCTCCGGTCATCGCCCACATGATCAGCACCATCGGGATGATCATCCCGAGCACGAAACCCGCCATCTCCTCCTCGCTCGCCATGTTCTTCGGCGTCAGCCGGAACGGAGCCAGGATCGTCGGGTCCATCCGGCGCCGCTCGAGCCGTCCCGTGACCACGCGGTCGCGCAGGTCGTCGATCATCCCCTTGAGCTTCGCGGTTTGGATCATCGAGGCCACGTCCGTCTGGTTGTGCAGCACCGTGATCCGCACCGGCTGCTCCTGCTTCACCCCGTCGTCGAGCGGGTCTTCGATCACCAATGCGACCTTCGCGTCCTTCCGGCGGATCTTCTCCCCCGCTTCCACGGCGGTGGCCACGGGGGTGATCCCGACCTTGGGCTGCTCCTTCAGCCAGTCGACCAGCGTGCGCGCGCGCTCGCCGCCGACCAGCAGCACCTCCATCTTCTCGCGCTCGGCCTCGAGCGCCTGCCACTCGATCAGCTTCGCGAGGCCGACGAACAGCCCCGGCATGAGCACGAGCGGGACCAGCACCATGATCAGCAGCGTGCGCCGGTCGCGCAACGTGTCCACCATCTCCTTGCGCCAGATGCTCCAGACCGCGTTCACTTCGGCGCCCCGTCCTCCCGGACCAGACGCATGAACGCGTCTTCCAGGTTCTGCGTGCCGGTGCGCTCCTTCAGCCCCGCCACCGTGTCGAGCGCGATCAGGCGGCCGCCGTGGACGATCGCCACCCGGTCGCACAGCAGCTCGGCGTCCCACATCAGGTGGGTCGAGAGAATCACGCACCGACCTTGGCCGCGCATCTCCCGCATGAACTCGCGCACCAACTGGCACGCGAGCACGTCGAGCCCCGAGGTCGGCTCGTCCAGGATCACCACCGGCGGCTCGTGGATGATCGCGCGCGCGATCGCCACCTTCTGCTTCATCCCGGTGGAAAAGGCCTCGGCCGGGCGGTCGGCGTAGGCCTGCATCTCCAGGCGCTCGAAGATCCCCTCCACGCGCCGGTGGATCTCGGCGTCCCCGAGCCCGTGCAGCCGGCCGAAGTAGGCCACGTTCTCGCGCGCCGTGAGCCGCCCATAGAGCCCGATCGCCGCCGTCAGGACGCCGATCGAGCGCCGCACCTGCGCGGGCGCCGCGGCCACGTCGTGCCCCGCCACCACCGCGGTTCCCCTGGTGGGTGTCAATGTGGTACCGAGCATCCGCAGGGTCGTGGTCTTTCCGGCTCCGTTGGGTCCGAGAAGCCCGAAGATCTCCCCGCGCCGGGACTCGAAGGAGAGATCGTCGACGGCGACGAACCGGCCGAATTCCTTGCTCAGGCCGCGCACTTGGACGACCGGGTCGCCGTTCCCCGGGAGCTTCGAATCGCTATGCATGGTTTCGGGCCCGGACCGGCATGGGGCCGCCTGCGCGGACCGCCTCGCCACCAGACCCCACAACCTTCGGATGGGGAATGAGTTATATGGGGGCAGGAAGGCAGGCATTATAGCCGCATGCCGGGCTCGGGCAAGAGAATATTGCTTGACGAGCCCGGGGGCAATGCATAGCATGCTACTCCTACTGAGGCGGTACCTCGGGCCGGCGACCGCGGGAGGCGGGGTTCATGAAGAAAAACGGCAAGGTCACGCAAAAGGACGTTGCGGGCCACTTGGGCCTGAACCAGACCACGATTTCCCGCATCCTGGCCGGCACGCCGAAGTTCACCTACTCCGCGGAGACGCGCTCGAAGGTCTTCGATGCCGCGACCAAGCTGGGATACCTGCACCCCGCGGTGGTGAAGACGGAAAAGCGCAGCTCGTCGCGCTTTCCGCTGCCGGGTCAGGCGCACGTGAAGATTTTCCTGCACGACGGCAGGGCCTACGCCAGTTATACGGCGCAGATGGTGAACGTGAATCGGACCGGACTGCTGCTGAAGGACTTCGTCGGGAAGAAGCGGTCGCTGCCGCTGGAGTCGTTCCATCTGGAGGTGGAATTCGCCACCCCCCAGCTCGGACCATTCAAAGCCAAAGCGCGGCCGGTGCGGATCCATCAGGAGAACGGGACGCTGGGCCTGGGCGTGGCCTTCCTCGCCCTCGACGAGCGGCAGACCGCGATGCTGGGGCATTTTCTGGCGGCGCGCGAATCGGCTGAGGAAACAGATCGGAAGTGAGGGCGGGGCCCGAGAGGACCCCCCACCCATGCCGCCCACCCATGCGCATCGACATCATTACCCTGTTCCCCCGCATGTTCGAAGGCGTGCTCGGCGAGAGCATCCTGAAGATCGCGCGGGAGAAGGGGTGCATCGACATCCGGCTTCATGACCTGCGGGAGTACACGCTCGACAAGCACCGGAAGGTGGACGACCGCCCGTACGGGGGCGGGCCCGGCATGGTGATCACGGCGGAGCCAGTCTATCGGGCGGTGGCAGCGGTGCGCGGGACCGGCGCCGAGAAGTCGCGCCTGGTGCTGCTCGACCCGCAAGGCCGCCGATTCGAGCAGGCGACGGCGCGCGAGCTCGCCGGCGGGCCGGACCTGATCCTGTTGTGCGGTCATTACGAGGGATTCGACGAGCGGATCCGGCTCGGGCTGGAGCCGCTGGAAATTTCGATCGGGGACTACGTCCTGACGGGCGGAGAGCTCCCCGCGATGGTGGTGCTCGACGCTGTGGTGCGGCTTCTGCCCGGTGTGGTGGGCGACCCGGCGTCGGTGGAAGAGGAGAGTTTCAGCGGGGGTCTTCTGGAGTACCCCCATTACACACGCCCCCGCGAGTTCCGCGGGATGGCGGTCCCGGAGGTGCTTCTCAACGGCAACCACGCGGAGATCCGCGAGTGGCGCCGGAAGGAAGCCGAACGCCGGACGCGCGAGCGCCGGCGGGACCTCTTGGGCGAGGATCCCGCGCAGAGCCCGTGAGGGACGAGGAGACGCAGCCGTGGAAAAGCTCGATTCGATCGTGGCGCCGTACTTGAAGAAAATTCAACCGCTATTCGACATCGGCGACACGGTCGACGTACACGTGAAGGTGGTCGAGGGGGAGAAAGAGCGGATCCAGATTTTCACCGGGGTGGTGATCAAGAAGAAGGGGCGCGGGGTGAAGGAGGCCTTCACGGTCCGCCGCCTGGTCGGGGGCGAAGGCGTCGAGCGCATCTTCCCGATGAACGCCCCGAGCGTGGTGAACGTCATGGTGAAAAAGAAGGGCCGCGTGCGCCGCGCCAAACTCTACTACCTGCGCGGTCGCGTCGGCAAGGCGACCAAGATCAAGGAGATCATCGGCGACTCCGGTCACGAAGAGGCCGGCAAGGCGGCTGCGGCGGCGACCGCAGCGGCTGCCGCGCTGGTTCCGGTGACGGCCGGCGCTCCGGCTCCGGCGACGGCCGCCGCCCCGGCGAAATAGGAATCGGGAGCGCGACCGCGCGACGGGGCCCCGCCTCCGCGCGCGGTCGGCGCGGGCCCGGAACGAAACCACGTTGGCTTTCTGCGGGGAGCGCCGTCGGACCGTCGCGCGGCGCGACGACGACGCGTGGCAACGGGGGGGAGTTGGCGAGGGCGCCTGCATGGACCCGCTGCGCGCCGGACCTGCGAGCGAAGAGGACCGCCGCTACGACCTGACGCTGCGGCCGCAGCGGTTCGCCGATTTCGTCGGCCAGGAGCCGGTGCTCCGCAAGCTCGAGGTATTCATCCGCGCCGCGCGCCAGCGCGGGGAGCCGCTCGAGCATGTGCTCTTCAGCGGGCTGCCGGGCCTGGGCAAGACCACGCTCGCCCAGATGGTCGCCACCGAGCTCGGCGTCGGCTTCCAGTCCTCCAGCGGCCCGTCGATCGAGCGGCCGGGCGACATCGTCGGGCTCCTCACCTCGCTCAAGGAGCGCGACGTCCTCTTCCTCGACGAGATCCACCGGCTGCCCACGACGGTGGAGGAATTCCTCTACTCGGCGATGGAGGACTTCAAGGTCTCGATCGTGATCGACCAGGGGCCGCACGCCCGCGCGGTGGAGATGGCGATCGCCCCCTTCACCCTGGTCGGCGCGACCACGCGCGACGGGCTGCTCACGGCCCCCCTGCGCTCCCGGTTCGGCGTGTTCGAGAAGCTCGAACCCTACTCCGTGGCCGAGCTGGCGCGCATCGTGACGCGGTCGGCGGCGCTCCTCTCGGTCGAGATCGAGCCGGCGGCGGCGGTCGGGATCGCCGGGCGCGCGCGCGGCCCCCCGCGCTTCGCCAACCGGTTCCTGCGCCGCGTACGCGACCTCGCTCAGGTGAAAGGCGCGACGCGCATCACCTTCGCGCACGCGGGGGAGATGCTCGCCATGATGGGGATCGACGAGATCGGACTCGACGCCACCGACCGGAAGATCCTCGAGCTGCTCTCGCGCACTCCGGGCCGCGCCATCGGGGTGAAGACCATCGCGGTCACCGTGGGCGAGACCGACGACACGGTCGAGGAGGTCTACGAACCCTTCCTGATCCGGCAGGGCTTCCTCGAGAAGACCCCGCGCGGCCGCGTGATCACCGAGTCGGGGCTCCGTTACCTGGGGATCGTCCCGAAGCCGGGACCGGGCGGGCAGCAGCAGCTGTTCTAGACCGGCAGATGATGCCAGTCCCGGTTGCGGCGGCACCGCCGGGAGACTTCGAGGGCCAGGATGAAGGCGACATGGCCGAGCGCGGCCTGCGCTCGAAGCCGACCCGCAATTGGCTGCGCGCTGCGGACTGACCCAGGTCCTCGTCCACGGCGACGACTCGCTCCGGCGGCCAACCGAGCGCCGGTTCCGACGTGACGCGGCGCGTGGATTCCAGCGGCTCGTGGCTCAGTTCGGCCCCTGGATCCGCCCCTCGATCCGCCCGGTGACGGTCTTCTTGGCCCGGATCGCCTCCTCGAGCACGCCGCGCACGGTGTCGGCGGTGTCCTGCCAGCGCGTCAGGCGCAGGCCGAGGTACTTTTCCGCCTTGTCGGCCGCCACGAAATTGCCGCTCACCCCGCGGTAGATCTTCTCGGGGACGATCGGCTCGCCCGCCACCGTGGCCTCGAGGATCTTCCCGTCGGCATCCCCCTTGCGCGCCCAGGTGTAGCGCACTCCCGAGACCTGCAGGATGCCGTGGTCGCGCGTCACCGCCGACCAGGCGTTGCGGTGCAGGATGGTCAGCAGCTCTGCACCGGTGATCTCGAAGCGCACCACCGGGTTGGCGAACGGGTAGATCTCGTACAGGTCAATCCGGCGGATGTCGCCCGCCGGCAGGTTCTTGCGCAGGCTGCCGCTGTTCATCACCGCGAAGTCGGCGCCGTACTTCTCGCGCAGGCAGTCGGTGACGAAGTTGCCGAGGCTCGACTCGCCGTAGTAGTTGCGCGACCAGCCGTTCTCCAGCACGCCGATCACCTCGCCGAACTTCTCCATCACGCGCGTTTCGTTGGCCGTGACCAGCGCCTGCATCTCGGGACCGGGCTCGCCAGTCTCCTCCAGGCGGATCAGTTCGCCCCGGACCGAGACCGCCTTGTCGTCCTTGACGTGCAGGGTGACCTTGCCGAGGAGATTCAGGCTGCAGCCCGCCTGGACGATGGGGATGCCGTTGGCCATCACCGGCTGGGAGAGCGCGGCGTGGCTGTGTCCGCCGACGATCAGGTCGACCTCGGGGCCGAGGTGCTGCGCGAGCTCGCGGTCGTGGTCGAGGCCCTGGTGGGTGAGGAGGATAATCACGTCGGTCTTGGGGTCGAGCTCGGCGATCCACCGCTTGGCGGTCTCGGCGGCGGAAGCGACCTGCAACTTCGCCATGGTCGCGGCGCCGACCACCTTGGCGTACCCGTCCCACACCAAGCCGATCACGCCCACCTTGAACGGCCCCACCGGGTAGAGGTGATACGGCTCGGGTGCCACCAGGCTGCCGTCGATGCGGGTCAGGTTGGCGGCGAGTACGGGGAAGCGGAATACCTTGATCAGCCCTTCCAGGTTGGACAAGCCATCGTCAAGATCGTGGTTGCCGATCACCGTGGCGTCGTACCCCACGAGGTTCATCATCTCGACGAGGTCCACGCCGTAGATCCCGTCCCGCTGCGTCTCGCAGATCGGATTGCCGGTCATGAGATCGCCGGCGTCGAGCAGCAGGCTGGCCGGGTAGTCCTTGCGGTGGGCTCGCAGCCACGTATCGAGCGCGCGAAATCCGCCCACGTGCCGGGCGGGCTCGCCCTCGCGGCCTTCCTGCTTCTCGGCGAGGAAGCCGCCGTGGATATCGTTGGTGTGCAGGATGACGAGGTCCCCCTCGGGCGCACCCTGGGCGCGCGCGGGGAGAGCGAACGTGCCGGCCAACAGGATCGCGAGCAGCAGTCGGACGGGTCGACGGGCGGATTTCGGCATGGAACTTCCTCGCATGGTCCCCCCCGACGTGACATCATAGGCCGTGCGGGGGGGACTTGCCAATCGAAACGGTTGAAACGGGTGTGGGGGTGTTTCGGCTTCGTGGCGCGAAGTCCCGGCCGCCTGCGCGGAAGCGCGGAAGCGCGGAAATCCCGCCTTGACCCCTTCACTCCGCATGGGCTAGAATCCGACCTTTCCGGTCACAAGCTGCGGGAGCGATCACCATGGCGCACAGTCGGGAAGGCAGCACCACCCAGCTCCTCCAGTTCTGCGCCGGCTACTTCACCTCCTACACGATCTTCAGCGTCCTGACCAAGTGGTTCACCGAGCACCCCGACCGCACCACCGCGGTCATGAAGGACCTGGAGTACACGGTCTACACCACCATCGGCGGCATGGCCGTCTGCCTGGCCGTGGTGATCGTCCTCGGGTGGTACCGCCTGGAGTCGAACAACCGCGTCCGACTGGGCGGCATGACCTTCCCGCGCGAGATCTACTACATCATACCGTCCGGCATCTGCACCGCGGTGGTCATCCCGACCACCACGCTGATGTACACGCTGCCGATCTCGGTGATGGTGGCGATGGTGATCATGCGTGGCCTCGTCATCGTGATCGGACGCCTGGTGGACGCGGTGCAGATCCGCCAGGGGATTCTGCACAAGAACGTCTACTGGCAGGAGAACGTCGCCGTGGCGTTCGCGATCGTCGCGGTGAGCACGACGATCTTCCTGGGGAGCAGCACGGGCAAAGACGGGAACTTCGATTTCGTCCGCAATCCCACTGCCATGACCATCCTGGGCTCGTACGTGGCGGCCTACGCCATCCGCATCTACGTCATGAACTACTACAAGAACACGCGGCCCAAGGGGGTGAAGCAGGACAACAAGGGTTTTTTCGCCATCGAGCAGATCGCCGCGACCGTGACGCTGGTGATCGCAGGGGCACTCGTTTTCCTGGCGCCGGGGATCGCGGGCTGGACCGCCGAGGAAACGCCGGCGCAGATCACCCAGTACCGCGACTCGCTGATCGCCCTCAAGCCCATGTGGTTCGGCGCGATGATGGCCGGCGGGCTGTTCGGGGTGGTGGCCTTCTTCTCGGTCTTCCTGTTCATGTTCAAGGGGCGGACCGCGACCTTCGCCGGCCTGGTCAACCGCCTGACGTCGCTGATCGCCGGCACCACGGCGACCGTCGTGTTCTGGCTCGGGCTGGGCGGCAAGGCGCCGAAGACCCAGGACTGGGTCTCGCTGGGGCTGGTGCTGATCGCGGTGGGCTTCCTGACGGTCGCGGAGCGCCGGCGCGCGGCGGAACTGGAGGTGACCCACGAGTTGGAGGCCGCCCCGGCCGAGACAGGCGCGGCCCCCACGGGGGCGAGCACGCAGCCGGCATGAGCTACCGCCGAACCGCCGCTGAAGTTCCCTGCCCCTACCTCCCCTTCATCCGCTCCGAGATCGCTCCCAGCGCCTGCTCGAGCCCCGCGCCGAGCTTCTCCGCCTCTGCCGCCGGCCAGGGCCGGGGCTGATGCACGAACGCGGTCTTCTCCTCCTCGTTGTCGAACACGCCGACCGGGAGCTTGTGCTCACCGACCGTGATGAACCCCGGCGGGCCCTTCTCGATCAGCGAGCCGAGGTCGTCCCGACCGTACCAGCGGTTCATCTGGGTCTCCGGCACCCCGTGCTTGAGGATGCTCCCGGGATCGTTCGGGTCGGCACGGCGGATGTTCCGCCGGCGAGATTCCCTGGGGCTCACCTTGATGTTCAGGATGCCCGCGCGCTTCAGCAGCTCGGGATCCAGCCGGGCGTAGCACGCCCCGTAGCCGTAGGGCAGCGGCAGTGGCTGGTCCGCCTTGTCCCCCCGGGCAAACTCGACCAGCAGTGTATGCGTGTCCAGCAGGCCGGGCTTCTTGGCCAGCTGCGTGCGGAATTGCGTGTTCAGCAACTCGATCAGGATCAGCCACACCCGGTCGTCGACCAAATTGCCGCCGCTCGCCTGCGGCTCGAAATGGACCCGCGGCATTCCCAGATTCTGGCGCGCGTCATCCGTGATCTGCATGGTGTGCAGGTCCGGAAAGTCGTCGATCGCGGCAAACTTCCCGAGATGATAGTCGCGCTGCCGCTCCTCGTCGGAGAGACTCTCCAGAAAGGTGATCACTTCGGACTTGCCGGAGGCAGGCAGCGCGTTGAGGATCACGATGGGAATGTGGCTGGGCATGGCCCCTCCTTCTGTCGCAGGTCGGGGTGGACTCTACCGCAGCGCGGCGAAGACCGCAACCAAACAACGCAGCGTCTGCGGCGCCGCGCCGATGGGCAGTGGTCGACGGTCAATGGGCGGCTCGACCTTCGGCGGTTCGGCCTGCGGAAGGGGGATCGGGGAGACTGAGACAGGTCAGCGGCCCGCTTACTTGTAGTACTGGCTCGCCTCGCGGAGGAACTCGCGCTCCTCGGCCGTGAGCGCGTCCATCCCCCGGCGATGGATCTTGTCGAGCAGGTCGTCCACCCGCCGACGGATCTCCGGCTCGGTGAGCTCCTCCGGCGGGCTGGGTTTGCCGCGCCGGCGCCAGTGGGAGAGGCGCTCGAAGAACGTCGTCTTGCGCCGGCGCACCGCGGGCTCGGGCTCCGACTCTCCCGAATTCCAGTTCGAAGTGCCGAGGTCGAAGGACATGCCGTAGTTGTCGAATTGCCGCTCCGCGAGCAGGAGGCGCTCCTGCTCGCATTGGACGTACATGAACAGCGCGATGCCGACCATGAGCAGGTCGGTGTAGGCGAGACCGTAGATGCCGACCAGGATCGCCGCCACGCGCCCGGCGTTGACCGCGATCGTCGTCGCCCGGTCGAAACCCCAGCGCGGCCAGAGCACCGCGCGCAGGATGCCCCCGCCGTCCAGCGGGAACGCGGGCAGCAGGTTGAACAGCAGCATCCAATAGTTGAGCTTGAACGCCCATCCGAGCCAGCCGGAAACCGGGCCCATCGGAAGCCAGCCCGGAAAGTCGTTCTGGACGAACAGCGCCACCCCGGCGATCGTCGCGATCGCGAGGTTCACCACCGGGCCGCCCGCAGAGACGATGAGACTCGCCCGCGGCGTATGGGGATGGTCGACAAAGGCCAGCCCGCCGAGCGGCCAGAGCAGGACCGACTCCGGGTGGCCGCCGACCCAGCGGGCGGCGAAGCAGTGCCCGAACTCGTGCAGCAGGACCGAGAGGACGAGGATCCCCTGCCCCACCAGCACCCACGTCAGCTCGTCCACCCCCTTCGGCAGCGCGCCGAGAAACTCGGAGGCGACATAGATGAGGAACAGCAGATGCACCCGGACGTCGATGCCGGCGAGACGCCCCAACCGCAGAGACCAGGATGACCCGGTCATTGGTCTTGCTCCATCGCCGCGCGCCCGGCGGTCCACCTAGGCGCCGGTCTCTTCCAGGTACGTCTCGATTTCCGCCACCAGATCCTCGTACTGCTGATAGCGATCGAACGGATCCCATTCCAGCATCTTGAGCACGATGGAGCAAATGGAAAGTGGCAACTTCGCGTTGAACTCGCGGGGCGAAGGCGGATCCTCGTTCTTCTGCCGCCACATGAGCGTATGCGGATCGGCCGCCTGGAACGGCGTGCGGCCGGTGAGCATGTAATAGAAAGAGCTCCCCAGGCTGTAGATGTCGCTGCGCTGGTCCAGCTCCCAGTTGGCGAAATGCTCCGGGCTCATGAACTCGGGCGAGCGAACGATCGGATCGTTGAGGATCCGCTCGGGGGTCTCGTAGACGTTCACGCAGAGTCCGAAGTCGGTCACCTTCACGACCCCCTCGCGGCTGACCAGAATGTTCCGCGGTCGCACGTCGGCGTGGATGATCCCCCGGGCCAGGGCGAAGGCCAGCCCGGTGGACGCCTGGGCGACGATGCGCGCCGCGGTATCGGAGGCGATGGTCCGGTTCTTGTAGACCAGCGCCTGGAGCCCGGACCCGACGACGTATTCCATCACCAGGTAGTACAGGCCGGACTCGTTGTCGACGTCGAAGATCTGCCGGATGTTCTCGTGCTGGAGCGGCGCGGTCAGCCGCGCCTCGCGCACGAAGCGCCGCGCCTGGACGTGGCTCACCGTCAGGTTTTCCGCCAGTACTTTGACCGCGAAGGACTTCTTCGTGATCTCGTGGGCGGCCAGGTAGGCGATCCCCCACGGCCCCATGCCCAGCCGCCGCTCGATGCGGTACTTCCCCAGCGACCGGCCGATCAGCGGGTCGCCCTGGGTGCCGATCTGCTCCAGCTCCGGGACGTCGAAGTCCAGCTCGGAGAGTCGGGCACGGGGAATCGGAGAGATCGAAGCCATGGTCCATCCGCAATCATGGGGCCGTTACGACAAGTACGCCCACCCCCACTGTACCTTCTCCTCGGGCTCGAGCGTGCCGTTCCCCCGGTTCTTCATCGTCATTTTTGCCCATCTCCCATGCCTGCGCCCGATCGCCCGGTACCGCCCGACTCGAGACCGGCAGGGCCGAACGCCCCGGGCAGGAGCAGGTCGAGGGTGGTGGTGCGGAACCGCCTCGCGCTGCCGGCGAGCACCACGATCAGGCGCGCGCCGAACTCGAACAGAAACTGCCGGCACGCGCCGCACGGCGAGGCGAGTCTGCTCCCGGGGACGACGATGGCGATGGCGGAGAACGCGCGGGCGCCCTCCGAGATGGCCTTGACCATCGCGACCCGCTCGGCGCAGATCGCCAGGCCGTAGGAGGCGTTCTCGACGTTGCAGCCGAGGAAGACGCGCCCGTCGCGCGCGAGCAGCGCCGCCCCCACCCGGTATCCCGAATAAGGCGCGTAGGCGGACCGCTGGGCCTCGCGTGCGCGCGCCACCAGCCACGCCGAGTCCACGCCCGCGCGGGCGCCCGGCCGCCGGACCGTCGCCGCCCGTTCCGCGGGCTCCCCGGTCCCACGACGCCGCTCCGGCTCGCGAATGCTGCGGGAGCTCCCGCCCCGGCCCGCGCCGGTCTCTCGCTCCGGTCCCTTCCGCTTCATCCCAATCCTCCGGCCGCCCCGGCGGCTCATCTTCCCAGACGCCCCACGAGCGCGCGCAACAAGCGCATGAAGCGCTGCTGGACGCGCCGCGTGGTCTCGATCACCTCTTCGTGGCTGAGCGGCGTGGGCGACATCCCTGCGGCCATGTTGGTAATGCAGGAGATGCCGAGCACGCGCAGGCCCATGTGCCGCGCGGCGATGACCTCGGGCACCGTCGACATCCCCACGGCGTCGGCGCCCAGCGTGCGCATCATGCGGATTTCGGCCGGCGTCTCGTAGTTCGGGCCGTGCGTCGCCAGGTACACGCCCTGCTTGAGCGGGACGCCCAATTCGCGCCCCACCGCGTGAGCCTGGGCGAGCAGCTCGGGATCGTAGGCGCGGCTCATGTCGGGGAAGCGCGGCCCGAGCGAATCGTCGTTGGGACCGCGCAGCGGGCTGCTGCCGAGCAAATTGACGTGGTCCTCGATCAGCATCAGGTCGCCGGGCCGGTACTCCTTGCTCGCGCCGCCGGCGCTGTTGGTGACGATGAGGATCTTCGCGCCGAGCCGCGCGGCCACCCGGATCGGGAACACCAGCCGGTCGAGCGCATGCCCCTCGTAGGCGTGTACCCGCCCCTGGAACATCACCACGTCGCGACCCTCGAGCTTGCCCGGGACCAGGCGGCCGGCGTGACCGGGCACGGTCGAAATCGAGAAATGGGGGATCTCCCCGTACGGGATCGGACGCGGCTCCGGACGCACCTCCTCGGCAAGGTCTCCCAATCCCGAGCCGAGGATCACCGCCAGCTCGGGCCGGCCGGCATAGGTCTTCCGCACCGCGGCCACCGCGTCGTCAAGCGACTGCGCCAAGCTCGATTCCATTCCACGCCCTCCCGTTCTCAGTGAAACGAAGCACTCCCGCTATTTCGCGGGCACCGGCCGCCACAGTTGCGACACGTCCAGCCCCAGGGCGGCGGCGATCCGCCGGGGAATGTCGGTATTGTCCAAGGTGCCGCCAAAGGCGGCCGCGCCCGGGCCCTTGGACTGGGATTCCCCGGACGGGCGCGCGCCGCGTCAGCTTTCCGTTTTTTCGTAGGGCCGGCCGATCGCCGCGGGCGGGACCGCCTTGCCGACGAAACCGGCGAGCACCACGATCGTCACGACATAGGGCAGCGCCTCCCAGAACTGGGAGGGGATCTCCTTGAGCGAGGGCGCGTTGGCGGCCCCCATCAGGCTGAACTGCATCTTCATCGCGAAGCCGAACAGCAGGCAGGCGGCGAGCGCGCCCACCGGCGTCCACTTGCCGAAGATCATCGCCGCGAGCGCGATGTACCCGCGCCCCGCGGTCATGTTCTGCACGAATTGCGCCGAGTCGACGGCGAGATAGACCCCGCCGAGCCCGGCGAGCGCCCCGCCGATCAGCACGCCCGACCAGCGCATCGCCGGCACGTGGATGCCGAGCGTGTCCGCCGCCTGCGGATTCTCCCCGACCGCGCGCAGCCGCAGACCGAACGCGGTGCGGTAGAGCACCACGTGGCTCACCGCCACCAGCGCCAGGGCGAGATAGGCGATCGGCGAGTAGCTGAGGAAGATCGTCCCGAGCGCCGAGGGGTGCTCCGGGTCGGCCTTCCAGAAGGGGGAGATCGTGGCCACCATCGGCGAGTTGCTCGAGCTGTGGAAGATCACCGAACAGAGGAACTGGGTCAGCCCGACCGCGGTGAGGTTGATTCCGACGCCGCTGATGATCTGGTCGGCCTTGGCCCACACCGTCACCGCCGCGTGCAACGCCGCGGTGGCGACCCCGGCGGCGATTCCCGCGAGCACGCCGAGCCACGGGTTGCCGGTGTAGTGCGTGGCCGTGATCGCGGCGAAGGCGCCGTTCAGCATCGTGCCTTCCAAGGCGATATTCACCACCCCCGCGCGCTCGCTGAAGACGCCGCCGAGCGCGGCGAGCAGGAGCGGGATCGCCAGCCGCACCGTGCCGGACAGGGTGTCCGGCCGGAACAGGACGGCGGAGAGTTCGGCGAAGAACTCCATCTATCCGTTCGCCTTCGCGACTTGGGGCTGGGCGAGCGCCGCGGACGGGGCCTTCGCCCGCAGCAGCCGCCGCCGGTACCACTCGTTCGACACGATCAGGAAGAGGATGATCACGCCTTGCAGGACGAGAATCAGGTCTTTCGGGACTTCGGTGTTGAAGCTCATCACGAACCCGAGCCGCGAAATCGCCCCGAACAGGAGCGCCGCGAAGAGGATCCCGACCGGGTGGTTGTTGCCCAGAATCGCGACCGCGAGGCCCATGAATCCCTTGAGGCCGTAGCCGACCGCGTCGTCCTGGTGGAAGCGGTACTTGTACCCCATCACGAAGTCGAGCGCGACCAGCCCGGCGAGCGCCCCCGAGAGGGTCATGGCGAGGACGATGTTCCAGCGGACGGCGATGCCGCCGTACTCGGCCGCCGAGGCGTTCTGCCCCACCGCGCGCATCTCGTATCCCCAGCGGGTGCGCCATAGGAAGGCCCAGACCAGCGCGCAGGCGCCGAACGCGAAGAACAGGCTCGCGCCCAGGTAGATCGACGCGGGGAACTCCCACCCGAAGAGCGATTTCAGCATCGCCGACATGCGGGGAAGCCGCGCCGCGGCCACGATCTCGGCGGTCTGCGGGATCATCCCCTCGGCCTTGTAGTGCTCGTTGACCAGGTACTGGGTCAGCGCGACCGCGATGAAATTCATCATGATCGTGATGATGACCTCGTGGGAGCCGCGGTAGGCCTTGAGCAGCCCGGGCACGGCTCCCCACGCGCCTCCACCGATCATCGCGGCGAGCCCGCAGAGGGGGATCATCACCCAGGCCGAATCGACGTTCACGGTGAAGCCGACCCAGGCGCAACAGAAACAGGCGAGGACGATCTGGCCCTGGGCGCCGATGTTGATCAGCCCGCAGTGGAAGGCGAGGGCGATGGAGAGCCCGGCGAACACGAGCGGGGTGGTCTCGGCGAGGATGTAGCCGACGTTGGTGGTGACCGCGCGCGCGTTCGAGAAGAAGGCCGAGAACGTCTTCTCCACCACCTCGACCGGGCTCTGGCCGATCGCGGCGACGAAGATCACGCCCACCAGCGCCGCGAGCGCGATCGCCATGAGCGGCGGGACCAGCCGCTGGACGAAGGGGGAGCGGATCATCGGACGCACCCCCCCGAAGGCCTGCTCCGGTCCGTGCGCGAGTGAAACCCGGGCCTGCTCCGGTCCGTGCGCGAGTGAAACCCGGGCCTGCTCCGGTCCGTGCGCGAGCCGCGCCCAAGGGCGACGCCGCGCCGAGTTCCATCACCGGAGGGTCGATCGGCGCATGACCGCAGCTGCGCTCGTCCTCCTTGCCCTTGCCCTTGCCCTTGCCCTTGCCTTCGCCGGCTGGCTCCCTTCGCCACGACTCGGGCCGAGCCGGAGAAGGGGTCGGCGCGCCCATCCGTGTGCGAGTAGAGCCCGAAGGCGCCGGCGATCGTGCTGCTCATGCCGCCGCTCCCGCCATCATCCGGCCCAGCTTCTGCTCGGTGGCCTGCTCGCGGTCGAGCACCCCCATCACCCTGCCCTTGTAGAAGACGGCGATGCGGTCGGACAGGGCCATCACCTCGGAGAGCTCCGCGGAGACCAGCAGCACGGCGACGCCCTGGTCGCGGGCGGCGATGATCCGGCGGTGAATGAACTCGATCGCGCCGATGTCGACGCC
>ORJL010678476.1_pt1 | contig 23055 bp, 36 predicted proteins | sample 1779941 | NCBI WGS metagenome assembly ORJL01 (sample SAMEA104232317, study PRJEB22302) | groundwater metagenome | biome: forest; feature: aquifer; material: groundwater | place: USA | collected 2011-08-07 | depth 5.8 m
AGTATATAATAAATTCAGTTATCAGAGAACTTATCAGGGGGTATTGGAATGGCAAGACAGAAATATGCGAGGACCAAGCCTCATCTAAATGTCGGCACCATAGGTCATATCGACCACGGCAAGACGACCTTAACCGCGGCGATAACCAAGACTCAGGCTCTTAAAGGGATGGCTAACTTCCGTGCCTTCGACTCTATCGATAATGCTCCCGAGGAAAGAGCAAGAGGTATTACTATAGCCATTGCTCACATAGAGTACGAGACGGACAAGCGCCACTATGCCCATGTTGACTGCCCGGGGCATGCTGACTACATAAAGAATATGATCACAGGCGCCGCTCAGATGGACGGAGCTATCCTGGTGGTAGCCGCCGATGACGGCCCGATGCCGCAGACCAGAGAGCACATACTTCTGGCCCGGCAGGTGGAGGTCCCTTACATAGTTGTATTCATGAACAAGGTAGACCTCAACCCCGACCCCGAGCTTTTAGACCTGGTGGAGCTAGAGCTAAGGGAGCTGCTTTCTAAATACGGTTATCCTGGTGATACTCTCCCCATAATTAGAGGGACCGCAAGGGCCGCTTTGGAAAGCCCTTCTACAGACCCAAGCTCTCCGGAATACCAGTGTATCAATGAGCTAATGGATGCTATTGATGAATTCATACCGGAGCCAGTAAGGGCCAATGATAAGCCATTTCTTATGCCCGTAGAAGATGTCTTCGGCATAAAGGGCAGAGGGACAGTAGTTACTGGGCGAGTAGAGCGTGGTATGGTCAAGATAGGGGACGAGATAGAGATTGTCGGGATCAAGGACACTCGCAAGACCGTGGTCACCGGAGTGGAAATGTTCCATAAGCAGATGGACGATGCACAGTCCGGAGATGCTGTAGGCTGTCTGCTGAGAGGTATTGAGCGGGACGACGTGGAGCGAGGCCAGGTCTTGGCCAGGCCTGGCACTATAAGGCCACATACCGACTTCGAGGCAGAAGTTTACGTGCTGGCAAAAGAAGAAGGTGGTCGTCATACCCCGTTCTTCTCCGGCTATAGGCCGCAATTTTATATAAGAACGACCGATGTAACTGGCAGCGTTGAACTGGGAGAGGGTGTAGAGATGGTGATGCCTGGAGACCGCCTTACGATGACCGTGCACCTCGGCCAGCCGGTGGCCATCGAAGAGGGTCTTCGCTTCGCTATCCGTGAAGGCGGCAGGACGGTGGGAGCCGGATTGCTGACCAAGGTACTGGAATAAGGAGTATTGTAAGCTGTGGCGAGGCAAAAGATACGTATTAAGCTTAAGGCCTTTGACCATAAGCTTATAGATCAGTCAGCAGAACAAATTGTAGATACTGCAGAGCGCACCGGTGCCGGCGTTGCCGGCCCGGTGCCGCTACCGACACACATTCGTAAGTTCACCGTGATCCGGTCTCCTCATATAGACAAAGACTCCAGAGAACAGTTTGAGATCAGGACATATAAGCGGCTTATCGACGTCTTAGACCCTACATCCAGGACGGTGGATGCGCTTATGCGACTTAACTTACCATCAGGCGTGGATATCGAGATTAAGCTTTAGGAATTTTGCCCCTTCGGCAAGGATGAGGCGACTCTTCGACAATCCCTTCGGCACGGCTCAGGAGAACCTCGGGACAGCGCCTTGCTATCATAGGACAAGTTAATGAGTACAATTTTAGGTAAGAAACTGGGGATGACCCACATTTTTCAAGAGGATGGCCTAGTAACTCCGGTTACGGCCGTAGAGGCCGGTCCGTGTGTGGTCATCCAAATAAAGACTACTGCCAGAGACGGCTACCAGGCTGTCCAGGTGGGCTTTGGCCATGCCAAGAAAATCAACTCTCCTTTAAAAGGTCACCTCCGTGGGCTGGGAGAGTTCCGCTATCTTAAGGAATTTAGAGTAGATAATATAGAGGACTACTCCGTGGGCCAGACGATAGATACGAGTATTTTTGGCCCTGGAGATTACGTGGATGTCATAGGTATATCCAAGGGCAAAGGATTTGCCGGCGGAGTAAAGCGCCATCACTTCAGTGGTGGACCCAAGACCCACGGCCAGTCTGACAGGCATAGAGCGCCAGGATCGATTGGCTCTGGAACCACGCCGGGGCGTGTGTACAAGGGCCTCAAGATGGCTGGGCACATGGGCGTGGACCAGGTCACGGTCCAAAACCTGAAAGTGGTTAGAAGTGATTCAGACAAAAACCTGTTGCTCATAAAGGGCGCGGTACCAGGACCTAAGAATGGCTTTCTTGTGATCAGGAAGGCCAAGAAGAAGGGTTAAGGCTGATTTATGGAACTGGCTGTATTCAATACCTCTGGAGAAGAGGTACGCAAGATAGAAGTAAGTGATGACGTGTTCAACGCGCCGCGTCGTGGAGACCTGTTACACCAGGCATTGACCAGGCAGTTGGCTAACGCCAGACAAGGTACTGCGGATACTAAGACCAGGGGGGAGGTAGCGGGCAGTACTTCTAAATTGTTTCGTCAGAAGGGTACCGGGCGAGCAAGGCAGGGCGGCTCCAGGGCGCCTCATCGAAGACACGGTGGTATCGTATTCGGCCCACACCCGCGCGACTATCGTCAGGATATGCCCAAAAAAATGAGGAGGCTGGCGATACTTTCCGCTCTATCAAGCAAGGTAGCTGATGAAGAGTTGATGGTGGTCGAGGCATTGGACCTTCCAGACCCCAGCACCAAGAGAATGACAGAAATTATAAAAAATATGCGGCTTGGACACTCGGTCCTAATCGTGACTGAAAACAGCAACGAGAATGTGGTCAGGTCGGCACGGAACATACCACGGATATGGACATCTCCTGCCTCGGTGCTGAATGTAGGCGATATTCTAAAATACAGAAGAGTCCTAATGACTGAGGGCGCCATAAGGAGAGTGGAAGAGCTCTGGGGAGCCAAGACGGCTTCGCGGTCGGATGCTACCTAGCCCGTTCCTTGAGGCTCTCGAAGGGACGGGCTTCGAAGGAACGCCCTAAGCTATTTTAGAGATAATTGAGATAAAAAGATGGATATTTACGAGGTCATAAGAAGGCCGTTAATTACGGAAAAAAGCACGATGCTCCAGGGAGTTGGCAAGTACACTTTTGAGGTAGCCATAGATGCCAACAAGCAGCAGATAAGAGAGGCCGTGGAAAAGGCCTTCAACGTCAAAGTGGATACCGTAAATACGGTAACAATGAAGGGGAAAATCAAGCGCATGGGGCGCAACTTAGGTAGGACCAAGGACTGGAAGAAGGCGGTTGTGACCCTCAAATCTGGAGAGAAAATAGAATTCTTTGAGGGTGTGTAACACACTTGGGCGGAAGTATTATCAGGGGAATTATTTATGCCTATAAAAATTTATAAACCAACATCGCCAGGCCGCCGAGGAATGTCGGCCCCTACCTTTGAGGAGCTTACTAAGTCAGAGCCCGAGAAGTCTCTTACAATGTCGCTAAAGAGGAAGGCAGGTAGGAACTTTCGAGGTAAGATCACAGTGCGGCACCGTGGCGGAGGCGCACAACGTCAGCTTAGGATCATAGATTTTAAGCGAAACAAGTTTGGTGTTCCTGGAAAAGTCCATTCTATAGAATACGATCCCAATCGCTCGGCCCGGATTGCTCTAATCCACTATGTTGATGGCGAGAAGCGCTACATTCTGGCCCCCGTTGGTCTTACTGTTGGCTCTACCATAATGTCTGGACCTGGATCAGAAATAAGACCAGGCAACGCGATGCCCATGAGGTCTATGCCAACAGGTACGGTTATCCATAACATAGAGATGAAGCAGGGCAAAGGAGGCCAGTTGGTGCGCAGTGCGGGAGCATCTGCACAGCTAATGGCTAAAGAGGGGGATCTTGTGCTCATCAGAATGCCTTCCGGCGAGATGAGGCGAGTCCATGCTGACTGTGTAGCTACTATAGGCCAGGTAGGCAATGAGGACCATTCCAATATAAAGCTTGGTAAAGCCGGAAGGAACAGGCACTTGGGCAAGCGGCCCTCGGTGCGCGGCTCTGCCATGAATCCCACCGACCACCCACATGGAGGTGGAGAAGGCAAGGCGCCGATAGGCATGCCAGGCCCTAAGACGCCCTGGGGTAAACCGGCTCTGGGTTATCGCACCAGACATAATAAATCCACCAATAAGTGGATTGTAAAGCACAGGAGTTAGGAAAGTGTCTCGTTCTACCAAAAAAGGTCCCTACGTAGACGAAAAGCTGCTAAAGAAGATCAGCGCGATGAATAGTAGCGGCGAAAAGACGGTGATTAAGACTTGGGCTAGGGCATCAGTAATTGTCCCCCAGATGGTTGGACATACTATTGCTGTCCATGATGGCCGCCGGCACGTGCCTGTTTTTGTTACCGAGAACATGGTGGGCCATAGGCTAGGTGAGTTCGCTCTGACGAGAATGTTTAGGGGCCATGCTGGCAGCTCTGACAGAGGCCAGAGAAGACGCTAGGAGTAGTGTACTTCTAATACTGGAGTTTAGTAGCCATGAGGGTATCAGCAACTGCAAAAAATGTGGGGGTGTCTCCACGCAAGGTCAGACTTATCTTGGACCAAGTCAAAGGCCAGAGAGTAACGGATGCGATGTACATGCTTACCTACCTTTCATCGCCTACTGCCAAGGTGGTCGCGAAGGTGGTCAAGTCTGCTGCCGCCAACGCAGAGAATACCTACAATATGCTTCCAGCAACACTTAAGGTAGTACTGGCCTATGCCGATGAGGGTAAAACTCTTAAGCGGTTTCGACCTCGCTCCAGAGGTAGGGTGAGTCCTATTCTTAAGCGCTCAAGCCATATAACTGTAGTAGTAGATGAGGAGAGATAATTGGGACAGAAAGTCCATCCCGTAGGCTTCCGTATAGGAGTTATTAAGGACTGGCATTCCAAATGGTATGCTGAAAAAGAGTATACCAACCTGATCCAGGAAGATCGGGCTATAAGGGATCTTATAGGTAGCAAATTTAAGGATGCTGGTATCTCTAAGGTAGAAATAGACCGGGGGGCCAACCAGGTCACAGCCACAATCCATGCGTCTAGACCCGGCATAGTCATTGGCCGTAGTGGTCAAAGGGTTGACGAGTTGCGTACGCAGCTTGAGGCTGTTACGGGCAAGCGTGTACGCGTTAACATTCAGGAGATCCGTGTGCCTGAGTTAGATGCATACTTAGTGGCCAAGAATATAGCGGACCAGATCGAGAGAAGGGTATCCTACCGAAGAGCTATCAAGCAGGCTGTGACTAGGTCTATGCAGCGTGGCGCTCAGGGGATAAAAGTTCTTGCAAGCGGGCGGCTGGGCGGTGCGGAGATGTCTCGCAAGGAAAAGGAGATGGAGGGGCGAGTGCCGCTTCAGACCATCAGAGCGGATATAGACTATGGCATAGCTGTAGCCCATACCACCCTTGGAACTATAGGGATCAAGGTATGGCTTTACAAAGGAGATATACTGCCGGAGCGCAAAACGAGAATGCCAGAGGCGCCGATAGATGGGCAGGCCGTCGCTACCGAGGAAGAGCTGGCTCCTGTGGGTGAGGTTGAGATAGCTGGCATCGAAGAGCAAGCTGCCGGTGCCGAGCCTGGTGAAGGACAGGAGGCTTAAGACCGATGCTTCAACCCAGTAGGACTAAATACCGCAAAATGCACCGTGGCAGGATGAGGGGCAAAGCTGAAAATGGCAGCACTGTCGCTTTCGGAGAGTTTGGGCTCCAGGCCCTGGAACCGGCCTGGATAACCAGCCGGCAGATAGAAGCTGCCAGAAGGGCGATCACGCACCACGTGCGCCGAGGCGGGAAGGTATGGATACGAATTTTCCCAAGCAAGTCGGTGACCTCGCGGCCTGCCGAGACCAGAATGGGCAGTGGCAAGGGTGCTCCGGACCACTGGGTAGCCGTGGTCAGACCCGGCAGGGTAATGTTCGAGATGGCTGGCGTTCCGGAGGATGTAGCCCGCCAGGCTATGAGACTTGCCGCCCACAAGTTTCCTATCCAGACCAAGTTTGTCGTCAAAGAGACTGCCGAAGCCGGATAAGGCGCCTTCTATCCTAAGTATAAGAGTGTTTCATCCTTCGCCAAGCCTGCACGGCATTTCCAAGGGGTTAGCGAAGGGAACCATATAGAGGGTATTAGATAGTGAAGCCACAAGAAATAAGACAAATGAGCAGTGATCAAATAGCCGAGCGCTTGGAGGAAATTCAAAGAGGGCTCTTCAACCTGCGCTTTAGATTAGCTACCAGGCAGCTAAGCAATTCTAGCGAGTTACGGAAAATCAAGAAGGATGTAGCTAGACTGAAGACTGCCATACGAGAAAGAGAGATCGCTAGAGAGATGGAGCAACAAGAAGGGGGTGCCTCTTAACTATGGCAGGAGGTAAAAGAACCCTATTAGGCCGTGTCGTTAGTAACAAAATGAGCCAGACTGTAGTGGTAGAGGTAGAAACAAGCAAGAGACATCCTCTCTACCGGAGAACTATTCGCACTCGTAAGCGTTACAAGGCTCACGACGCAAATAGTGTATGCTCTCAGGGCGATCTGGTTTCTATTATAGAGTCTCGTCCGATATCAAAGGACAAGAGATGGCTAGTTCGTGAGGTCATTGGGCATCTAGAGGCCCCAGAGGTCACGGAAGAGGATGTGGATATAACGCCGGTTCGTGAGGCCGTAGTAACTATAGCGGAGCGAGAAGAACCAGAGACAACGGCCGAAGAAGAGGATACCGAAGAGGAAGAGGACGAGGAGGAGGATGATGATGACGGGGATGAAGACGACGAGGATGAGGAGGATGACGGGGATGAAGACGAGGATGAAGATTCGACCCCATCTTCACCATCCACGCCTTCCGAAAGGGATAGGGAAAGATGATACAGAAGTTCAGTCGTCTTAGAGTTGCTGACAACTCTGGGGCGAGGCAGATAATGTGTATACAGGTCCCCGGTGGCACCAGGCGAAGATATGCCAGGGTTGGCGACGTTATCGTAGCTTCAGTAAAGCAGGCCACGCCTGGTGGTGGCGTCAAAAAGGGGGATGTAGTGAAGGCCGTAGTGGTCAGGCAGGTGCAACCTTACAGGAGACCAGACGGTTCTTATATCAGGTTTGACGAGAACGCAGCAGTCATATTGACGGAACGCAATGCTCCCAGGGGTACCAGAATATTTGGTCCCGTAGCCAGGGAGTTGAGAGACCGGAATTTTATGAGAATACTATCTTTGGCACCTGAGGTGCTGTAATGAGCGCTAAGATACGCAAAAATGACGTAGTAATGGTTAGGTCAGGCAAGGACCGTGGCAGGCAAGGTAAGGTTATATCGGTTGACCCAAAAGAGGGCCGTGTTGTTGTAGAGGGAATTAACATTATAAAGCGGCATACCAAGCCCCGTAGTATGATGCAGCAGGGCGGAATAGTAGAACGAGAGGCATCGATCGACCTATCTAACATCGTCCTTGTGTGCAGCAGTTGCAGTAAGCCTACAAGGACCGGATTCAAGTTGCTTGAGAACGGTAACAAGGTTAGATTCTGTAAAAAATGTAGCGAGACAGTGGACTAAGAATATGCCTCCTAGACTAAAAGAGCTTTATCAGAAAGAAATTGTTCCAACTTTAATCGGAGAGTTTAATTACCAGAACCCAATGGAGGCCCCTAGGCTAGTTAAGGTTGTGCTGAACATTGGGCTGGGCGAGGCTATTCAAAACGCAAGGGCTATGGATAGCGCCACAGGTGACCTGGCCACTATCACCGGCCAGCGTCCGGTAATAACTAGGGCAAAGCGCTCCATAGCTCAGTTTCGTCTGAGGACGGGCATGCCAATTGGAGCCATGGCAACTCTAAGAGGCCATAGGATGTACTACTTCCTTGATAAGCTGATCAACGCCACCCTGCCGCGTATTAGAGATTTTAGAGGTGTTCCAAGAGACGCTTTTGATGGAAGAGGGAACTATAACCTCGGGCTTAGAGAGCAAATTATATTCCCGGATATAGACTATGACAGGGTAGACAAGATACGCGGTCTTGAGGTAGCTATTGTCACCTCAGCCAAGACTGATGAAGAGGCCAGGAAGCTCTTGGAGCTTTTAGGTATGCCTTTTACTAAGACATAGCAGGCGCAGAGGATTATATGGCAAAGACTTCTAAAATCGTTAAATCAACAAGAACGCCGAAATACAAAGTACAGCAGCACAGCCGCTGCAAGAGGTGCGGGCGCCCTAGAGCTTATATGAGGATGTTTGGCCTCTGTCGCATATGTTTCAGGGAAATGGCCAGCACTGGCCTGCTTCCTGGCGTCAGGAAATCCAGTTGGTAGACCTTGAGGGGTATGTCATGGCAACTTCAGATCCTATTGCAGATATGTTAACAAGAATACGCAATGCTGTAACCGCTCGCCACGATACGGTAAATGTGCCGTCATCTAAGATGAAAGTGGCCATTGCTAAAGTATTGAAGGATGAGGGGTTTGTGAAGGACTACGAGATTATTAGCGATAACCATCAGGGTACTATCAAGCTACATCTTAACTATATAGAGCGGAATCGTGCGGCGATCACAGGTCTTAAGCGAGTAAGCAAGCCTGGTCTCCGCGTGTATGTACAGCGAAAAGAGATACCTAGAGTATACGGTGGCCTAGGAGTGGCTATCATGTCTACTCCAAAAGGTGTTATGACCGGGCAAGACGCATGGCGTCAGCAGCTAGGCGGCGAGCTCCTATGTTACGTATGGTAATAAGCTCCTGACCGGAAGCAGGTCCCTCAGGTCAAGCGTTCAGGCACACCGCTTAACAAACTCGCAAGCTCAGAGGTTAATTAGATGTCCAGAATAGGTAACAAACCGATACCAGTTCCGTCGGGTGTGACAGTAGATACTGCCGGAAGCACTATATCAGTAAAAGGGCCTAAGGGCCAGCTATCAGCTTCTTTCCATCCAGAGATCAAGGTAGAGCTGGCAGATAGCGTTCTTAGGGTGTCTAGACCAAATGATGACCGCCAATTTAGGGCTCTCCATGGTCTCACCAGAAGCTTGCTAGCCAACATGGTCACAGGTGTTACCGATGGCTTTAAGAAGGAGATGGAGCTGGTTGGCGTAGGTTATAGGGTGCAACAGAGTGGCAGTAATATTACCCTACAGCTAGGGTATTCCCATCCTATAGAGGTTGAGCCACCTGATGGAATAACTTTTATTGTATCTGGCGCTACGAGGTTGGCTGTAGAAGGAATTGATAAGCAGCTCGTTGGCGAAGTAGCAGCTAAGATCCGAAGGTACCGCCCCCCCGAGCCATACAAGGGTAAAGGCGTACGATATATGGGGGAAGTAGTACGTAGAAAAGCCGGTAAAAGCGGTAAAATCGGCAGTAAGAAGGGGAGATAAGTCTTGCCAAGGGTCAAAACTTCATCAGAGGCGCGCAGGCGCAGGCATCAAAGAGTTCGAAAAAGGCTCTCGGGTCTTCACGGGCGTCCTAGACTTGCTGTCTTCCGCAGCTTGAATCATATTTATGCCCAAGTCATAGATGACACCAATGGCAATACCTTGGTGGCTGCTTCGAGTCTCGACGCTGAAATAAAAGGCCAGGGAGATGACACGGCCAAGACGGCTGTAGCGGAACTCGTAGGTTCCCGAGTGGCCAAAAAAGCTTTGGAGGCTGGTATTACCTCTGTCGTATTTGACAGAGGCGGCTTCAGGTATCACGGGAGAGTAAAAGCTCTCGCGGAAGCAGCTAGAAGCGCCGGTTTAGACTTTTAAGATAGACTTAATAGGGAATGTACGAATCTCAATCCCTATAACAAGAGGATGACAGTAATTGCATTCAGTCTAAAACTGAGTGAGGAATGAAATATATATGGTTACGGTTGAGACTAGAAGCAGATTAGATACCAGAGATATGGAACTCACTGAGCGAGTCGTGAGGATCAATAGGGTGGCCAAGGTAGTGAAGGGAGGTCGCCGGTTTAGCTTCAGCGCGCTGGTAGTTGTTGGTGACGGATCTGGGCATGTGGGTATCGGCCTCGGTAAGGCCAATGAAGTGCCTTCCGCCATACGAAAGGCAGGTCAGATCGCAAGAAAGAATATGTTCCTGGTCCCAATGCGAGGAACAACCATTCCGCATGAAATAATGGGGGAATTTGACGCAGCCAGAGTAATGCTGAAACCAGCCTCGGCCGGTACTGGAGTTGTTGCTGGTGGTGCGGTGAGAGCTGTGATGGAGTCTGCCGGAATTAAGGATATACTTACCAAGTCGTTGGGAAGTGCGAACGCTATCAATGTGGCCAAGGCTTGCATAAAAGGACTAGGTGAATTGCGACTCCCGGAAGAGGCGTACCGTCGCAGAATGGCCTCCGCTGGTAGGCCTATAGATCCCACCCGGGGTCAGGCCCCTCGTCCTTCTAGGGCACGCGAGGCTATCGCTCCTCAAGAGCCCTCCGTACAGACCCTTAGACAGGAAGGCCCTTCGGTGGCTCCAGTACCGCGCTCAGAAGATGATCCTCAGGACATGCCTCAGAGTACCCTTCAGGAGGGGCAGGAAGAACGCAGTGGCGAATAAATTAAAGATAACTCTAAAACACAGCGGCATAGGCAACAAAGAGGACCAGAAGCGGACAATAAAGGCTCTGGGTCTGCGTCGCCTGAACTATAGTGTCCTCGTTGAGGACAACAGGACTATGCGCGGTATGATCACCAAGATAAGGCATCTTGTTGCGGTAGAGGAGGTGTCTGAGTGAGAATTCATGATCTTAAGCCTGCTCCAGGATCCAAGAGGGATCCCAAGAGACTTGGACAGGGCCATGGTAGCGGCACAGGTACTTATGCAGGCCGTGGACTAAAAGGGCAGAAGGCCCGTTCTGGTGGTGGTGTCAGAAGAGGTTTTGAAGGTGGCCAGTTGCCTCTGATCAAGCGCATGCCGAGTAAGCGAGGCTTTACTAACATATTCAAAATACAGTATCAGCTTGTGAAGCTTGGCCAATTAGATAGATTTGAGGCAAACGCAGAGGTTACCCCTGATCTTCTGGAAGCTGTTGGTATTATCGACAATAAAAACAAGCCTATAAAAGTCTTGAGTGGCGGAAGCCTTTCGAAAGCAATAAGTATTTCGGCTGACAAATTCTCAGCCAGTGCGGTAGAGAACATCCATGTCGCCGGTGGCAAGACCCTGGGGCGTGACCTACAACCGGTTCTGGCTCAGGAAGAAGCTCCTCCCGAAGAGTCTCCCACTAAAGAGCGAAGGAGACGTAGATCGGCCGCTCAGCAGGAAGAGAGTCGGTCCGAAGAAGCAGCTCCAGAAGGGCAGAGCGATGCTTGAGAATCTACTAAACGCTTGGAGGTCGCCAGACCTAAGGCGCAAGATACTATTTACTCTAGGCATCCTACTGATATTCCGGTTTATCGCCCACGTACCGGTGCCGGGCATAGACAGAACTCAGTTGCAGTTGTTACTTCAACAGAACCAGCTTTTAGGGTTCCTGGATATCTTCAGCGGTGGCGCCTTTAGAAACTTGAGCGTGGCTTCATTAGGAGTCTACCCGTATATAACTGCTTCTATCATCATGCAGTTGATGTCGCCGGTCATACCTGCTCTGGCCAATCTGGCCAAGGAAGGTGAGTTGGGTAGGCACAGGATAAACCAGTATACTCACTGGATGACGGTGCCCCTGGCCGCCTTACAGGGCTATGGCCAGTTAGTACTGCTACAGAGCCAGGGGGTTGTGAGTGGAATTGGGCTTTCGGGGCCAAACCTTTTGCCAACTTTGGCGATGGTAGCATCGATAACCGCCGGTACGGTCCTGTTGGTCTGGATGGGAGAGCTGATAACTGAAAACGGAATAGGGAATGGCGTTTCGATTATCATCTTTGGCGGTATAGTCGCGGGGCTGCCGCAGATAGTTGGCCAGAGCTTTTTGCCTGGCAGCGAACTAGCTGGAATTATCGTATTCGCTTTGTTAGGTTTGATAATAGTCGGAGCCATAGTATATTTCCAGGAAGCCCAGCGCCGCATCCCGGTGCAGTACGCACGAAGCGTCTTTAGGGGAGGGCGAATGTACCGTCAGGGGGGAGCTACCCATATCCCTCTAAGGATAAACTCGGCTGGCATGATACCCTTGATATTTGCGGCCTCAATAATGATATTTCCGGGAATGATGGCCAGCTTTTTCTTGACTTCTGACGTAGGATGGGTTGCTTCAGGCGCCCAGTTTATCAATCGCATGTTTGATACAACCGGCATATTCTATTGGCTTTTCTATTTTATCTTGGTGGTAGCCTTTACGTTCTTCTATACAATAGTGATATTCCAGCAGCAGAACTTAGCAGAGACTCTCCAGAAGAATGGAGGGTTTATTCCCGGAATAAGGCCCGGGCGCCCAACTGCGGAATACCTGAATTCTGTTTTATTTAGAATCACCTGGGCCGGCGCCATTTTCTTAGGCTTGATAGCTATTATGCCGTTCCTGGCACAGATAATAACCGGTGTTAGGGCGCTTCAACTTAGCAGCACGGCGCTTCTCATCGTAGTTGGAGTGGCTTTGGATACCATGCGGCAGTTGGAAGCCCAGTTGATGATGCGAAACTACGAGGGCTTTATAAGATAGGCCCTTTCAGAGACCTTGTGACAAGGAGTTTAACTTAATGTACGTTGTTCTATTGGGCCCGCCCGGCGCAGGAAAGGGTACGCAGGCGACACAGATATCAAAAACATTTTCCCTAGCTCATGTGGCTTCGGGCGATCTGTTTAGAGCAGCCATGAATAGTGGGAGTGAGTTAGGCCAACAGGCTAAGGCGTATTACGATAGAGGCGAATTAGTACCGGATGAACTGGCTATCAGGCTGGTGATGTCGAGACTGAACGAGCCGGACTGTGCTTCTGGTTGTCTATTGGATGGCTTCCCGCGCACAATTCAGCAGGCCGAGGCTCTGGATAAAGGCTTTAGTGCCGAAAACAAGAGCATAGACAAGGTGCTTTATGTAAAAGTCTCTGAAGATGAGCTTTTGAGAAGATTATCCGGCCGCTGGATATGTAGAAATTGCCAGACACCTTATCATATGGTCAGTTCTCCACCAAAGGTTGCGGGCAAATGTGATCAGTGTGGCGGCGAGCTTTACCAGCGTTCCGACGATACGCCTGAAACGGCCAAAAATCGGCTCGGTGTTTATTTTAGAGAGACAGCCCCTCTAATCTCTTATTACACCGATCAGAGCAAGCTGGTAGAGATCAACGGCGATCAGTCCATCGACAAAGTCGGTGAGGACCTGGAAGCAGTTCTCAAAAAGTAAGGAAGCCTACAATGAGTGGCGGGATAATTCTTAAGTCTGATAGAGAAATAGAGATCATGCGACAGGCAGGGAAGTTTCTGGCTGAGGTCCTGGAGGTATTACAGACATCTGTCCGTCCTGGTATAACAACGGCAGATCTGGACGTGATTGCAGCAAGGGAGATCGAGAAGAGGAAGGTGGAGCCATCCTTCTTGGGTTATAGGGGATTTCCGGCTTATATTTGTGTCTCAATAAATGACGAAATAGTTCATGGCATTCCAGGGTCAAAGGTTATAAAAGAAGGCGACATAGTGAGTATAGACGCTGGCCTTGTATACAAAGGTTTCCAGAGTGATAGCGCCGTGACTGTACCCGTAGGAGTAGTTCCGGATGATGTATTGAAACTGATTGACACCACCAGGGACTCCCTGACGGCAGGAATTAAGGCCGCAAGTCCCGGTGCAAGGGTGGGAGATATATCGTCGGCTGTGCAGCAGTATGTAGAGTCACGCGGGTATTCGGTAGTCAGGGAGTATGTGGGTCACGGAATAGGCAGAAACTTGCATGAGGACCCTCAGATACCAAACTATGGGACAGCCGGAAAAGGAATCCCTTTAAAAAAGGGCATGGTGATAGCTATTGAGCCCATGGTAAACGTGGGCGATTGGCGCACTAAGCTTGCTCCGGACAACTGGACGGTCTCTACCCTCGACGGAAGTCTGTCGGCACATTTCGAGCATACGATCGCCATAACCGAAAATGGCCCTGAGATCCTAAGCGCTCTTTGACTCTATAAGTCTCAATCCTTTAAGATGATGATGGCCTTATAACAAGGCAAAATATAGTGATGGAGTAAGTAATATAAAGCAGAGTACATATGCCTAAAAAGGATACCATTGAGGTAGAAGGGACAGTGGCTGAATCTCTACCAAACGCTATGTTCTGGGTAGAGCTAGCTAACGGCCACAAAGTGTTGACTCATATCTCGGGCAAGATCCGTATGAATTTTATCAGGATATTACCTGGTGATAGAGTGTTGGTAGAATTATCTCCTTACGATCTTACTAGAGGTCGCATTACCTATAGGTTCAAATAACTCTCGTAACTGGCCGCCCCTTGGTCTCATCAAGCGAGACAGCTTAGGTCGGTATGGCGCCGTGAACGGCGGGCCAATTAGATAAAGAATAGACTAAGTGGCATGTTGGTGAATATAATGGTCCCCACTCGGTCTGTAGAGACGCCACATGTTGTGTCTTTACAGACCGAGTAGGGCTTGCCAAATCGTTAGCGGGGCATGGCGACGCAAGTCCCGATCCCAGATTGACATGACTAAGCGAAAGGTGAAGTAGAAATGAAAGTCCGAGCGTCTGTAAAACCTAGATGCGAAAAGTGCCGAATCATTCGTAGAAGAGGCGCCGTTCTCATAATATGTGAGAACCCGAGGCACAAGCAGCGCCAGGGATAGATTAGCAAGGAGAGAAACATGGCTAGGGTTGCTGGTGTAGATATTCCTAACAACAAGCAAATAGAGTTTTCCCTTCAATATATTTACGGGCTGGGAGCTAAGAACACCAAGGACATTCTCTCCCAGGCGGGTATCTCCCCGGCCACTATGACCAGGGACCTTAGTGAAGAAGACGTAGGTCGCCTGCGAGATGTCATAGACCGTAACTATATTGTGGAAGGGGACCTCCGGCGTGAGGTCAATGGTAATGTAAGGCGATTAGTGGAGATAAGCTGCTATCGTGGCATAAGGCACAGACGGGGTCTTCCGGTGCATGGACAGAGGACTAGAACCAACGCACGCACTAAGCGCGGAGATAGGAAGACAGTAGCTGGACGCCGCCGTGCTGCTGCGAAGAAATAGGTAAGTAGGATATGGCTGAAAGAAAAAGAAGACAAGGTAGAACTAGAGAAAGAAAGTCCGTCCCTGTGGGTAGGGCATACATTCAGTCCACTTTCAACAACACACTTGTTACCTTGACCGATATGAATGGGAACGTCCTCTCATGGAGTAGCTCCGGCTCCTCCGGTTTTAAGGGTTCAAGAAAGAGTACTCCTTTTGCAGCCCAGTTAGCTGCCGAGAGTGCTGTAAAGAGGGCGATGGAGCATGGCCTAAGGCAGGTGGATGTTTTTGTAAAAGGTGCAGGTAGCGGAAGAGAGGCTGCTATACGCTCGCTTCAGTCCGCCGGGCTAAATGTGACCAGCATAAGAGATGTCACTCCAATTCCACATAATGGATGTAGACCACCCAAGAGGAGGCGCGTGTAGTACATGGCTAGATATACAGGTCCTGTCTGCCGCCTTTGCAGACGCGCCGGCGAGAAGCTATTCCTTAAAGGGGAGAAGTGTACTACTCCTAAGTGTCCGGTAGAGAGACGTAATTATCCACCTGGACAGAGGCAGACGAGACGTCGCAAGCTGTCCGACCGTGGCGTTCAGTTGAGAGAGAAGCAAAAGGCTAAGGCCATTTACGGAGTGCTAGAGAGGCAGTTTTGGAAGCACTTCGAAGAGGCGGAGCGACGCCCCGGCGTTACCGGCCATAACCTCCTTCAGATACTGGAGAGGAGGTTGGATAATGTCGTTTATCGTATGGGATTTGCGGACTCCAGAAACCAGGCCAGGCAGATAGTGCGTCACGGCCACATAATCGTAAACGCGCGTCGTACTAACATACCATCTTTCATGGTCAAGCCGGGAGATGTTATAACTTGGCGTGAAGTGGCTACCAAGGGTGTTACTTATCAGGATATGGCGGAGAAAATTAAGAACCGCCTTATTCCTCTCTGGCTGAGCGTTGACATGGCTAACATGTCCGGAAATATCTTGCACGCTCCGGTGAGAGAAGAAATAGATGCGAATATTAATGAACAGACCATTGTAGAGTATTACTCTAGATAGCCTTTCTTGGAGACATTAGGCTGTTATGGTTCTGTATTGGAGGACTTCGAGTTGTCCCAGCAGATGGTTACACCAGAAGTTAAGATAGAGATCTCCACAGACGATTATGCACGTCTGGTGGTAGAGCCGTTAGAGAGCGGGTTTGGAGCTACGCTAGGTAATAGCCTCCGCAGGGTTCTTCTTAGCTCTCTCCCCGGTGCAGCTGTTACTTGGGTAAAGGTCAATGAGGTACAACACGAGTTTGCTCCTATACCTCACCTTAAAGAGGACACGATAGGGTTCCTGCTTAATGTTAAGGAGCTACGTCTGCGCCCCTTATCGAACCGGTCCGGTAGACTATTTCTTGATGTAGTAGGTAAGGGCGTTGTTACTGCTGCCGATATCAGGCCGTCATCTGATTTTGAGATAGCCAATCCAGAACTGGTCCTAGCCACCATGGACTCCGATGACGCTAGCCTTACGGTAGAATTCAATGTGGAGCACGGCAAAGGATATGAGCCCTCCACGTTGGGTCATGGATTGCCTATTGGAGTGATACCGGTCGACGCCATATTTACTCCGGTAAAGAAGGTCAATTACCAGGTAGAGCACACTAGAGTAGAACAGAGGACTAACTACGACCGACTCATCCTTGAGGTATGGACGGATGGCGCCATAAATCCGGTGGATGCCGTAAGCAAGAGCGCTGAAATCCTGATTGAGCAGTTTTCCTTCTTCCGAGGTCTGGCTCAGGGGGTACGGCGTGTGCAGGAAAAGCAGGCTGTGCCTGCGGCAGGCCTTCCGTCGGACAAGCTGGATATATCCATAGATGAGCTGGGTCTCTCGGTAAGGGCTTATAATGCTCTTAAGCGGAGCAACCTTACTCGAGTAGGCGATATAATATCGAAGAGCCAGGATGACTTACTTCAAATTAGAAACTTTGGCGGAAAGTCCCTGACGGAGCTGGCTGATAAGCTGACTTCTTTAGGTATAGACGCCTTCCCAGAGGCATCCAAAGTACAAGGCGACGGATCAGCCGCAGACGAAGAGGATGACGAAGAATCTTAGGGACGAGACTGGTTAGATGAGACATGGTATAGACGGACGTAAACTTAATAGACCAACAGGACATAGAATTTCTCTCTACCGAAATCAGGTGACGGACCTGCTCAAACATGAGAGAATCCGGACTACTGAAGCCAAGGCCAAAGAAGTTAAAGGGATGGCGGAGAAAATTGTAACCTTGGGTAAACGCGGTGACCTCCATGCGAGGCGCAGAGCTTTGTCTTTTGTCAGGGACCGAGACACGGTAGAAAAGGTATTTTCCATACTGGCAACCCGGTATCAAAACAGACCTGGCGGCTATGCAAGAATAGTAAAGCTGGGACCCAGGCTTGGTGATGGCGCTCCTATGGTGATGCTAGAGCTAATGCCCTAGTTCGAGAGACTTCACTACAAGTAGCAGGAAGACGGCCCTTCGACTAGGCTTAGAAAAAGTGCACAGAAGACTGGCCCTAATCTTAGAATATGATGGCTCAGACTATCGTGGGTTTCAGTACCAAAAGAATGCTCCATCCGTTCAGCTAGAGGTGGAAAATTCCCTAGCTAGGCTCACCGGGGAGAAGATAAGAGTAAAAGGGGCCAGCCGCACCGATGCTGGCGTGCATGCCAAAGGGCAAGTAGTAGCCTTTGATACGGCATCTACACTAAATATTGAAAGTTTTGTTCAAGGACTGAACTACTACCTGCCGACGTCTATCGCTGTATTGAAGGCCCGGCAGGTAGAAGACGATTTTCATCCCAGACGTTGGGCCATAAGCAGGCATTATAGATATATATTACTGGAGCGCTCGACTCGATCTCCACTGTGGCAGAGAAGGGCGTGGCAAGTAGATAAACATTTAGATACAGACGCTATGCATGATGCCGCACAGCTACTGGTGGGGACCAGAAGCGTAGCGCCTTTTACAACAAGCAGTGGCTTACAGGGCAGAGACGGAGTGCGGACCATCTACGAGACTCAAGTGGTGAGGCAAGGTGAAGCCTTACGCATCGACATTAAGGGCGAATCGTTTCTGCCTCAGCAGATAAGGAGAAGCGTCTGGGCCCTGGCCCAGGTAGGTGCCGGGGGCATGTCTCTGAAGGAATTTGAGCGCGTAGCGTTGGGCGGAGGAGTTGGCGAAGTCAGAAATTTGGCCCCGGCCCAAGGTCTATATTTGGTGAGGGTAGAATATCCGGGTGGATACCCAAGTTAGCTTATAAAGGAATCTTGTAGTGAGTTTATTAAACTATACTAGGACTTATAGCACTAGACCAGTGGACATAACAAGAGAGTGGCACGTCATAGATGCAACAGGGCAGTCATTAGGTAGGCTTGCTTCGGAAATAGCCAGGCTGCTGAAGGGCAAGCATAAGCCAATCTACGCCCCGCACCTCGATACCGGCGATTTTGTGATAGTTATTAATGCTGCTAAAGTCAGAGTCAGTGGCAGGAAATACGATCAAAAGATGTATTACAGGCATAGTCAGTATCCAGGCGGGCTTAAGACCAAGAGCTATGCTAAGCTATCACAGACTCGGCCTACAGAAGTTATAGAACATGCAGTAAAGGGCATGCTGCCTCACAACCCTCTGGGTAGGGCAATGATAAAGAAGTTGAGGGTATACGCCGACGAAAATCATCCCCATAGCGCGCAGGTGGGCGTAGAAAGTCGGCCACTGGCGAGTTCATAAAGGTAAGTGTTGCCCGGCGTGCTCCTTCGACAAAGCCCTTCGACAGGCTCAGGACATGCTTCGAGAGCCTCAGGCAACGGCAACTGTTCCTTGAGGCTCTCGAAAGGAACAGTTGGTATTTTTGATTGACTGGGATTGAAACAAACGAGGAGATCGCAAATTGGCAGAGCAAGTGTATTATTCGGCGGTGGGCAGAAGAAAGAGCGCCATAGCAAGGGTTAGGCTGGTATCAGGAGGCAGCGGCGGTATACTCATCAATGGAAAGCCGTACACCGATGTATTTAGCCAGACGGTCTATCGCACCAAGATTACCCGGCCGTTGGCTCTGACTGAGACTGGAGATAAGTTCAGCGTTTCCGTGAAGGTGGATGGTGGCGGTATAACAGGGTGGGCAGGCGCCATAAGCTTAGGAATAGCTCGCTCTCTGGTAAAGGCTAACGAAGGGTTCAAGAGTCTTTTAAGGAGTGAGAACCTTCTTACCCGCGACCCCAGGGTCAAGGAACGAAAGAAGCCCGGCCTCAAGAGAGCTAGGAAGGCCCCTCAGTACACCAAGAGGTAATAACTGTTTGCCGGATAGAATTTGTCAGGGCACCCTTGTGGGTGCCCTTTGTAAATTGGCGTTGGATATGTTACCGGGCTCGTACCGGGTCAACCACACTCAGGGCAAAAAAGACTGCTTCTACGGTCACGTTGAATGCCAAGACAAAATTCGGGATAACAGATGACAGGGTGGGTACTTATCCCAGCCGGCTCTTTATATAATCAATTGTAGGTACCGGAGTGGGGTCCACCTGATTGAGCATAGCCAAGTATAAGCTTACGTAGTCTCCCAACAGAACACCGCTCATCATCTGGCTGAGAGGTGTACTTCCTTTAGCCCCTAACATTAGATGAGGTATGCCGTTTTCCTGTAATATCTCCTCAGTTATCTTGTAGCGCAGCGATACTCTTGGGTGTATAGACTTGGCAGTTAACATTACTATCATGCCATGGTTCTTTGCCCAGCTCGGGAACTGATAGCCGGTAGCGGTATTGTGGTGTAGCTCTGGCAGTATTTCAAAAAAGGCCCAACTCTTGCTGTTTTCGTTGATCTGGGTCTTCCATCGGCGAGCTACCTCAGATAAAATGCCAGAGCCGTATATTATGGGCAGTTTTCCCTCCAAGCTTCTGGCGATCTGCTTAGCCTCGTTGTCCTCCTCAGGCACTTCTTCATGTATGGTATCTACTATTCTTTCAAGGCTTTGCACAGCGTCCTCTAACTGGCCATCCATGGTGGGTATAACGTCCAAATTTTGGAGCATTGCCAGTATGGGGAAAAGGCCGTAGGCTACCGCGGTTCGCGGTGGTCCTTTGAAGGTGATCTCAAACAGCGGTATACCTCTGCCTCTTGCTACGTCTGCCAGTAGCCCTCCTGAGGTCGAGACGACAGTCTTGCAGCCTCGCTTCAGGGCTTCATCGAAAGCTGACAGAGTCTCCTCTGTGTTGCCGGAATAGCTTGATGCTATTACAAGAGTGTTGGCGCCAACATGCCTGGGAAGAGTGTATTCCCGTGACACCGTCACGGGCGTCGAGCTAGTATCCAGTGTAATACTCCTTAACAGATCGCCGCCTATGGCTGAGCCTCCCATGCCAACTATTACAATCTGGTCTACGCCTCTGTAAGCAGATGGCAGAGAAAATGCCTTGCCTTCTTGCCATGCCTTTCTGCACTGGTCTGGCAAGGCTCGCACTAGGTAACGTGCACCGGAAGCGTCAAACTTTTCGTAAGTGGACTGGCTATCTAATATGCTGGCCATAACTCAGTACATTTGTTCCTTTTCTTAGATTCGTTATCAAAATCAAAACACATTGTGAGGAGTGGATAAGCGAAGAATCTCTTGGATCCAAGAGATTCTTTATCGCTTCGGTCGGAACGGCATTTTGTATATGTTATCTTGTTTTGGGGATAGGATGCCGATGACTGGCTGCTTGATCTAAACTATACTCCGGTCAGCTCCTTGCCCTTAGCAAGAAGCTGTTCCACCGCCTGCGGGGACCCGGCTTCAGCATATACTCTCAGTACCGGTTCGGTGCCGGAGAATCTTATCAGCAGCCAGGCCCCGTTATCCAGAGAGAAACGCACTCCACTAACCTTTTTGTCATCGTCGTAGTAGGAATCTTTTTTCGCGACTATTATCTCGTTAAGAGTTTCCGGTTCTGCCGCGGATACCCTCTCTACGATAGCGCCCCTTTCTCTCGCTGGGAAGTGGAGATCTATGCGGTGATAGTAGTGGGGACCGACCTTGCCGTATAGGTACTCAACGAGTTGAGAGGGGGTCTTACCAGTCTGCACCATCAGGTCCAAAAAGTATAGGCCAGCTAATATTCCGTCTCGCTCCGGAATGTGACCTCTGAAACCGTAGCCTCCACTTTCCTCACCTCCGATGAGGGCATTTCTATTTATCATCTCTGGACCAACGTATTTAAACCCGACATCGGTCTCCACGACCGGCGATTCAAATAGTTCTCCAAGTCTATACATCATATTTGACGTTGTTATGGTCTTGATTATGGGGCCGCGTTCGCCTCGTACCTCCAGAAGGTACAGCGCAAGAAGAGAGAAGACCTGCAACTGAGTCACAAACTCACCATTTTCATCTACGACACCCAATCGGTCGGCATCGCCGTCTGTTGCCAGACCGACCTCTGCCTTCCGCTCCCTTATGGTTTCCCTAAGCTCGATTAGATTTCTAGCTATGGGCTCCGGTTGGACACCTGGAAAGCCCGGGTTGTATTCCCCATGTATCTCGGTCACTACCGTAGTGCCTCCGGCGAGAAGACGTTTTGTATATCCTGCGCCGGCTCCGTACATCGAATCAACAACAACCCCTATGTTAGCGTTCTTAATTGCATCTAATCGGTCTTTGCCGATCAATGCTTCAATATGGTCTAAGTACGAAGGCATTGGGTCAAAATATTCAATGAGTCCTTGTGCAGTGGCGTCTTCCAAAGGGATAGACTCTAGCCTCTCGCTCCCATCAAGGATATGTGGGATGCGAGCCTCTATATCAGCTATCACCTCAGGGGAGGCGCTAGAGGCGCTGGCCTCTTTGACCTTAAAACCGTTCCATTGCCCCGGGTTGTGGCTGGCGGTTATGATCACTGCTCCCGATGTGGAGAGCCGCTTAAGGTTGAAACTTACTACCGGAGTAGGACATGCTTTGTTGGACAAATAGACATGTATTCCGTTGCCTGCAAGAACCTCAGCGGCGGCTGCCGCGAAGGACTCCGATGCGAATCTGGTGTCGTAGCCTACTACCATGCCTCCCTTGTCTAAGCCGCTGTTTTTCAGATAGTAAGCTACCGCCTGGGCACAGGCGCGGACGTTGTCGAAAGTGTAATCTTCTGCGATAATGGCCCGCCAGCCATCGGTGCCGAATTTGATGGTTGTAGTCATAGTTGCCCTCATCCTAGCCCTCTCCCAGCCCTTCGAGAACCTCAGGACGAGCGGGAGAGGGAACTTATGTACTGTGAGCAATAGTAAATTTATTACTATCGCTCTAGGTGTTTCTTTACTAGGTCTATTATTCTGGTCGCTCTGTCCAGAGCTTTCTGGGCGTCTTCTTTATCAAAGTGTTCTTCTTGTAAACCTTCATCAAGGGTATCTGGATATCTAGTGGTTAAATAGAATTCATCAAGGTTCTTAGCGTCTTCGGCTATTGCAGCAAACTCGGGCTCGTAGCTCTCACACAGTTGATGTAGTTTTTCTGTAGAATGTGTATGAGTGTAGCTTTCTCCCTACTATACAGAAAAGCCTTCATAGCAATTTCTGCGGTCTGCTGGCACTCAAAGCACGTACCTTCATGAAACCTGCCATTGTAATTGTATTGGGCCCTGGCTAGGGTTCGCTCCGCATGCCCTAGCCATCTACGGCCCTCTTGCATTGGGTCTGGCCTCATGGCGATTCGTCCCGACGTGACCCCTTCCTTGACCTCTGTATAATAGCCGACTTTGTCGTAGATCACTACCCCATCTCTCAGGGCCTTTTCAACAAACCGATTGCCAATCCTCACCATGTCACGAAATTCATGGGGCGTATATACTATCAGGTCTACCGGTATGCGAGGCTTGGTGGCAGTAAGAAGAACTTCTACACGGTCCTTGTATCGCTTCTGAGTCTCCTTAATTATGATGATATCTATGTCGCTGTGCTCTGTAGCGTCGCCGCGG
>ORJL011107943.1_pt1 | contig 23031 bp, 17 predicted proteins | sample 1779941 | NCBI WGS metagenome assembly ORJL01 (sample SAMEA104232317, study PRJEB22302) | groundwater metagenome | biome: forest; feature: aquifer; material: groundwater | place: USA | collected 2011-08-07 | depth 5.8 m
AATTTGCGTAAGCGAGTGCAGACTATAAGGCGTTAAGCACGACATTGGTTAACATTCAGTAAAGCCGTCACGGTAGAGACTCCGGTTACCCGGCGCCCCCCGCACAGATCCCGGCGTGCGGATTTCCCGCACCGGGCTCTTCAAAAATACTCGCTTCCGTATTTCCAGCATTAGAAATCAAAGTGAAGTTGCACTAGATCCGACTCGACAATTCTTGGTTTTGGAACTCCATATCTTTTCCAACATGCGGTGAAATCGACTAGTTTGTAAATACGTCGTTGACTTCTTCGGTTAAGCCATTTGTAAAGAATTCTCTTTACTAGTTCATAAAACTTGCTTAAGCTACTGTAGTTACCAATCAGTCCATAATAGTTGGTATATCCTCGCAGTTTCGCTATGAGTTTGGGAAAGAGCCTTCTCAAACGCTCACCTCGCATCTCTTTATACCATTCTGTAAATGCGGCCAGTGACTTTCTTAATTTCCCTGGTGCTGTACGTCGTTTGATGATGGCTTTTCCTCTTTTGGATACTCCCCAGCGAAATTCAAACCCCAAGAACTCAAACTTTGCCTTTTCCTCAGTGTGAAATCGTGAAAATCTTATGATATTGGTTTTCTCCTGCGCTAGTTCCAGTCCGAATTTTTCTAAACGCTCCCCTACATCTTTATAAAATTGCACTGCCTCTTGTTTGTATTGAAAGGCGCACACGAAGTCATCTGCATATCTGCAGATATAGGTCATGCCTTCGCCCGGTATTGTTTGCTTTTCAACTGTTCTTCTAGCTCGCTAAGGTTGGTTTCCAATTCTTTAGCGTATTCCTCCGCTGTTATCTTGTCGATACCCGCTGCAGCTTTCTTCTTTAGGTCATAGAACGCTTCGCGCAGTGATTCGACGTTGAGCAGTTGATATAAGTTCCCAAACTGGTGTGTTTTGTTTTCTACTGCTTTCTTTGCTATTCCCCGCAGGGAGGTTTGCCAGCGTAATCCCGGTCCGACATGTTCGGCGCTGGTTTCCTTTACAGGCTGCATACTTTTGTCCATCCCTTCCCCATGTGGCCGGCTTTCCCGTCCTCGAAGTACTATGAATGAATCCGAATCCCTGAAATACCATTGGCCTTCCTCTTTTTCTATTGTCAGGCCTACCTACTCGTTTCCAAGTAGGAGCTTCAGGGCACCTCCCAAGTTCCCAGTTTGTCTTTCCATACATGCCACGTTCTTGGACCCCGACAGACCTTCCGAAACCTTGCCAGAGCGGTTTCTTTGCTTGGACTTCCGTGCCTCTGAACACGTCGTCATCTGTTCTTTGTCTGTTTCCAGACTCTCAATTAACGGGGCTGAATATGCTTCAGGAGATACGGCTCCCTGTGGCCTGCATGATTCTCTGTGTACACTTCACCTAGCGGTCTCCCGTTTCGGCGCAACACTTGATATGGGTGGTTGGCTAGACCTTTCCCAACAGGGACTTTCACCCTGCCAGACAAACAGAACTTGCTTGGCGTACCAGAGGTTTTGGAGTGTAGCCTAATAGTCAAACGAGTAGCAAATGTAGTACATGCGAACGTGCAATAGTGATTTACCTCAATAGTGATTTACCTCAATAGCGATTTACCTCCCTCCCCCTACATTATGACTTCAATCGAATGTGCTTGCCCATCATCTTCTAGGAGGATAATCTTATCCTCTACATCTTTACCATCATAAATCACCTTTTCTACTCCGATCATTTTGCCCCGGGGGTTTTGCACTTCAAAGATATAAGGCGTTGATTTATAACGATATTCCAAACGATAGCCGGGCCAATATTTGGGAATGCACGGCACAAAAGTAAGTTTGTTACCCATTAAATTAAAGCCTAGGATACCCTCTATTCCCGTTTGGTACATCCAACCTGCTGCCCCGGTATACCAGCTCCATCCACCTCGACCAATATGAGGATTAATTGCATAAACATCAGCAGCCATCACATAGGGTTCAACCTTATAACGGCTTACTTCTGACTCGGTTCGAGTATGATTAATTGGATTAAGCATCTGAAATAATTCAGTAGCTTTATCCCCTTCCCCCATCTTTGTTAGAGCTAGAACAGCCCAGATAGCACCATGAGTATATTGACCGCCATTCTCCCGTACACCTGGAACATACCCTTTGATGTAGCCTGGTTCCAAATGATCATGATCAAAAGGAGGTGTTAAAAGCAATAAGATTCCTTCCTCTTTCCGTAAGAGATAGTGTTCAAGAGCTAGCATGGCATCCTTTGCCCGACTTGGTTTAGCCGAGCCGGAAAGAACAGCCCAGGATTGAGCAATAGCGTCAATTTGACATTCCGCATTGTGGGCTGACCCCAAAGGTTTTCCGTCATCAAAATAAGCCCTGAGATACCACTCTCCATCCCAGCCGTGAAGTTCCATATTTTCCTTTAAGTCTTCGATGACTTGATGAAAGTACTTAACCAATTCGTAATCCTGACGCAATTCACAAATGTTGACAAAGCGTTTTAAGGTGGAAATAATAAACCAACCTAACCAAACGCTCTCTCCCTTACCCTGACGCCCAACCCTACTAAAACCGTCATTCCAGTCTCCAGACCCAATCAAAGGTAACCCATGTTCTCCAAAACGCAATCCACGTTTAATCGCTCGTAGGCAATGTTCATAAACGGTTCCACTTTCTTTGGAAACCTTAGGAATTGAATAGCTTTCATCCTGATCTTCAGCCAAGAAATCATCTTCTAAAAATGAGACTTGTTCGTCTAAAATACTTAAATCTCCGGTATGTTCATAGTAATCTGCCGTGACATAAGGTAACCACAATAAATCATCAGAGAATTTAGTTCTGATTCCCTTACCATTTTCTGCATGCCACCAATGTTGAACATCACCTTCGACAAATTGATGGGCACAATGACGGATAATCTGTTCTCTAGCCACTTCTGGAGCAATGATCCCCAATGACATAACATCCTGAAGTTGGTCTCTAAAGCCGTAAGCCCCTCCTGATTGATAGAAGGCTGAGCGCGCCCAGATACGGCAAACAATAGTTTGATAGAGGAGCCAACGATTTAATAGGAGGTCCACAGACTTATCAGGGGTATGAACAACTAATTTACCCAAAAGATTTTGCCAGTAGTTTTTTACTTCATCTAAAGCAGAAGTGATTTTCTCTGGTTCCTGAAAGTCTCTAAGCAAAGTAAGAGCTTCTTCTTGATTAGAACTCTCCCCTAAAAAGAAATATAAACATTTCTCCTCGTTTGGTTCCAGCGCTACAAGTAACTGTAGAGCTCCACAGGGATCTAATCCTGGACCAACTGTATTTGATAACGTTTGACTTTGTAAGGCACTGGGATTTTCCAAACTTCTGTTTCGCCCGATAAATTCTCCACGATCTCCAGTATAAGCTAAGATCTTCCCTCCATTAACTGATAGAAAACCTAACCGATTGATAAACTCTTCCTGAAAATTATTGTGAGCCAATAAAACATTATTCTTAGCATCAAATTCAGTAATTATATACGGAGCAGTCAATTCTCTAGCTACGCCCATTACCCATTCGATGTACTGCGTGACTGTTATTTTCCGCTTTCTTTTTGTTAAATTTTGCAGCTTCAACTTGGCAATCTTAACTGGTTTATCCATAGGAACAAACAAGAGAAGTTCTTGGTCAATACCATGACTAAGATGTTGGAAAACTGAATATCCTTGTCCGTGTTTAATGATATATTTTTCTTTTTCACGAATGGGTGAAGGTGTCGGAGACCAAACTTCGCCAGTACTCTCATCACGCAGATAAAGTATCTCCCCTGCTAAATCCTGTACAGGGTCATTTGACCAGGGTGTAAGTTTGTTTTCCCTGCTATTCAAAGACCAAGTGTAACCGGAACCTGATTCAGATACTTGAAAACCAAATTTAGGATTGGCAATGACGTTAATCCACGGCAAAGGAGTGTTTTTACCTTCGCTTAACTCAATGATATATTCCCCACTATCCTCAGCAAAACCACCTAAGCCATTAGCAAAAGCAAGATTTGAACGTTCAAGAGAAGGAGTATCTACTTGTTTACTGATTACTTTCAATCTGCGTTTAAGTTCATTTTTCAGTCCACCTTCAATAATGGGGTCTGCTTCATTGGGTGACTCAGGTGTTAAGGCTTGACTTTTTTTACGAAGCTGAACTGAGCATGATCCTCCTTCTCCAGAGAAGGCAGCCCTTGCCACGGAACATAGTAAAGAAATATCTTCAGCAGGAACTAATTTTTTCTGTAAGAGGAAAATCCCCCCGGAACGATTAATGAGTTCTCGGGCATGTCCCATAGAAATTAAGTCACGCAAAGTATCTTGAAACGCTTGGACATAACCACTTTCATCTTCATTCAAAATCACCAAGTCTGCCAGAACACCTTTCAGTCTCCAATATTCATGAATAGTCAGAAGCTGACGAACCAAGTCAAGATGTTGCGCATTTTGAACACGAACTAAAACTATAGGCAAATCACCAGAAATACCATAGGGCCAAAGTGCGGATTGCCCTTTGCGATTTTGTTCTAAACATTTTGCAAAATCTTGACGACAGGGACTAAGATAAAGCAAATGTCCCGCTAAACTCATTGCTTCGTTAGCTAAGGCTGGAGTTAGGTTAAGATGACGGAGTTCCATTTGACTATGCGTCCAGGCCAATTCCAAAGTTCGATTAACAGCTATTGGGTCGCGGTACTTTTCAGCTAGACGAATAACCTCTTCTCGACGCTCCGCTATACCTACGGCAAAAGAAACTCGCACAGTTTGTCCAGGTTTAATCCGGACACGTTGACGCAAACTCATAATAGGATCTAACACAGCTCCCACAGTATTTGATAAGGGCTGACTGGGTTTCAGAGCATGTGGTTTTGCTAAAGTACGACCTCGACCGATAAACTTTACTCGATCAGTCTCATATTGCAAGGATCCTATTTCTTCTCCTTCTGTAACAACTGTATGCATTAACCATTGTCTATGACTGTTCTCTCCACGGGGTCGTCTGGTGGCTAATAATGCCTTGTGAAAGAATTCTGTCTCAATAAACAAATTTCCAAAGGCTGGATGGGCTAAATCATCATTAGCTCCCGTTAATACAACTTCGAAATAACTAGTTATTTCGAGAGTACGATCATGCAAACTGTTATTTGTTAAGGAAATACGCCGAATTTCAACTTGATCTTCAGGAGAGACAACAATTTCCGTACGAGTTCCAATGTTTCCGTCCTTACGGCAAAACTCAATTCTATCCGGGGCATAAGTAACTTTATACTCTTCCCCTGAATCTCCACAAGGTTGATGGCTGGCTGACCAAACTGAACCGGAATTTAAGTTCTGGATATAAAAGTACATCCCCCAAGGGTCACGGGTTACATCTTCACGCCAACGGGTAATATTAACCTTCCCTAAACGACTGAAGCCGGAACCTGCATTAGTTAACATCACTGAATATTGTCCGTTAGAAATAAAATGGGTTATTGGAATCAGAGTATCCGCAGAGGAAAGTGAAATAAAACGTTTTCCATCATCCCCCAAAGGCAAGTCACCTTCAAGGCCATTTTTGTGTTCTTATGCCTGTGGCACTAAAGAGGTTACAGTCGGCGTGCGTTCTTGGAGTAAAAGTTCGGTTGCCTGAACCATTGTGTCAGCATGAAAACACTGTTGAAGCCAGTTGTTTCTCAGAACGTTATTAAGAGCTAAAAAACTCATACCCTGGTGATGAGCCATAAAACTTTGAATTACTCGAAACGTTTGATCACTGGGCATTCGTTCCGGTGTGTAATCAATCGCTTCAAATAATCCATAGCGTCCCCCAAAACCTGATTTGGTCATTTTCCGAGTGTTCTTAAGGGCTTGACGCGGTGCTACCATAAAAGCAAGAAAGGTGGAATAAGGTGCGATAACCAGGTCTTGAATTAAGCCACGTTTCAGCCCTAAACCTGGTACACCAAAGGCTTTGTATTGATAATTAAGTTGGGCATCAAAGGCATAGAATCCAGACTCGGAAATTCCCCAAGGGATTTTGTTTTTTGACCCATATTTTTGTTGAATTGCGAGGACAGATTTGTAAGTTTCGTCTAATAATGTACCTGAATAATTACGCATAACTAAAAGCGGCATTAGGAATTCAAACATGGTACCACTCCAAGAAACCAGACTTCTCTTGCCTTTGACTTTGGTTAAAGTACGACCAAGTTTAAACCAATGGCTTTGAGGTACATCCCCTTTAGCAATGGCAATAAAACTAGCTTGTCGGGCTTCCGAAACCAACAGGTCATAATAGGACTTATCTAAAGCCCCCTCAGCAATCCGGTAACCTATCGAAAATAACTGACGATTTTCATCATACAAAGGCCGAAAATCTGTACTCATGGCCATGTTATGTAAACGTTCTAGTAAACTCTTGGTCAATTTATGCAACTCATTAATTATTTCTAGCGCATGAGTAAGTCTCATAGTGGAAGTAGAAGCTTGTTTAAGTATTTGGTTGTAAGATTCTGCTAATTGTTGTAAGGTAAGGCTGGCACTTGAGGTTGAGAGCAAACTTTTCAACTGAGGATCTGTAATGTTAGCTTGATCCTCTAAGTATTCTAACCACGGACAGATTTGTAGGAGTTCCTCACTAAAGAAATGCCTCATTTCCTGAAGACGACTATACCAAAAGGTAGCTTCTTTTGATAAATTATTTATTGACTTTGCATCAGGGCATGCTTTAAGTAAATTATGCCAAGTTTTTAAATCCAGCTCTGATTTTGTATTGATTAAATTGAGTTCTTGACCAAAAGCAACTAAATTAGCTTCAGGATCTCCTTCCCAATGACTCAACATTAAATCATAGGTATCCTTAAGCCCACGAACTAAATTAAGATTCACAAGGGGTTTAGACATAATGTCTTGTAACCCTGATTTTAAGGTGATTAGATATAAAACTAAATTCCCACTGTCCACTGTGGAGACATATAACGGTTGTAAGGGAGCTAGGCTTTGAGTATCATACCAGTTGTAAAAATGCCCTTTCCAGCGTTCTAACCCTTCTAAAGTTCCTAAAGTTCTTTCGATCCTAGCTAGGGTTTCCGATAAGGAAAGATACCCCAAATCCCGGGCAGATAAACTCGCTAACAAGGCTAAACCGATATTTGTTGGTGAAGTTCGATGAGCTACACCATTTGGAGGATCCATTTGAACATTGTCTGGTGGAAGCCAATTTTCCTCCTGGTTGACATAGACTTCAAAAAAGGCCCAGATTCTTCGAGCCCAAGATCTGGTCTCAACTTCCTCAGGCGCTGTCAGTTTTTCGATCCGGTTATTTAAGGGTAAACTTACTTTATAGGCTATCCAAGGCGAACTAAACCAAAGGATGGCCAAAGGATAATAACCAACCACTTTATTGGGGAAATAAAAGATCCCCGCTACTGCAAAGCCTACAACGAGAGCTATTGTAGGCCACATATGCTTCCATGATGTCTTTAGGTTTAATTCCAAACGCCTTTCAGTCGCATCAGCAGTTTCCCATTCTAGCAACTGTCGATGCGTGAACAATTGTCGAATTAAACTACGTATTACGGCGTCTAATACAACGTAAGCTTGAAACGGTAAGAAGATAAACTTCAGCAGGGCTTGAATAAGACTGTCACGAAAATTTTCTGTTAGGACCCTATTTTCAGCACCACCTTCCCCTAGTGCCGTTGTCAAGAGACTTAGAATGGTCGGAAAGAACACTTCGAGAAGCACCAAGCCTACCCAGAACCAGGACGTGCCTGGTAAAATAGTAAAAGCCAAAACTATTAAAAGTAGCTGAGCTGGTGCCTCAAGGCTTCTCCTTAAATTATCGAAGATCTTCCATTTGGAAATCAAGGGTATATCTTTAAAGAGCCAGGATAGAATCTGCCAATCTCCCCTAACTCATCTTTGTAGACGACGAACAAAAGTATCATATTTTTTAGGATAACCATCGATCAACTCAATGTCTGTTACGAGACCGGCTCGAGCATAAATTCCTTCTAACAAATCATGACTTAAAATCGTGTTTTCCGGGAAGGCATCTCCGGTTACCTGATGAAAGACATCAACATCGTAGATTCCCTTGCCAGTGAAAATCCCCTCACCAAATAGGTCTTGATAAATATCGGAAATTGCACAAGTATACGGATCAACACCAACCTTACCGGAGGAAATCCTAGCAAAATATGAAGCAGCAGCATTTAAAATTGAAACACTGATTCGAGGTTGTAAGATTCCATACCCCTCAACAACCCTGCTTTTGTCCTCATTCAAACGTGGAGCCTGTAAGGGATGAGCAATAGTTCCAATAAGTTCTTTGGCAGTACCCCTGGGAAGTTGGGTATCAGCATCTAAAGTTATAACATAGCGCACTGAATTTAAGACGGAAAGCTCCCCAATTTGAATACTATAACTTGTAGACTCCGTTTGACGTAAGAGGCGATTAAACTCGATAATTTTGCCTCTCTTACGTTCCCAGCCCATCCAAACTCCCTCAGCGGGGTTCCAAAGCCTAGCACGATGAAAAAAATAGAAACATTTATCTCCATATTTCTCGTTGAGTGACCTAATGCCCTGTTTGGCAGCTAAAATAATTTCTTCGTCAGCAGACTCTTCTGCAGACTTAGCATCTATAAAATCACCTAAGAGTGCAAAGTGTAAGTTAGAACTTTGATTGGCTAAATAATAGACTTCGAGTTGTTCTAAGAGTTCTCTTACTCTTGGAACACTAGGTAAAAGTGTTGGAATGACTACCATCGTTCGATAACTTTCAGGTATACCCTCTCGCAACTCCAATTTCGGTAAAAATGACGGAGTTAAAGTAGATGTAAATACCCAATTCAGTAAACTGATAGCGATACTGCTGACAGGAAAAATAATGGCTAAAAAGATAAGCAAATTAGAGACAAGGGTTAGCTGCCAGCGTTCAGTTGCATAACTTAAGAAGGCATACAATATGATAGAACATGTAAAAGCAACTCCAGTAAAATACACAGTCTGAGGATGTCGCTTTAAGATTCGTTTGACGTTTCCCCAGGTTTGGCGAAACCCTCCCCAGTCTTTTTCTAGTTCTCGTTCTAAACTTTCTCTTCCGGAACCAATTAAATAATAGCCAACGTGGGCTTGTTGTAATTCTGCGTCTTGTGAAGCTCTTTGAGCCAATTGTAGGACCACTTTAGCTACGATTAATTCTGTTATCCCGAAACTTCGAGCAATTTTCTCAACTTGATGCCGGTAGATATCTCGGGAAGCAAAATCCATCAGCGCAAAAACTGCGCTGGGATCAGACTCCAGGACTTTCTCTACTAAACTAATTTCCTCATAAAAACGAGGCCAGTCCTCTTCTGAAAGAAAACGCAAGCTTGTAATGGCATGCCCCATGGAAACTTGACACATAGCCTGCCTTTGATGCTCCAGCTTCGCTAAGTCTTCTACTGTGGTATCTTGTTTGGCAACAACTTTATCTAACCAGCGTAGAATAGGCATTCCTTCTACACCTAAGTCTCTTACTCGTCTAAGAAGTCGTTCAGCATAGGCGGTAGAATAAATAACTGGCGCATTGGCCGTTTCTAGGATCTCCTCCCAATGCTCTGGCCCCTTCTCACTACTAAGAAAGGGTTCTAACCATTTCTCAGCCGCTTGGCGTTCGTTTTGAGTATAAAGGACTTGTTCTGCCAACCTACGGATGTTTTCCAATAAAACAATTCTCAGCATAATAGGAATAGCCCATAATTCACCGCTTGATAACGGTATTTGCGACTGATAGGCATTAATAAACTCTTTAAGAGCATCCTCCTGTAGTTGACTATCCGTGTGTTCAACAAATTCAATCATCAGTGCATAAACGCGAGGATAGCCTTGGGAATTCCCACCTGCTAAATGAGGTAACTGTTTTTCGTATTTTCTAGGAAGGCTTTTATGTAACTCTGCTTTCATATCTTTAAGAAGATAATAGTTATCTAAAAACCATTCCGTTGCTGGAACCAAGTCTCTAGTTTTTTGCACATAGGAGGTTATTTGTCGATGGGTAGCTTGTAAATAATGAATATTTTGAAGGGCACGGGGCAATAACCCTCGTTTTATTTTCCAGACACCACTATGAGCATGATAACCAGCAATCTCTAGAGCATGTTGTAAAAGTTCTTCACGATTAAGACCTATATCACGTAAAGGATTACTTAAAACTGCACCTGCACTTAACTTCATGCGTTCACTCCGTAATTCGAGTTATTTTTACATCATTATAAATTATATCCATTTATCCCCTCTTCATGCGTCGTTTTTGCAAAATGCTCAGCCGCAGATCCTTGGGTCTATAAAAAATAAAAAGACTTCTTCGGAATTAACTCCCAAAAAGTCTTTAAAACGATTTATTTAAAAGTACAATTATTAGCCAAAACGCTCATTAAATTCTTCTAGGCTTAGGAGAATTTGCCTTGGTTTACTACCCTCAAACCCACCGACGACGCCATTTTCTTCTAACATATCCATTAGACGGGCAGCGCGAGCATACCCTAACTTTAAACGCCTTTGCAGATAGGAAACCGAAGCTATACCAGAACTAATAAAGAGTTGACCAGCATTGATAAATAAACTATCGTTTGGTCCACTCGTTTCCTCCATTTTATTATTAGTTTCTGAAAAAAGATGATCAGGATCTAAGTAATCCGGTCTCCCTTGGGCTTTCCAGTGTGCTATTACCCGCTGGACTTCTTCATCCGTAACTAGACAACCTTGTACACGTTGTGGTTTATTCATACCTTGCGGCGAATAAAGCATATCGCCTTTTCCCAAGAGTTTCTCAGCACCCGTCGCGTCGAGAATTGTTCGCGAGTCAATGGACGAAGTCACAGCAAACGAAATTCGACTAGGTATGTTAGCTTTAATTATTCCAGTAATAACATCAACTGAGGGCCGTTGTGTGGCAATGACTAAGTGAATACCTGCAGCCCGAGCCATTTGAGCTAAACGACAGATGGCCTCCTCTACTTCACCGGCGGCAACTAACATTAGATCAGCAAGCTCATCAATGATAACGACAATCCAAGGAAGTGCTGGTGAAGTTTCCTCTGTAGATTCAGATATTTTCAGTTTATTATAACGCACAATATCTCGCACTCCCGCAGCTGCAAAGAGTTCATAGCGAGTTTCCATTTCCTTAACAATCCATTTTAAAGCTGCCGCGGCTTTTTTCGGATCGGTAACCACTGGTGCTAAAAGATGAGGAATTCCGTTATAATGATTTAACTCTACCATTTTGGGATCGACGAGTAAAAACTTAACTTCATCCGGAGTCGCATTAAAAAGTAGAGAATTAATCATAGTTGTTATACATACACTTTTGCCAGATCCTGTCGACCCGGCTACCAAAAGGTGGGGCATCTTGGAGAGATCGGCGATCACTGGCTGATCAGCAATATCTTTACCTAAAGCAGCTTTTAATTTAGAGACATTCTGCGCAAAAGCGGAAGTTTCTAAAACTTCTCTAAAAGGTACTGCTCGAGGATTTTTATTAGGAACCTCGATTCCAACTGCAGATTTACCGGGTATTGGCGCTTCAATACGAACATCCCTAGCAGCTAAACCCAAGGCAATATCGTCCGCTAAATTAACGATCCGACTGATTTTGACCCCTGGGGCAGGAGCAAGTTCGTATCTTGTAATTACTGGTCCCCTCGTAACTCTAATAACCTTAGCGGTTACACCAAAGTCTTGTAAAACCCCTTCAAGTTGTTTGGAAGATTCCATTTCATGTATGATATTGTTTACTGGTAAATTCTCTAGAAGATTAATATTCGGCAATAGCCAAGACCTTCTAATTCTAAGAGGACTATCTGAAATTTGTGCTATCGCCAGAACTTCATCTATAGTCAGATCATTAGCTATAGTCAGATCCTCATCTAGGGCTAGGATTTCTTCCAAAGTAATTTCTGTAGATTGGGTTTCAGCCTCCGGCTGAAGGGTTGCAGAAACTTCTTTAGCCGGACTTTGTGAACTAAAGGGTGGCCCTTGGCTTGCAACTTTTACCCGCTTTCCTAATAATAGTTGCTGCTCTTGAGGAGTTACTCCATAATAATGAGGATCCTGTTTCTCCGAAATAACAGCTTGGGCTTTTTCGAGGAGATTAGCCACTTGACCAGGGTAGGAAAAATCTACGTTTTCTGAGCTCATTTCATTCGTTCGGTTACCTCGCCCAATTGTCTCCCAAAGCAGAGCGCCTTCACTACTTTCTCCCTGTGTAGATTTCGGCCAGACCCCTACGTCGAGTTCAACTTTGACAGGAGCTTTCAATTCAGGAGGTTTTTCTTTTATCGGTAATCCCCATTTCCTCTTTGGAAACATTATTTCTCGTTGATTATCCGAGGTACTGCTATTTTCAAGGAGATTTGACTTTTGATCCAAAAGCTCGTTTTTAACTTCATGATCGACTTCTTCAATATAACTTTTTAATCCCTTTAACGTTGTTATTTTGACAGGAGGTTTATAGAAAGGTCGTTGACCTTCACCAAAATAAGAAGGAAAATCGTTACCTATGTCGATCATCTTATTGGGGTCAGCCAAATCCGTTTGTTCCAACCACTCTGAAGAAGCAAAATATTTTTCAAAACCACGTATAGGAACAATTTTCGTTGCCGGTAACGGAAACGTCTGCTTTTGGGTTTTGTTCTCTTCAGGATAAGACGAATTATTAGTTGATTTTTCTTTTGCTCTACTATTAACTCGTTTATTTTCAGAACGGGTTGCATAAGCAGACCTTTTTCTTCTAGAGTCTGACTTCGGCATATTGGGATAACTATCTCGCGTAGAACTTGGCCAAAGTATATAAGAAAATATTAGACATAAAAAAGGAACGAACCAGGCCAATTGTCCCAACTTTAATTGAAATAGGGAAAACATAGCCCTACCAATACTAGTTAAGTTAAATGTCCCCAACAATCCAAAAATAGCAATTAATATCAAGACTATACTACTTATTTTTAGCCAGGGAAACCTGACGTTTCTTCTCCTTTTTGACAATTACTACACCTCCATGACTTGTCCGTTTCAATTATGGTTGATGGAGGCTGGTATGTCAAAAGTTTTTTTTATAAAAAAATAACTCTCATGCAGTTATTCTTTTACATAAGAGTTTATTAATAAAGTTTTAAATTAGTAACTTAAGAGAATTCCCTCTTGATTAGGAGCGGAATAAAAAATTTCTTCAGATATCTCTCCATCTTCATTAACAACTAATTGACCAGAATAAAGAAAGTTGCCTTTATTCCAATAACGAAGGTCTAAAAACTCAACTTTACAACTATCGTTCGCACCCTGCTCAGTTACGAGATGATAATAAGGAGTAAATTGCTCAAAGAGCTCAGCTAGATTTCCTTCTAAAGCTGATAAGACTAGGGGATCATCATTATCCCATTGCGGTAATACACGAAGAATTACCGGTGTTTGGTGCCTCATTGTTCCAAAACGCACAAAGTTCTTCTGTAAAAGTAGAAAATTCCAACTGAAGGGGCGATACATCGCCGGTAGAACTTTGACTTCACCCTTATCCTTCAAATGGTAAACAGACATTAAATCATTCCGCACCTTCACTCTTCCCTTTTCTCGGTAAGCTAAATAAAGGGCTCCTAAGATGAAGGTTGTTATGGTTGACTCTTGAGCTACGTTCGGAAGATTATAAGAAATAATCAAGGATCCTAAGAAAAGAGAAAAAACCACAGGATCAGTGAGCATAATCATGTTAACGGTAAATTTCTTGCGAAAAAAAGGCCACAACAATTCTGTACCAAATGAATTTAAGACATCTAATAGGCCGTGGGATAATGTTCCAACGAGAGTCCACAAGAAAATACTACTCCAAGAGGTTGTTGGAAAAATCGCATACAGGATAGCACTTAATCCTAGCGACATACCAGTAAAAGCTATAAGCGAGTGGCTTACACCGCGATGTTTCAATAAATAATTTAATCTTCCTTTAACGTGGGCGACAATGTCTAAATCCGGAAGCATGGATCCCAAGGTACAGCCGAGAAATACTGGGTCATTTAGCTGTAAAGGGTGACCGGAAAGTGTAGCTAGTGCTGCACCAATCAAACCATGTGTAAGTGGATCCGTTTTATTCACCTCCAACACTTTGAATAAATAATAGGAGAATGATTATTTCTACTCCATTATAACATACTCTAAAAAAACTCATAGTGGTATATATTTTCATTCATAAATTGAAATTAATAAAACTAGAAAAAAAGCTGCTGGCATTAATAACAAGCAGCTTTTTTAATTTATTTACTAGAATGGGCAGCAATCTTAATTCCATTATTAACTCGCTTGATTCCCTGAATATGCTGTACTGCAGCTCCGGCCCATTCACGATCTTCAGGTGAATAGACTTCCCCTGTCAAAAAGGCAATCCCATCTTGAACGAAAGCTTTAACTTGAGTAGAATTCAAATGATGTTGTCCCAGCTTGCTAACCAATTGTTCAGTTAACCATAAATCTTCATCTTCTGATTGATGACGCGAGAAAAGTTCACTGACCACAGCTTTTACACCCGGTACTTGATAAGCAGTATCGACCGCCCACTCTAATTCTTCTTGGGTATCAACTAAGCCTCTCAAGGTAATTAAACCATTACGAGCACTCGTTTTGATTTCTAGAGCATTCACCCAAGGGGAAGCTGCTAAAGCATTTTCTACCCTATTTATCAAGGTGGCATCATCCACAGCTTTCTCAAAAAACTGGATCTCACTGCGGATTTCTTTAACTCCTCGAACTTGGGAGGCTAATCTCTTAGCGAGTCTTTCCGTACTTTGAGTTTCGACACATCCTAACAGGGTAGCGATACCCCGGCTTACTCTACAACCTAATTGGGTAATTTCCGAATAGTTAGATCCCATAAAACGTTCAGATATTCCCTGTTCAATGTCCTTATCTGTGATCTTGCCATCGTTGGCAACTGTCAAAGAATTATCTAATTCCCGCACTCCGTCTAGACGCCGAATCCTTTGACCAATAAAATCTTTCTCACCCAAGCTGTCAACAGTTCCCCAGAGGTATATACGATCACCCTTTACTTCAACATGAAGTCCCTGACCAGTTTCGCCAAAATGAGTTTGAATAAGTTGTTTGATGTCTTGGAGAAGCTCTTTTTCTGAACGAAATTTCTGCATCTGTTTCCCTCCAAAGTAAAAAACTCTAGTTAGTTTTTCACACGGAAGAATTTTTATCCATCGCTTACCTCAAGATAGAAAAGTTATTGAACAGGGTAAGGTATGATACAACTTGAATCTTCGTCCTTTAAGGTTCCTCTACTCGCCGCAACTTGTTCAAGAAGTTGTAATTGTTCCCTCTTACCGAAAACAATCAAGAGATCACCGTCTAATATAACTTCGTGTGCAACTGGATTACTTATGACCTTATTATTACGAACGATGGCAATGACTATGGCTCCTGTTTGTTCCTTTATTCCGCTTGAACCCAAAGGTCTGCCAACCAGACAAGAATTAATATCAATCTTAAACTCTTCAATTTCCATTTCAATATTATGATCGTGAAATAAAGTTTCAATATATTCTACGCTTACTGGTTTTAGGATAGACATAGCCATCCGCCAACCTCCGAGGATAGCAGGCGAAATTACTTTATCGGCCCCAGCGTGCCTTAATTTTTTTTCCGATTCAAGCTTATCCATCCTTGAAACTACATGAATATTTGGATTAAGGCCTTTGGCTGTTAAGGTCACAAATACATTGCGAGCATCCTCAGGTAAAGCCGTAATCAAACCTTTAGCATGTTCAATCTGTACATTAATTAGAATTTCATCTTGAGTAGCATCTCCCTGAAGTGCCAGGAATCCTCCCTCTTGAAGTTTTTTAATCAGTACTTCATTCTGATCGACAATTACACAAGGCGCACCTTCTTTCCGTAGGCGCAGTAGTACTTGCTGACCAACCCGACCAGCCCCACAAACAATAATGTGATCTCTTAGTTGCGCAATCTTTTTATTCATTTTTCTTCTCCCATATACATCTGCAAGTTGACCTTCAATGATAAAGGCCATAATGAGACCAGCAAAATAGAGCATGATGCCTACCCCACCAAGCATTAAAACAACAAGTATAAAACGCCCCCAGGTGGAATGTACTTGGACATCACCATAGCCCACTGTCGTAATGGTCTCGATTGTTAAAAATAAAGCTTGTCCAATACTGAGTGGCTCAACCAAGGTTAAAGCTAATGATCCGAAGCATATAGTTGATACTAGGAGCAGGAAAGTTAATATAATGCGTTTTATCACGGAATTACCCCTTTGCGTTTGGCACTTATTTAATTCCTAGGTAGGCTTGTAAAGCGTCAACACTGGAAATAGGAATGTCCATATGACCAAGCTTAACCCTACCAAAAGGGCCGTGATAGTCACTCCCCCCAGTCGACAACACAGCTCTTTTAGCAGCTAATGCGGCATAATGGGCAATTAAAACATCCCTGTTCTCCCAATAACCATAATATACTTCTAAGCCAATGGGTCGATAAGCCAATAATTCTTGTACAATCTGGGGATCAGGTAATAGACCAGGATGAGCTAAAACCGGCAACCCACCTGAGGCGAAAATCAAATCCACGGCTTCTTCAAAGGGATGTTCTAAAAACGGCAAATAAGCAATTCCCCCTGGTCTAAAATAACCGATGATAGTATTCCAGATTGCCCGATCATTTATTTTATCACGTTGATAAATCGCTCGAATAATATGTCCCTTACTAATCGCTGCTTCTGCGCTAGCCTCTCTTTCCACCTCCTGCCATTCAATCGGAAACCCGGTTTTCCGAAGAGTTTTAACCATTTGATAAGTCAACGCTGTCCGGTGAGTGCGTAGTTCTTTCAAACGATCTTGCAGCTCTTGATTATCAAAATCTCTAAAATAGCCTAACAAATGAACTTCTTTGCCCTGATAGGAAGTTAAGAGTTCAACTCCGGGAATGATCTTTAAACCACGAGTAGAAGCTAAAAGCATTGCTTCTTTAATGCCTTGAGTGGATTCATGATCTGTGATAGCCAGAGTACTAATACCTGCTTCTTGCGCTTGTTGAATAATCTCCTGGACAGATGAGAAACCATCTGATTCCTGGGTATGCACATGTAGGTCAATTCTCATTTGCATCCACTCCTGCCAAGAACAGCATAGAATAAGAAAATAAAAATAATTTTTATTTCTCCTATAGATTAACACTATCGATATAGTATGCCTATTCTTTTTGTTCTAATAGAAATCCTGCAGGAAATTAAAGTAGTTCAATATTATTTACCCTCAAATTCAGATTATGACGATTATGACGATTTTTATTGACACTCATTTTAATTTCAGCTATAATTCAAGTCGTCGCTATTTTCTTTAATTTTCTCTAGGGGATTAGTTCAATGGTAGAACAGCGGTCTCCAAAACCGTCGATGTGGGTTCAACTCCTACATCCCCTGCCACAAGAAAGTCAAGCACTGCAAGGGTTTGCGGTGTTTTTTTATTTATGCACCAATCCTTATTCTTTTTTCATCACCAACTCTTGATACTTATCCAAAACAGCATCCAGCTTCTGACTAGCAGCTACAACTTTTGGATCCGAATATTTTTTTCCCTCTTGTATCTTGATCAAGCTCGCACGCAATTCTTCAATTTGCTTTATTAATTCTTTTATTTCAGACATACTACCCTCTATTGTTATAGAATGCCAGAGAAAACAGAAAAGAAAAAATCCCTCACTAGGAGGGAGAATATAGGAAGAGGAGGTAAGAATGAAAAGAAAATCTTTATGTAAACCGCAGAAATTAGCGGTTGTTTTCTGTATTTATAATAAATTAAATTTGTTACCATTCGGTGAACATTATATGAAAAGTTGGTTAAGGTTTATTATGGAATAATTGGCGGGACTTATTTGAAAAGGAAAAGACGCCAAAGCAAAATACTTACTAAAAAGAAAAGCACGCTAATTGCATGCTTTAATTTCTAATTAGTTTCCATAAAAATGATGGTGGTTCAATTTGTTGTGCACTTTGCAACTGATAAGTCCCGACCTCTTGACCTGTATTAATACTTAGTATTGCTGCATTCTCACCAGGCAAAATCGGCAGCTGTGTTTTAAGACTTTTAAGAGAAAACGATACCTTCATACCAGGATATCCAAAGATTTGTATGGGTTCAGTGGTTTTCAAATCACTACTAGCGTGCCACGCGCTTGATATTTGACCAAAACCTTCAGTTGGCTGAGTTAAGGGATATAATTTAAACTCATTTCGTACTTGTTCTAAGATCTGTACATTGGCATCTAGTGCGCTTTGCAGGGATTGAACGGTCTTTTGACCTAACACCACCGCAATAATAAAATGCTTTTCTTTACCGACAACCACCGGTGTCGCCGATACAAAGCAACCGCCGGCTTGCGATGTGGATCCGGTTTTAATTCCTACAACTCCATATTTTCCAAGCATCCAGTTTACATTATACACCGTACCGGCTACGGGAAGCGTAGCCTGTGGCATGGCAACTATTTCTTGAAAAACAGGGTCTGCCATTGCTGCTTGGGCAATTTTAATTTGATCCACTGCATTGCTCACGGTTTCAGGGCTTACGCCACTGGCATCCTGATAATGTGTATCGGTCATACCAAGGGATTGGGCTGTTTCATTCATTTTTGCCACAAAAGCAGCATCCGATCCTGATACCCAACGACCTAACGTATTCGCAATATTGTTGCCAGACGGTAACAACAAACCTTCCAAAAGTTGCTTCTCAGTAAGGCTCTCCCCCAGTGCAATCTGTAAGACAGAACCGCCGTTCTTGAGATGATTTTGGTAATCTGCCATATCTTGTTCATTAATTGTTAAACTAGGTCCATCCTGACCCGGTTGCAAAGGATACGCTTTTAAGACCAAATAAGCTGTCATCATTTTCGTTAAGCTGGCAATTGGAACTGGAGTTTGGTTGTCAGAGGAGGCGACCACGCCAAAATTTTCAGTACCTACGGCGGATTCACCTTGTTCCGGAAAGGTAACCGAAAGTTGACCCGGTAAAACAACGCTTTGAGATACCAATTTTGCCTCTACCACAGGATATGGACGATTAATCTGAATAATAATAGCACCAACGATTAATAAAATAACGAGCGAAATTGAAATCAACTTTGATTTTAGAGAAGCAAACATAATGAAACCTCCAAGAATAATTCTATTAATAGGATTCATTCTACGAAAATTTAAGAGATAAGACAATATAACAAAAATAACAAAATTTCTAAAAAAATCCTTATCAACTTCAAATTTCGAATATTTATAAGTAACCCTTCACTCGATCACGAGAAAAGACCTCTAGTTCAAGAGGTCTTAATGCGATTAATAAGCCTAGAGAAATTGGCGGACACTGGTATGATTACCAAAAGCTCAACTGTTGGTAACTAATCATCCTATTGTATTGGTTAAGTAAGCGATCCAACTGTTGGCTAACCTGAACAACCTCCGGATCTATTAGGTTTCGTGTTAAGCCGAATTTATTAAGTCTCTTACGTAATCCCTCAATTCTTTTCAAAAGTTTAATTTCCATCGATATTCCTCCTGAAATTATCTTTCTATAAGAATTTTATTGTTTTTGTGCTAAAATAACAAGAAGTTTTTATCGATTTAATTGTAATGTTTTGTAGAATTATGGGAGTCTTCAAGGTAAAAAAAGCCCCTCACGAGGAGGGGTAATTGGAGGAGGAAGAGATAAAGGAAAGTAGGACTATATTTTTAACCATTAATTAACGGATTGATTACTCACTGTTAAAAATATTATAGTCTTAAATTGTTACCATTCTGTGAACTTTGTATGAAAGAATATCCTAAATTTTAAACAAAAACCACTTGCAGACATGAATTTCAAATTTTAATTCAAAAGGTTTTAACTCTCCGTTCATCTCACTTTGACACTTACAAACTACCATTAGGTTCCCCGCTAACTTTTCCTGAATCGAACTTAAAACTTGCTCTACTTTTATTACCTCATCGTTTAATCTAAACTTAAGTGGATGCGATCCCTCTTCATTAACCCAAGCAAGCATCTCGACAGGACGCATGTATACTTTCATTTTTTTACCTCAAATGTTTTGCGAACATATGTTCTATTATACTCTACTTATTCAAAAATCAAAAAAATAAAGCTTCGATAAAATTAACTATTTACAATCCAACATTAATTTTTAAAAGAAAACCCTACAATAGCAAACTATTGTAGGGTTTTCTTTGTTGTTTACAGTATGATATTCCTACATGTTAAGAGATCTCCCATTTATCGCATCTACCACCCCAACGACCAACTATTTCCTTACCCATACTTATCTCAATGATTTCACAATTATTGGAGCATCCACTGCAATCAAAACTTTTACCAGCAAAAGTCTCTTGAGTAACACTAAAACCTTTGAATTTTGTTGACCCTACAAGGGTTACATGTTCTTTAGCTAATAAGGCGGCCCCTACTGCGCCCATAACGTTATAATATTTAGGAACAATAACCTCTGTTCCTAAAGCACTTTCAAAGGCCTGTTTAATCCCTTTATTAGCGGCTACTCCACCCTGGAATACAACACTTGCCAGGATTTCTTTACCTTTACCGACATTATTTAAATAATTGCGTACTAGAGCTTCACAAAGACCCCGAATGATATCTTCTTTAGAATGACCCATCTGTTGTTTGTGAATCATATCCGATTCAGCAAATACTGTACATCGTCCTGCAATACGAACCTGGCTTTGCGATTGGATTGCCAAATCTCCGAATTCTTCAATGGGTATTTTTAACCTGGAAGCCTGTTGATCCAAAAACGATCCTGTACCTGCGGCACAAACAGAATTCATCGCAAAATCCGTAACTACCCCGTCACGTAGTAGAATTATCTTGGAATCTTGTCCCCCGATTTCTAAAATTGTTCGAACGCCAGGAACCATAGTTAAAGCTGCCACAGCATGTGCCGTAATCTCATTCCTGATTGTATCTGCACCTACGACTGCTCCAGCTAGTTGTCGACCGCTGCCTGTAGCCCCTACACCGAGTATCTTAAAGTCTTTATCGAGTTCTTTAAAAACAATATGCATTCCTTCTTGGATCGCTTGAATGGGTTGTCCATTGGTTCGTAAATAGAGACTTGCTTTAACATTATTATTAATATCTAAAATGACAACATTAGTGCTGACACTGCCTACATCAATTCCCAGATACCCTTGCATAATTTTCTCCTTCCGAAATTTCCAAGGACTTCCTCTTTTTACGCTTTAACATATCAACAAAAGCTTCTAAGCGAGTTTGCATTCCGGCTTTACCTGTTTGTTCGTCCAGAAAAAAAGTTAAGACGGGTATTCCAAAATCATGAGTAATCCGAGGCATTATGGTCTTTACAACAATTTCGGGAATACAAGTAAAGGGAGCTAATTGAACCATGCCATCAAAACCATCTTTGGCATACATAACGGTATGCCCTATTCCCTCTTGAGCATGCCCACCAATGGCTGTACCAAGATAAGGCTTGGCGTGACGAAGGAAATCATTTTTATGTCCTAACGTATTGTCACGTCCCCACCCCGAAAGATAGATAGAGCGATCCACCTCGACACCGAGGTTTCCTAACATTTCTTCTATCTCCTGATTTACAGCAGGCTCCAATAAGACATATATTTCTCCCACCATACCAATCCGTACAATCATACGATTAAGATCTTGGGGAATATTTTCAAGCGCTAAAACACCTTGTCTTTCTGCCTCTTCAACTTCAGCTAAATTCTTAGACAGGCGTATCCATTCAATTCCTTGTTTAAATACTTTGGAAGTCATATCTTTTTTTTCTTCTCTAGGACGAATTCTATGGCTAAGACGTTCTAGCTTATCCAGAGCCTGAATTTTACGCCAATAAAAGCGTACAAGCTGAACAATTGACCAGTAAGACAGTTTTGCATTATTTAAGTGGTTAAGCTTACGAATAAATTGAAAAGGATTTTGATAAATTGAGTCAAATACTAAAATTTCAATCTTATAACCAATACTATCTAAGATTCTTTGGGAAACCTCACCATAGTGCCCAGCCCGACAAGGTCCATTGCCACCGGAAGTAACTACAATTTCCGCACCTCGTTCAACAGTCTCTAAGTAGGAACCTAGTAGTACCTTAAAAGGTAAACAGGCAAATTCGGGAGCATAACGTACCCCTAAGTCCAAGATTTTCTTATTAGGTCGAAGGGGTATAATCGGTTCATTCCCCAAATCCCTGATTAAATCACTGAACACAACAACGGATGTTCCCAAATGTGGAAAAGTCACTTTTCTCATACAGCTGCCTCTTTCCTTCTACGAACCATCTCACAGAAAGCTTCAATTCTAGTCATGATTCCAGCCTCTCCAGTATGTTCATCAATGGATAAAGACATGAAAGGAACCAAACCGTGTCTTTTCTTTGCTTCGATTTCCATCAATTTATCAACCATAAAATCCGGACCACAACCAAAAGCCGTAACATGTAAGATCCCGTCAATATCTTCGTCATTTTCAAAGAAATGATAGGCAGTTCTACTAGCCATTTCGCTAAATGTCCAAAAAAGCCTTTTGATTGTTTTTTTTCTCTGCTTTTTTAAAGTTTGGGCATCTATCATTTCCATGGTAACAACTTCGACACCCATTTCCTGCAACTTATCAAAAAGTCCTACATTAACAAAACTATCGTAAACTGTATAAGGATAGCCTAAAATTGCTAACTTTAAAGGACTTTGAGTTGAAGACATCCTCTTGGCAACATTAGAATTTAAGTGTTGAGTCTTATTAGCGTTATCCAAAAACAGAAAAGGTATAGCTTTTTCGGGAAAAACACCATTATGTAAAAGAGCCATATAACGCTTATGAATTTGGGTAGCTTTATGTAAAGCCGTTAAGCCTTCCCAGGCTGAATGACCTAATTCTTTGGCAACGCTTAGGGCAGCTTTGTGAAGTGCAAAAGGATCTTTACGCGAGTCAATGGTAACATCAA
>ORJL011550360.1_pt1 | contig 23031 bp, 16 predicted proteins | sample 1779941 | NCBI WGS metagenome assembly ORJL01 (sample SAMEA104232317, study PRJEB22302) | groundwater metagenome | biome: forest; feature: aquifer; material: groundwater | place: USA | collected 2011-08-07 | depth 5.8 m
TGACGTAACAGGTGTTCCTGATGTAAACGGCGATTACACCTATACTTGGACTATCGCTGATAACACTCCGTTAACAAGTGGATTTGCCGGCAAGATCAAGATCAAAGTTGTAAGCCCGTCTACACAGAATGATATTGAAAGTGTCCCGAGTGTTTCTATAGAGGTAAAAGGTGCAGTGGATTTAACAGCTCCTTCTGCCAATGGTATAAATATGTCGGTAGGGGCTACATATCCTATCACTTGGACTAAGTCTGGCGCAATTACCGACGTGAAGCTGTATTACTCGACTGATGGCGGTATAGCTGGTAGTGGCAGTTATCCAGAGGGAAATCTCATTGGAACTTATCCTATTACAGCTACTCCTTTAGGTTGGCCTGTTCCCGATAGGATAGGCGATCAACTGCGTATTAAAATATGCGATGCCAATAACTGTAGCAAGGTATTCGATGAATCCGTTAATACTTTCCAGATTATTGGTAAAATAACTTTAAATAAGCCGGATATTAGTGAGCCTAATTGGCAGGTTGGCGATACTAAAGCGATAATCTGGACACCTACCGGCACATTCTCGAATGTGTTAATTGAAGGTTCGACTAATGCATTTGTCGACGAGAATCAGACTTGGCAGATAGGGACTGATCTTGCGGGAGCTCCTGATGTTCAGAGAACATTTAACTACCAGGTTCCGGAAGATAAAGTAGCAAATACTGTAAAGGTGAGAGTATCGGATTTTAATATTAATCGTAGGGCTTTAGTTACCGATACATCCGCCGATTCTTTTAAGATTACCGGTAGGCTTAATCTTGTTGAGCCTAATAATACGTCAATAATCTGGTATGTGGATACTAATCCGTCTATTAGATGGCAGAGGTTGGGTAATATTGCCAATATTAAAATAGAATTTTTCGATGGTACTTCCTGGGCTGTAGTTACGCCTTCAACAGATGCGTCTACCGGATTGTATAACCAGTGGACTATCCCGGAAAACGCTCTTACTGATCAGGCTGCAGTTAGGATTACTGATGTAAGCGAATCGACTATTTCGGCAACATCTCCGTATTTTACCGTAAGGGCAACTCTTTCTTTAGATACGCCGACAATCGGCTTGCCGGTAGTAGTCGGAAATGAGTATCGGATTAAATGGACCAAGAAAGGGAATTTCCCGTCGGTAAAGATTGAATATAGCAGAAATGACGGCGCCTGGACCGTTGCACGTGACCAGGCAGGAAATCCTGCTAATGCCTATGATGCTTCACAGGGCGTAGCAGGCTTCCCATGGTGGGTGCCGGATGAGCTCTCTTCAAACGTTAAAGTTAAGATAACTGATAATGCCGATGCTAATAATGTGTATGCCATATCTCCTCAATTTAAGATTGTAGGTTCGCTTAATGTTACTTCACCTACAAATATTGATAAATGGCAGGTAGGTACAACGCATAATATTACGTGGCAGAGGACCGGTTCAATTACAACGGTGAATTTAAGTTATTCGACGGATGGAACGAATTATACCTTTATCAATTCCTTCGCAGGCGGTTCAGGTGATACTGGTTATCCGTGGACCATCCCGAATATTGCCGGTATTGTTTCTCCGAATGTTACTGTCAAAGTGAGTGATTCCACAGATTCTACGGTTGGCGGAGTTTCACAAGTTTTTAAGATCGTGCCGTGGTTTGAGGTTACTGAGCCTGTTATAAACCAGGAGGCAATTGCTAGTCGCAATACCTTTATAAGGTGGAATAGACAAGGCCTTAACCCGACGATAAACCTTTATTATTCTAAGGATAATTTTTCTGGAGCTCCCATTGCAATTATCGCAGGAGAAGCTAATGATGGTGAATACTCATGGCCGGTGCCTGATGATTTATCGACGAATGTTCAGGTGCGCGTGGCTTATCCTGATGATATAACTGTTAATGCGGATTCTCAGGTATTTAAGATAATCCCAGGGTTTACGGTTGTTTCTCCGAATACTCTTACGGATAAATGGGATGTAGGTACAACCTATCCGATTAAATGGACATGCACCAGTGCTAATGTTGCTTTGGCAAGGATACAATATTCCACCGACGGCGGCACAACTTATCCTTATGAAATAACCGCAAATGCCAATAACTCTGGTGTTGTGGATGCAGAGCGTTCGTTTAACTGGCAGGTTGCTAATACCTTAAGCGCTAATTTTAAAGTTAAGATAGCTGATAAAAATAATGCGGCAAATTCCAATCCGTGCAATACCGTATCTTGCGATGAGTCTGATTTTAACGCTAAAATAAAAGCATATTTCAAGTTAACTAATCCTGATGGAAGCGCAGCAGGCAATCAGATATTTAATGTCGGCCAGCAAAACGCGGCTACAGATATTATTTGGGATTGGAACGGCGGCGTTACTGAAGTCAGGCTTGACTATAGCAAGGCCGGTGATTGGGATAACAGGATTAATATTTCTCCTGCAACTCCTAACGACGGTATCTTCCCCTGGACCATACCTGATGATATAAACGCCCAAGTAAAAATACGTGTCAGGGGTGCTACGCCGTTAGACACGGATGCCGAAGATTTCTCTGATAATTATTTTAAGATACAGGGCTCTTTTAATACTTTAAGTATTGATGACGGCAGGCTGGAAATTGGTTATTCGGCAAATTTGCAATGGAATACTGTTGGTAATATCACCAGCGTAAAAATAGTCGCTTATTCAACTGATGGTGTCTCTGACCCGGGATTTCCGTATGCAGTGGGTAATCCTTATATTATAGCTGCTGCTTATAATGCTAATGTAGCAAACGGATTAACTACTTATGCCTGGAATCCTGTTCCGGATATGGCATCGGATAAAGTAGTGGTACGTGTAATCGACAGCAATGATCCGACAGTATACATTGATTCTGCGGTTTTTAGTATTATAGGTTCCTTTAGGGTTGATTCTCCGAATGGCACTGAAGCCTGGATTAAGGGTTCGTCTCATAATGTTACCTGGACCCCGACAGGCGCTTCAATAACTCAAGCCAAGATAACTTATTCTACTGATGGTTTAGCTGGTACATGGCGCAATCCTGTTACGGGAGTAGCTGATGCGGCCGGCAGTGCCGATGATCTGGTTGTGTTGAACAATGGTTCATATGCCTGGACTATCCCGAACACTTTATCAGCTAACGTGTATGTGAGGCTTGAAGATCCTAATGATTCATCGGTAAAAGATGAGTCTGATAATGCGTTTAAAATCCGCGGAGATTTTGCTTTCACAAGCCCCGTTGGTGCAGAGCGTTGGGTTACCAATGAAACTCATCAGGTAACCTGGAATACGACCGGAAATGTTGCACAGGTTAAGCTCTATTATTTTAAAGACGGCAACTCAAGTAGTTTAATTCCGTTAGTTCCTACTGATGATACGGATAATACTGTTATTGTCGGTTCCGAGGGAAGTATTACTAAGAATTGGCAAATTCCTGATGACCGCTCCAATACCGTGCAAATAAGGATAGAGGATGCCACTGATTCGACGGTTTATAAGGATTCCGCGGCATTTAAGATTGACTATTATAATATTACTTGGGATATCCGCGATATGTTAACCAATGTTCCTATCGGAGGCGGTCTTACTGTTAATGACACTTCTGGTTGGAGCCAGGCAAGTTTAAGTTCGTCTACTCCGATTTTGCATGCTACGCCATATGGAACTGCCTGGAATGCAATATGGTCGCATAACGATTATGGCGAGCAAACCAAATCTTATTCTGCCGATATGGACAAGACGATAAATATCTATTTGGAATCAAAAGTCGTCCATGTTTGGGAGGCTATGACCCAGTATGTTTATGATCCTCCGTCGGATAAACTATCGTTTGCCAGCACGCTTACACGTGACGGCTCGGTCGTTACCGGAGCCAATAATTGTAAGATAATGATATATAATTGCGACGAAGGCTCAAATAAAGTCTGGGATGCTGACAGTAATATGTTTATTTGTACATTCACGGATGATAGCCCGGATTCAAAAGGTTTCTTTAACATAACATGGAGCAATACAGGGTTAGATACTTCCAAGGTTTACAATTCGGTTACCGAAATACAGAATATTTTAGGCGGTACTTTCAGGACGCCATTCTTACTCAACCTGGGTACTTATGCGGTCATGGAAAGAGTCGATACGTCCGTTAAAAATATGGAAACCGTGACTCTTCCTGCATTCCAGTCAAGCGTTCAAACTCTTATTACGGATAAAATGACCGAGCAGAGCGGGCTTATCACGACTAAGATGAATGAGCAAAAAGGTGTTATTGAAAGTAAGATGGATGAACAGACTAAAGTTATTGTCGGTGAAGGAATGACTGCGGCTGAAGTTATTGCTGCCGGCGGTATGGTCGGCATGGTTCAAAGTACATTAACAAGTTTTGAGACTCAGACTACTGAGGCAATTGATTTATTACAGTCTGGTGCCGAGCAGGCAGTAGAAGCAGGCCAAACTCTGGCAACTACCGCTATGAGATATTCATGGAATGCAAGTATTTCGCCCAATCCTGCTTTAGTGAATGATTATATCACTATTAGTATTCAGGGTCCGGATCAATATGAGGATCCTGAAACAGGTTCTAAACATACGGTACTTCCTATGGTAAGTATATATAGCTGGGATGGGTTAGGTATTATTGATGGCGTCCCTGCGGAAAAGTCAAAATCCGGGCTCTTTACTTACAAGTTTAGGGCAGATACGCGTTTTACACCCGGTAAAGCCTATACTTATGTAATTACGGAGTATTGGACCGGCGGTTTAGTTTCCGGTTCGGGTATGGTTGAGTCAACTTCGCTTAGTACGGTTGAAGGTTTGGTTTCTCAGACTCCGCAACTTAAGAGCACTATTGACCAGGCGCTCGATGGAGTCAAGGCTTTACAGGCAATACTTGGCTCAGGCTCTAGCGATGGTTCGAATATATTCTTGGTTTTAAGCAATTTACAGGAATCAATTGATAAGCTGCCGGAAGAACTGGCTAAGGGCGGAGAAGCCGGCGACGCGTCTAAGAAGATGAATGAGATCGCAGAAGTTTTAGGGACACTTGCCGGAGATGAAGGTTATAACTTAAACGATATGTTGGAGAAGGCATTGGGTGAATCTCCGACAATAAAAGATATACGTACTAAGACTGACGCGATTCAATCGGTAATTAAAGTATTGCAGGTGCTTTTTGAAGCTAAATTGGGCGGTATCGATACGCCGGTAGTTTCTACGTCGTTAACTCCAGGCAGCGTTAAGTTCCGTATTGTCGCGCTTAACCCGTCGGCAGTGAAAACTCAAAGAGTTCCTGTAAAAATATACTTACCGATGGAAGTTAAGCCGAAGGACATTATGGATGCCGGCGGGCTTGATTTAACTTATGACGCCGATAAATCTTTGTATTATGTTTACAAAGATGGTGTTGAGCTGGGCCCGAAAGAAAGCCGGTTTTTCGAAGTTGAAGTAGAGGATATTTGGGTTATTCCTCAGAAAGAATTGGATGCAGTTAAGTCTCAGGCAGAATCTATATCAAATCATTTAGCCGGCAGTTCTTATGCGGATCAGGCTAAGGCCACCTTTAATAATATCACGGTTGCCTTAGGTGAAATCGCTAAAGGCCAGCTTGATGATAGTGTAAGCCGCGAGCAGCATATCGGTATGTATCGGCAGAATGTTGATACCTTAAAACGCATAAAAGAAGAAATTTCTCGTTTGGAAAAATTATTGCAGCCGACATCTGGCTCTCCTGACATTCTGGAAAAGGCAAAGTTTAGAATTAATTTGCCTACAAAGTCGCTGACTTGGCTAATAATATTGATTATTATTATATTCTTAGGCATGTTGGCAGGCGTATTTTTCCTGGTATGGCAGGCTCAGGTACGTTCCGGGCAAGAGGTTTTAAAGGCAGCTAAGGATTCGGCTTTCCCGGGTTCTCAGGCAGAACAAAAGCCTAAAGAAGGCCAAGAAAAGAAATAAAAATGAGGCCGGAATTATTTGTTTAATCGATAAATAGTTCCGGCCTTTTTTGTCTTTAACTGCTTACAAAGCAACAGATTAGATAGTTCCCGCCATGATTAAAAATAATAGCAATTTCTTTTAAAACTGTTATAATAAATTTGTGCTTGACGTTACTGTAGTTACTCCGGAAAAAGTTGTTTTTGAGGGCAAGGCAAAGAGTATTATTTTGCCCGGTGAACAGGGTGTTTTTGAGTTGCTTCCTTTTCATAAACCCTTGCTAAGCCGGTTGATTAGTGGTAAATTATTAATTGATAAAAACGCATTTTCAATCCGTCGGGGAATAGTGGGTATTAATCATAATAAAGCCACTATTATTATTGAAGAATAATGGATAGAAACCTCGCACTCCTTTTGATTTTTGCGATTTGCATTGCTGTGCCCGCATGGGTTTTTGCGACGTGCGGTAAATTTAGCATCAATGCTTTAGCAAGAAATCCTTCAGCATCACCTAGAATATTTATCACCATGATTATAGTTATGGTATTCGCGCAAGCTTTGGCAATTATTGCCATGTTAGTGGCATTTCAATTATTCGGCTAGGGAGGCTTATGTATTTAATTCCACTGATAATAGTTTTAGGTTTGGTTTTTACGGTTTTAGTTATGTCTTTACGCAATATTTTAAAGCAGAATGTTGTTTCGGCTACCTCTCATCTTGAGCAAATGGCAGCCGAATATGCCAAGAAAGAAGAGGAGATAAAAAAGCAGCTTGAAGAAGTCAAGCGGCAGAGCCAGGATTCTATAGTTAATGCGCAGAAAGATGCACAAAAAGAAAAAGAGCGCATCATTAAGGAAGCGCAGGAAATAAAGGATAAACTTTTAGACCAGACACAGAAAAAAATCGATGAAATGATTGAGCAGGCAGACCGTTCCCGACAGGCTTTAATCTCCGGTGCCGAGCAAAAAATAGAGGAACGTTCAATAGTCCTGGCAGCCGAATTATTAAAACAGGCTATGCCGGATGATATGCGTTATCAAATTCATGAGTATTGGCTTAAAAGTTTAACTAAGAGCACATTTGCGCAGTTAGACCGATTACATATTCCTGAGAATGAAGCCGAGGCTTTGGTTGTCAGCGCTTTTAACTTATCGATACAACAGCGCGATGATTTAAAGGAAAAAATAAAAGAAAAGATTGGACGTGAGCTTGCTATTAAAGAAGAAGTGGATGCAAATATTATCGCAGGTTTAGTTGTACATATCGGCAGCCTCGTGCTAGATGGCAGCTTCAAGACAAGGATTCAGGAGGTAGTGCTTGCCCACAAATCCGGCAGTTAATAATGTTTCTTCCGCAAAATTTCAAGTACATGAAGTCGGTACAATTAAATCCGTGCGTGAATGTATTGTGCGTGTTACCGGGCTTCCATCCTGTATAAACGGCCAGATCGTTGAGTTTAGAAACGGCGGCCGGGGTATGGTTTTCGGGTTTAATGATAAGGAAGTTCAGGTGTTGGTTTTGAATTCACCGGGAAGCCTGCGTACCGGAGATGAGGTTTTAAGTAAGGGTGAGTTTTTGCAGCTACCGGTAGGCGATAAATTTATCGGCAGGGGAGTAAGCGGACTTTGCGAGCCGCTAGATAATAAGGAAAATATAGAACAATCGGATTTTTATCCGGTTTTTGCGGATGTGCCCGGGGTCATGGACCGTGTCCCGGTTAAGGAAACCTTAGAGACCGGGACTTTGGTGCTTGATGCGGTTATTCCTATTGCCAAAGGCCAGAGGCAGCTTTTTATCGGTGACCGCCTTACCGGTAAAACTACCGTTGCCATCGATGCCATAATTAACCAAAAGCATAATGATGTTGTCTGTATTTATTGTTGTGTAGGTAAAACCCAGGCCAGTTTGTTAAAAATTATGGATATTTTCCATGCTAAAGAAGTTTTGCCTTACACTATAGTGGTAAGCGGTGTTGCTTCTGCAAGCATGGGCGAGCAGTATTTGGCTCCTTATACCGCGGCAATGCTGGGTGAATATTTTATGCATAAGGGAAAAGATGTTTTGATCGTTTTTGACGACATGACTAAACATGCCTGGGTATACCGTCAAATTTCTTTGTTATTAGAGCGCCCGCCGGGAAGAGAGGCTTACCCGGGAGATATTTTTTATATCCATTCCCAGTTAATGGAAAGAGCAGGTTATTTAAAACCCGAGTTAGGCGGCGGCTCAATGACTTTTTTCCCGATTGTCGAAATACTTCAAGGAGATGTTACCGGGTATATCTCTTCAAACCTTATTTCTATTACCGACGGGCAGATTTATTTTAATAACGCGCTTTTTAACAAAGGCGTTAAGCCTGCAATTGATTTCGGCTTATCGGTTTCCCGTATCGGAAATAAAGCGCAGTGGCCGGCTATGAAAGCATTAAGCGGACAGCTGCGGCTTGAATATATTCAATACCAGGAATTATTGCAGATGACTCAGCTGCGCACTACCGGATTATCTAAGGAGGCCGAAGAGCGTATGCGTAGAGGCCAGGCTATTACCCAACTTTTAATCCAGGATAAAAATAAGCCTTTGCGTATGGAAGGGGAAATTATATATTTGTTTGCTTTAAGCATAGGGGTGTTGGATAATCTTTCGGTAGCCGATATTAAGAAATTTAAAGACGAATTTATTTACCGGATGCAAGAGTGGTATCCGGATACGTTTAAAGAATTGCGCGAGTCTCAGATTATCACGGATTCGGTTATTGAGAAACTATACGAATCTTTAGGGAAGTATTTCCAAGTTTAATCGTAACGCAGTAATCCCTGGTTTCTAAACTGCAAATGAATGCGTTACGATTAACCCCGACGAGCACAAAAATTTACTTGGCGTTGTTCGTGATTTAGCCGAGTCGGGGATATTCAGGAAACACGGAGGCTTTAGCCTGAAGAGAGGCATACTATGCGCCTGCTTTCACAGATAAAAAAGGACCTGGATTTTAACCGCGACCTCTATAATTTGATTGAGGTGCTTAAGCAGATTGCTATTGCGCAGTACCATATTCTGGAAAAAAAGCTGCGTACTTTCGATAAGATTTTTTTTGCGCTAGACGGTTTTTTCTCAATGATAGACGCCTCAAAAACCGACAATCCGCTGCTTAATACAGCCGGACGTCCTCCTGGGATAATCGCGGTAACTTCTGATGCCGGGCTTTTGGGCGGTTTAAATATGCAGGTAATGAATTTGGCAATAAAAGAAGTTGAAGAAACCGGAGGCAAGTTGATCATTGTCGGAGAAAAAGGCCAGGCGTATGCTGCAGATAGCAAGGTAAATTATGTAACTTTTAAGGGTGTTACAGATGATACCAGGTTTAAGCAGGCGCAGGAAATAAGGGATTATATTTTTAACGAAGAAATTAATAAAAAGCTAGGGACACTAAAGGTTGTTTATCCGATTGCCCTATCAGCAGTAGCCCAGAAAGTGCAGGTTATGCAGCTTTTACCGTTTTCCCTATCAACTAGCGCAACTAAGCAGGAGTCAGCCGCGGTAGGTTTTAAGGATATGATTATGGAATCAAAAGAAGAGGATATTGTGTCTTATCTGTTTTATCTTTTATTAGGCCACAAAATAAATGAAATATTCGGGCTGGCAAGGTTAGCAGAGTTATCAGCGCGTTTTTCGCACCTTGAAACCAGTAAGACTAAGATTGAGCAGCTAAATAAGGATTTGAAGCTGCAGTATTTTAGGCAGCGCCATGAAATTATCGATCGAAACATGCGGGAACTTTTTGCCGCAAGAATTGTATTCTCAAACTCATGAGTAAAGACCAGGTTAATATTGTAGGGCATGTAATCTCAGTTCAGGGCCCGGTAGTCGATGTTCGGTTTTCCCGCCCCGAGGATATTCCGAATATTTTCGATAACATAAATACCAAAACAGTTGACGGCAAGCGGATCGTTTTAGAAATTGCCGAGCATTTGCCAGGGAACATTGCCCGTTGTATCGCAATTAATTCTACTTTTAACCTGCAGCGAAATGCCGAGGCGCATCCTACTGGTGAGCCGATCAGGGTGCCGGTAGGCGATGGAATTTACGGAAGGATAATGAATGCCTGGGGTGAGCCGATTGATCAGAAGGGTGAGATTGTTACCAATGAGTGGCTTCCTATTCGCCCGCAGAAATTAGGCAGCCGGGTTACTGTTTCAAACGAGCGCAGGGATAAACTTGAAATATTAGAGACCGGTATAAAAATTATTGATTTGTTGTTTCCTATGGTTAAGGGAAGTAAATCCGGGATCCTCGGTGGTGCAGCTTTAGGTAAGAGTATTTTAACGCTTGAGGTAATCCACAATATCGTTAAAAAGTATCGCGGTTCCTGCGTTTTCGTCGGAGCAGGTGAACGTATTCGCGAAGGTAATGAACTTTATCATGAACTTTCCCGCCGTGATATATTATCGAAAACCGTATTGATATACGGACAGATGAACGAGCCTCCGGGTGCCCGTTTTGAAGTTGCTAAAAGCGGGGTAACTTTGGCGGAGTCTATCCAGAGAAAGAACCAGGATGTGCTTCTATTCGTGGATAACATTTTTAGGTTTTTACAGGCGGGTGCCGAAATTTCAAGCCTTTTGGGAAGACTGCCTTCTGAAACAGGATATCAGCCTACTTTAGTTTCTGAAGCAAGTGAGTTTCATGAGCGTATACGTTCATCACAAGATACCGGAGGTTCAATTACTTCGGTTGAAGCGGTTTATATCCCGGCAGACGACCTTACTGATCCTGCCGTTGTTACGATATTCAGTTTTCTTGATTCGATCATGGTTCTTTCCCGTCAGAAAATTCAGCTTGGGCTTTATCCGGCTATAGATCCGTTGTTGTCTTCATGCGCTAACCTTGACTCGGATGTCGTGGGGAAGCGGCATTTTGATACGGCAGCCGAAGTTATCCGTATAATGCAAAGGTACGAAGAATTACGGCGTATTGTTATGGTTATCGGTATTGATGAACTTTCATCCGGTGACCGTACTATCTATGAAAGGGCGCGGAAAATGCAGAATTTTCTTACTCAGCCGTTTTTCGTAGCTGAAGCCTATACCGGGAAAAAAGGAGAATTTGTAACTATTGAGCAGACCCTTGAAGGTTGTGAGAAAATAATTTCCGGGCATCTTGATCGTAAGTCCGAAAATGACTTTTATATGATCGGAACGGTGTAGAAAGGAGCTCAAAGTGCGCAAGAATACTAAACGTATCGGTGAGATTTTGGTTGAGAGAGGATTGATTACGGAAGCGCAACTGCATGATGCATTATTGGAGCAGAAAACAACCGATGGTTTTTTGGGCGGTATTCTGATGAAGCGCGGCTTGGTCAATGATAAAAATATAACTGAGGCGTTATCAGAGCAGTTTGGTTTGCCCATAGTTGATTTAAAAGATCAGTATATCGATATCGATCTGGCCCGTAAATTTTCGTCTTCTTTGATTGTAGACCATAAATGTTTCCCCTTGTCTAAAGCTGATGATATTATTACGGTTGGCATAGTTAATCCGCTCAATGCGGTAGCAATGACTAAGATAGAAGACGAGGCTAAGCCGTTTAATGTAAAATTTGTTTTGGTTTCTGATGAACAGTTGAAGGTGGTTATTCAACAATACCGCCAGAGTATTAGCCAGAGTATACGGAATTTATTGCGTCGGGATAAAAAGCCCGAATAGGGGTATCAAGAATAAATATGAACCGAGTAGATACAATTCTTTATGAGGCTTTAGTTCGGCAGGGCAATTTAAAACCTGAAGAATCCGGGCAGTTGGTTAAAGAGTCCGAAGAGCAGGGCAAAAATCTTGTTTCGGTATTGGTAAAACATAACCGCCTGCCGGAAAAAGAGATCCTGGGTTTATTATCAAAAGAATTAAAAATATCTTTGTGGGATCTTAAGCCTTTTGAAGTCGAGAAGCCCGTAATCGACCGTATACCTTTAAAAATCGCCTCTTACTATAAGTTCCTTCCTCTTAGAATACAAGACCGTACGCTTACTTTAGCGGTTGCTTATCCTTTGGATATTAAAATACAGGATGAGATACGCACGCAATTGGGCCTGGAAATCGAAATGGTTTTGGCGCTTTCGGCGGAAATATTTGATGGGCTCAAGAAATATTATGGTATGGCAGCGGAGATGATGGAGAAAATTTCCATAGGTGTTTCTAAAGAAGAAGGGGTTTCGCGCGGACAAGAAGAGCAGACAAAGGTTGAAGATATAGAGAAATTAGCCGGAGATGCTTCGATTATTCAGTTGGTTAATCAGATAATACTTGAAGGATGGCGTAAACGCGCGACAGACATACATGTTGAACCGTATCGTAACGGCGTAAATTTACGCTATCGCATTGACGGGCTTCTTTATGATGCTAACGTCGGTCCGGAAATTAAGAATTTTTTAAATGCAATAATCTCGCGTATTAAGATTATGTCGAATTTGAATATAGTTGAGCGCAGGCTTCCGCAGGATGGCCGCGCAGTAGTTAAAGTACAAAACCAGGTTTTAGATTTAAGGATTTCGACAATCCCTACTCCTTTTGGCGAGAGCGTGGTTATAAGGATTTTACCGACACATATGCTTTTTAGCCTTGAGAAACTGGGATTGGCTAAAAAAGATTTACAAATGTTTGAAACTCTGATTCAGAAACCTCACGGCATAATTTTTGTTACCGGGCCTACGGGAAGCGGAAAAACTACAACGTTGTATGCTTCTTTGAGCCGAATTAATACCCGCGACCGTAAAATTATAACTATCGAAGACCCGATTGAATACGAAATGCCAGGGGTAACTCAGATACAGGTAATGTCTAGTATCGGGTTAGATTTTGCCAGGGGTTTACGCAGTATCCTGCGCCATGACCCGGATGTTATTATGGTAGGTGAGGTGCGCGATCTAGAAACCGCTGAGATTGCCATACGGGTTGCTCTTACCGGGCATCTTATATTTTCAACTCTTCATACTAATGATGCAGCCAGTGGCATTACCCGTCTTATCGACATAGGCGTTGAGCCTTATTTGGTTTCATCCAGCGTTGAGGCTTTTATTGCTCAGCGCCTTATACGCCTGATATGTCCGGAATGTAAACATGAGGATAGGTCGGTGCCCGATGAATTGAAACAAATTATTGCCCATGATTTAGGCCTAAAGAATACCAGTGAAATAAAAGTGTTTCGCGGTAAGGGCTGTGCTGCCTGTAATTTTACCGGGTTTTTCGGAAGGACTGCCATATATGAAATATTATTGGTGGATGATGAGTTAAAAGACCTTATTGTTAAAAAAGCGCCGGCAAATAAATTAAAGAAGATTGCGATTGCAAAAGGCATGCGTACATTGCGCCAGGATGGTTGGCATAAAGTTATTAGCGGCGCTACTACTCCGGAGGAGGTAATGAAAGTTACTGCTGCGGAGGAAGAAGCGCAAGGGGTAAAACCTATTGTTTCATACCCGCAAGCCCAGCAAGATGAAAAGCTCGAGCAGGACTTCTCGGATAAAAGGGCTTATCGCAGGCTTGATAGTAAGATTAACCTGCGGTATAAAATATTTAAATCTCAAGAGGAGCTTCTTAAGCGTGGGTTTACTCCTGAGCAGTTGAGTGTAACGAGGAATATTTCTGCCGGAGGCATGCTTTTTATTTCACATGAGATTCTACCTGTCGGGTCATTTTTGGAGCTTAAAATTGAATTACCAAATGCTGAAGGCCAGATTGAATGTCTTTCCCGCGTAATAAGAGTTGAGGAGATTGAGGAGAATCGTACTTATGAAATCGCGCTTTGTTTCTTAGATATAACCAGTGCGCAAAGAGCGCGCATGGAAAAGTATGTTAATAAGGAGCTCTAGCTCCGCCTACGGCGGAGTTTCGCACAGAAAGTGCGACGCCGGCCGATTCCAATTAGGCCGCGCGGTAGCTAAATAAGAACTTGAGGTGCTCAAAGTGACAGTATATAAATATCGTGCCAAAAAAGGTCCGGATGAAATACTTGAAGGTACTGTTGATGCACAAACAGAAAAAGAGGCAATTGATAAGATTAGCCATTTAGGATATTTGCCGGTTAATTTAGAAGAACAGGGGCAAGTTGTTGAGGCGGTTGTATCGGTAAATAAATATAAAATTAAAGTTAGGTCACGCGATATTACTATTTTCAGCCGCCAATTGGCAAGTTTGTTAAGGTCGGGAGTTCCTATATTAGATGCTTTAAATATAATTTCCCGCCAGACAGAGAGCGGAAATTTAAAAATTATTTTGCATCAGATACACGATTCGGTAAAAGACGGAACAAATTTTTCATATAGCTTGTCGCAATACAATAAAGTTTTTTCTTCTTTATATATTGCCATGATTCGAGCCGGGGAAGATACGGGCAAATTGCCGGAAGTGCTTTTGCGTATTTCCGAACATCAGGGTAAGCAGGAAGAAATGCTTTCGCGCCTGCGTATGGCATTGGCTTATCCTCTGCTTATGCTTTTTGTTGGTATCGGCACAGTTATTTTTATGCTGACTTTTGTTATGCCAAGACTCACCGGGTTATTTATTAACATGGGCCAGGAATTGCCAATGCCCACCCGGATTCTTATTTCTTTAAGCAATAACTTGCGTTCAGGCGGGTTTTGGATTATTGCGGCGTTGGTTTTTGTTTTTGCGATTATCAAGAGGCAGTTAAATACCAAGCCCGGAAGGTTTGCTTTCAGCGTATTTAAATTACATTTACCGTTTTTCGGTAATTTTATCCTCAAAGCAGAATTGGCCCGTTTTAGCCGTACTCTGGAGTTGTTGCTTAAGAACGGCATTTCAATACTTAAGGCAATTGATGTGGCTATCCCGGTTTTAGATAACGAGGTGCTCAAAGATCACTTAAGGCAATGTTATATGGAGTTAGAACACGGCGGTTCTTTGGGGAATAGCCTGAAAAAATCTAATATTTTCCCTATGTTTATGAGTAACTTAATCGGCGTAGGGGAAGCTTCAGGTAATTTGGATGATGCTTTGGGCGAAGTAGCTTCGGCTTATGAACGTGATACCGATGAAACTATGCGTACGTTAAGCAGTTTGCTTGAGCCGGTGATGATATTAGTTATGGGGTTAATAGTCGGTTTTGTGGTTATGGCGATGTTATTGCCTATTTTCGAAATTAATGTTATGTCCAGATAAAAAGTACAGGAGGAACCATGTCTGAAGAGAAAAAGAAAGTTTTTATTGCAGATGACGATGATATTGTTTTAAGCAGTCTGAAGAAATTACTTACTTTATCTAATTTTGAGGTTCAAACTACCGGCGACGCCAAGAAAATAGTGTCGATGGTTCGTACCTTTAAACCGAACATAATTCTTTTGGATTTATTGATGCCGAATATGGGCGGTTTTGAAGTCTGTGAGATGCTTAATAATGACAATGAAACAAAGGGCATACCTATAATTGTTGTATCGGCGTTAGGCGGATATACCGATATAAAGAAGGCGTATCAGTTAGGGGTTATCGGTTATGTAACCAAGCCGTATGATTTTAGTAAATTAGTTGAGAAAATAAATAAAGCCATTCTTTATAAGGAAGGAAGGGCGTAGGCAAATTTCTGCCTATTTGGAGGGCTTATGATTAAAGAGATTAAAAGTATTTCTCTGGGTCTTCTAACCGCGCTTATTTTGGGATTATTCGGTTATTGGATCAAAGAGATTACTAAAGCGGCTATTATTGAGCCCTTGGTTGTTTCTTTGGTTATTGGGATTATTTTTCGGTCTATTATAGGCAATAAGCAATCTTGGTTTTCTTCGGGGCAAAAATTTGCTTTAGCTACGTTTCTTCCTTTCGGCATATTTTTTTACGGTTTAAAAAACTTAAATTTTGTAAAGATCGCTCAAGTGAGCCCAAAAATAATTATTTTGCTTTTTTTGATAGTTCTTATTTATTTGGTTGTAATATATTTTTTGGGGAAAATGTGGAAGCAAAAGAATGAAATTACCTATTTGACTACTGCCGGTTCTGCGATTTGCGGGGCATCGGCAATCGCCATTACTTCTAACGCGATAAAAGCGGAGCCGGAAGATGTTTCAATATCTTTGATTTCCGTGACTTTGTGCGCATTTTTAGGGCTTTATATATTGCTTCCGTTTTTAGCGGTTTTGGTAAATATGGGGAACAAAGTTTATGCGTTATTTTCCGCTTCGGTATTGCAGTTCACCGGGTTTGTAAAGGCGGCAAACTTGGACACCGTTGTTCTTGAGCAGCAAATATCGGTTGATGAGGCGGTAAAACTGGGAGGGTTATTCAAGTCCGTCAGGTATTTGGGGTTATTTTTTCTTTTGCCATTTTTCGCGAGTGTTGAAAAAAAGAAAATTGTTTTACCTTATCCTTTATGGCTTTTTTTGTTTGCCGGGATTACCGGCTCATTCATTTATTCAAAAGCCCCGCTTTATTATTCCGGTGATTTCTCAAATTTAGTTACACCATTATATAACGTGTCTTGGTGTGTTGCTATGGCAGCTATAGGGATGCGGGTTAATATATTCGAATTTTTTAGCAATAATGCACTTAAGGCTTTTGGCGCGGCATTGCTGGGTTTTATCGCGGCGATTATTACTTTTTTTATCGGGTATTATTCTTTTATTAAAGGATTTTAATACGATCATGACTATGAATGATAGTGATTTAAGGTCAAGTGTAAGAAATAATATTCTAATTTCTTTTCTTCTGGTTATTTTATTATGGTCTATAATTTTGGCTTCGGTTTTTAACCATGCCATACGGTTTGAAATATTACATCATGGCCTTGCGCGTGAATTAGAGAGGGAATTATTGGTTCATGTAACGACGATCGTGGGCGTTACTACCATTTTGGGTTCTTTGCTTGCGATATTGCTTTCCGTGTTTATTGCTAAAAAAATAGCCAGTCCGATCCCGAAATTAATAAAAGGAATAGAGGAACTGGCCCGGGGCGATCTGGATTCTCAGGTGGAGATTAAAGCGGATAATGAATTTGGTTTATTGGCAAAGGCTTTTAACGAAATGAAAAGCGATTTAAAGAATGCGACAGTCAGCCGTGATGAATTATCCAAAGAGACTTTTAACCGCCGTAAGACCCAGGATTTCTTAAATAGTATCTTAGATAGCGTCGGCCCTTTGGTAGTCCTTGACCTGCAATATAAAATTATTATGGCAAATAAGGCCTATTGTGAGCATGTTGAGATGGAGCTTGCAAATATCATCGGTAAACATTGTTATGAAGTTTCGCATAAATCCGATACGCCTTGCTATATTAACCATGAAGATTGCGGTTTGTTAAAAGTTATAGAGACCAGGAAACATTATTCAGCTATTCATGAACATAAGAAAGGTAGCGGTTTTGTCTATGCCCAGGTAGACCACTATCCGGTTAAGGATGAAAAAGGAAGCGTTGTGATGCTTATTGAAACCATAACAGATATCACGGATAAGCGTAATATGGAAATTGAATTGCAAAACAAACTTCATGATTTGGAGAGGTTTAACCGGCTGGCTATAGGCAGGGAGTTGAAGATGGTAGAATTAAAAGAAGAGTTAGAAAAAGTAAAACATGTCCAAAAAACCGAGGGGCAGGAATAATATGATTCGGATATTTATAAGCTTATTATTGTCGAGCCTTCTATCGCTCTCTTTTTTTACAAAAACTTTATTTGCTTCTGATGAAATCCAGGAATTGAAGTCGCAAATAAAATCCATGGAGCAGGTTATTCAATCATTAAAGTCGCGCGTAGAAGAATTAGAATCTAAACAGGCTATACAATCGCAGGAAGTTGCAAAAATTCCGGAAATCAAAAGTTCTGTAGAGCAGCTAAAAGATAGCCCTGTATCCGGTAATTGGTTTGACAATGCCCGCTTGGGAGGGCATTTTAAGATGTATCTTTTTGATAAAGCTGACGGCAAGCGTAATGATAGCAGGCAAGGTACTAATATATCTGCCGGAATTTCGCACGTTTATTTTTTTATCGATAAAGACATATCAGATAATACCAGTATCAGCATTCAGCCGGATATTACGGTTACGGCCGGGGCAACACCGTCTTTGGGCTCTAACATAACCCGTTCTTCAAGCGCATCTGTTACTACATCGCTATTTCAGGCTTTTATTAAGACAACTATGCCTGGCGGCCTGGAAATAAAAGCCGGGCAGTTTACTCCGCTTTTTGCTGAAGAATATGGCGCGCAAATCTGGTGGGATGAGCAATATCATCAGAATAAAGGCCTGGTAAATCTTGAGGCGTGGCATGATATGGGTATTGAGTTGTATAAGAGTTTAGAGTTCAAGCATTTTTCTATGCCAACCTACTTTTATTTGCTTAACGGAGAAGGCCAATTTGTGGATAATAATGACGGTAAATCTATTATGCTGCATGTAAGCCCACAAGTTTCTAACTTCAGGCTTCTTGGTTCTTTGACTTACGGAAAATGGGATGACGGCGATACGTATAATACCTATGGATATGTTTCCGGTTTTGAATACAAATATAAGAAATTAACTTTACGCAGTGAGTATATGTTTAAGAAGTATTTTAATAAGCCGTTAGTGGATAAGTCTTTGGTAGATACCGAGAGTTTCGGTTATTATTTGAAAGCTTTATACAGGTTTAACCCTAAGTGGGGCGCTATGGTTAATTATAGCGATGTCCAACTCCCATATTTGGGTGAAAGAGTTATCCGGCACGATGATTATGAGGCGGTAACCTTAGGCTTAAATTATTATTTTACCGAAAGCTCTATTATTATGGCTGATATTTCTCTTGTGGATGCTGATAGGTCTAATGATTCCGAAAGCCTTAATTATTATCGTACAACATTAGGCTGGCGCACGACTTTTTAATTAACGCCCGAACGTATATGAACGTTCGGCGTAAACTACTGTTTAAATGAAGAAAATCGCGATTATATTCGTATTGTTATCTATCATGGCGGCAGGTTTTGTTTTTTGGCAAAGGAACAATTCGCCGGTTGAGCATCTTGAGAAGCAAATCCGCTATTTGATGGATACTTATGTAACCATATATGCCTATGGGCCTAAGAAGAAGGCTTCTTTGGCGGTTGACCGCGCATTTAAAAGGATGGAGGAGGTTGCGGTTAAATTTGATGCCCACAATGAAAAAAGCCCGGTTTATGCTTTTAACAATTATGGTGCGCCGATTACTGATCCGGAAATATTAGAAGTTGTCCGTATTGCGTTGGATGTAAGTAAAAAAAGCAATGGCGCCTTTGATATTACCGTGTATCCTTTGGTAAAATTATGGGGTTTTTATAAAAAGAAAATGCAAATCCCCAGCGAAAGTGAAATTAAGTCCGCCTTAGATAATATCGGCTATCAATATCTTATAATCAAAGACGGTAAATTGATTTCTGATAAAAAGGGTATTGCGATTGATTTTGGAGGGATAGCTAAAGGTTATGCCGCGGACCAGGCAGCAGGAGTGCTTAAAGAAGAAGGGATTAAATCAGCGATGATTGATGCCGGAGGCAGTATATATGCTATAGGGACAAACAAGGGGAATCCTTGGAAGGTTGGGCTACAGCATCCGCGCAAAGAAGGGATTTTCGGGTTTGTAGAAGTATTCGATACTGCGTTGAATACTTCCGGGGATTACCGCAGATTTTTTATGATTAATGGAAAAAGGTATAGCCATATTTTAAACCCGAAAACAGGCTACCCGGTTGATGAATTTTCCAGTGTTACGGTAATTTACCCTGATTCAACTGTCGGGGATGCCTGGTCAACAGCGGTTTTTGTTTTAGGGCCCGATAAAGGGCTCAAAGCAGCAAAGAATGTTCGGGGAATGGAGCTAATATTGATTGATGCAGCTGGCAATGTTTCTTATTCTGACGGGTTAAAGGATAAGTTGGTAAGATGAAAGGGGCCAAGATGAGAATATATCGGCTGCTTATTTTTTTGGTAGCGTGTTTTATTTTCGTGCCGGAATCTTTTGCCATAACCCTTTTAGTTAAAGACGAGGCATTAAGAAAATTATTCCCGGAGGCACAAATAATTGAAGAAAAGATAACAGCGGACAGCGCGCAAATTTCTCAGATAAGAAACTTACTCGGTGGTAGGCTTGTCCATATCAAAGCTCGGAATAACCAGGCAGCGGAGTTGATTGACCAGCAAAAAGAATTTGTATTTTATCGGGCTATAAAAGACGGTAAAGATGTCGGTGCGGCAATAATATTGGATGAACCGGGAAAGTGGGGGAATGTTAAATTTATTATTTCTTTAAGTTTGGACGCAAGCATTAACTCTATGGCAGTAATGGAATATAAAGAAATACGCGGCCGGCCTATCGCATCCAGTAGTTTTATGTCTCAGTTTAAACGAAAGACCATAAAAGATAAAATAACCTTCGGCGTTGATATTGTAGGGATAACCGGCGCAACCGTATCTTCTGAAGCATCGTGTTTTACGGCAAAAAAAGCCATTGTTTTATATAGTGAATTATTTATGAAAAAGACAGGCAATCGTTAATCTGATAAAGGATAAAATATGATTACATACAAGGATCTTGCTCTAAGGAATAAGATATTGTCCGGGTATCTGGTTGTTATTTTATTCTTTGTGTTGTTGGCTATTTATTTTATCCGGGATACCTATAAGATAAGCAGGGCAAGCCGCAATATAGAGCTCCATTATTTCTCCGGGATAGAAATAACTAGCAACATGGAGGTAACATTCCATGATTTAATTGGTTTCGAAAGGGAGATTGCTTCATATCTGCATGAAAGGCAGGTGTTGTCGCCCTTAAAAGAACGGGTAATGGAAATCAATCAGAAGTTTTTGATTCAAATGACAGATTTAAAAGAGGTTTATTCCGGTTCTCCGGAAGTAACCGCAGATATTGTTAAGCTAGAAAAGATGTTTAATCATTATGTTGGTAAAATTAAAGCGGAGATAGAAGCACAAGAACGCGGCGAGATGCTAGTGCATGCAGATGAGGTGGATATTTCAGAGAGGATCTCTGAAAAAATAACTGCGTTAAGAGATGATGATATTGCCGGGTTGTCTGTTGCTTTGGGTGCAATTGATAAGTTTGCCATGAACTTACGCAGGATATATCTGATAATTCTGGTAATTTGTATTTTATGTTCTTTGTTTATTTCGCTTTTTATCGCAAAAATAATAACCAGGCCGGTAAATAGCCTTCTGTTTGCGCAGAAGAAAGTCGGTGAAGGCGAGCTTGATTACGAGATCAAGGTTGAAAGTACTGATGAGATCGGATTATTGCAAAAAGGATTTTTGGAAATGTCTAAGCGAATCAGCGCTTTGTATAAAGAGCTGCAAAATGAGCGTAATGAATTAGACCACAAAGTTAAAGAACGCACGCGGGACCTGGAGAAAAGCCAGGAGTATATGCAAAGGATAACTGACGGGATCAAGGAAGGTATTATGCTCTTAAGCCCTGATTTTAAAATACTTTGGGCAAATAGAAATATTTTGAATGAATATAAGACTTCATTTAGTGATATCCGGGGTAAATTTTGTTATAAAGTTACGCATAATGTAAATTTACCCTGTAGCGATAAGGATAATGTTTGCCCTTTACTTGAGGTAATGAAAAATAAAGGTTCGGCTAAGGAGATGCACGTGCATTATGGCCCTGCGGGTGAGAAAATATTTGTTGAGGTGGTTTGCTATCCGATCCTGGACCCGGAAAGAAATATTAAAGAAATAATCCATATAAGCCGGGATGTTACGGAGGAAATTGTTGCTGAAAAACAGATGCAGGCTTATATCGAAGAATTGGAGAAAACAAAAGAACAGTTGTCTATGCAGTTAAGGGAGCTTGAGAATTTCGGTAAGCTTGCCGTGGACAGGGAGCTTAAGATGATTGAGCTTAAGACTAAAATTAGGAATCTGGAAATGGGAACGAAATAATTTAAATAACAACCAAGAGAGCGCATAGAATGAAAAAAACAAGTTTTAAATTGTGGATAAAGTTGTTTTTATTGATAGTTTCGGTAAATATTATCGCGGCTGTTTTGGCTTTTTTATTTGGTAGGGCCGGAATGAAATTTATATACGAAGCAATTTTTGATGTGGTTATTTCAAGCGTAGTGATTATGGTCTTTATAAATCATGCGATATATAGGCCTATTGATAGAATAAATTCATCGATAGAGAAAATCGGCCACAGTGATTTTAATTTAAGGGTGGATCGAAAAGATACCGGACCGTTTGTCCTTATCGCGGATGAGATTAATTTGATGGCCGAACGAGTTGAAAAATACCATACTGAGCTGTTGGCGTCTTCGAATATTCTTAAAGGGATTAGCGATGGCGTGGATGAAGCGATTATGATTATTGACAAAGAATTTAAAGTTGTCTGGGCAAATAAGAAGGTGCGTGATCTAAGTCATCTTAAGGAAGGCGATATTTTAGGTAAATTTTGTTATAAAATAACTCATCATATTGATTCGCCCTGCCAAGCCCCCAATGATATTTGCCCGATTGAGGAGATATTGCATAAAGGTAAGCCGATTACCGTTTTACATACTCATTATGACCAGGATGGACAGCCTTTTTATGTTGATGTTACCGCCTATCCTTTAAAAAATGAGAAGGGCGAAATTGAACAGTTTATCCATGTTGCCCGCAATGTAACCGAACGTATGAAACTAGTTGAGGATTTGCGCGTTGCTAATCAGAAATTGGGTGATTACAGCCGTTCTCTTGAAGGTTTAGTCGAGCAGCGGACATTAAACTTAAGGCAGAGCATTAATGAATCGGAAAAACAAAGGTCAGCTATATTAAATATACTGGAAGATGTTGAAGAGGCACGTAAAGAATTAACTACGCTTAATGATGAGTTGAGGCAGGCTCAAGCGCAATTAGTGCAGAGTGCCAAGATGGCAGCAGTAGGCCAGCTGGCTAGCGGCGTAGCCCATGAAATTAATAATCCTTTGACCGGGGTTTTAAATAATTTACAGTTGATTAAAATGGAAACTGAACAGCGTACTGATTTTTCCGTTTCTGATTTTAAGGAGCTCTTGGATATTATAGAAGAATCAGCGCTTAGGTGTAAAAAAATAACCCGCTCATTGCTTGATTTCTCCCATGCATCTAA
>ORJL010019468.1_pt1 | contig 23021 bp, 23 predicted proteins | sample 1779941 | NCBI WGS metagenome assembly ORJL01 (sample SAMEA104232317, study PRJEB22302) | groundwater metagenome | biome: forest; feature: aquifer; material: groundwater | place: USA | collected 2011-08-07 | depth 5.8 m
GTCGGCCCGCGGAAGGGTCTTTCTATTCCTCATCGTGCTCAGGCGGTAGGTGATAGATCTCTTGGACAAGCACAATCTAGTGCTGGTGGCGGTCTTCGTGGTGGCCGCGCTCTTGTCCCTCGGAATGTCCCCGCTATTTCGTCTGCTGGCCCTACGCCATGGGTTCGCCGACCGCCCTCGCCCGCGCCAGGAAGGACCTCTAAAGCCTCGTCTCGGGGGGGTGGCGATCTACCTTGCCTTCACGGTCGCGGTCCTGGTTACGCTGCCGCTGGTTGACGGCCGCACTCTGGAGGAGATCAAGAAGATCGTTGCTCTGATCATAGGGGGCGCCGTCGTGGTGGCCATCGGGGCCTGGGACGACCGGCGAGAGTTGCCCGCCTGGCCCCAACTGGCTGCGCAGGTCGTCGCGGCCGGGCTGGCCATGTTGGGAGGCATCATCATCGATGCGGTGGCCAACCCCCTGGCCTCCGGGCCGGCCGACACCCTGCTCTGGTTGCCTATCTATGCCGCGGCGCCGTTCACAGTCCTGTGGCTGGTCCGCGGCATGAACGCGGTGAACTTCATCGATGGACTGGATGGGCTGGCTGGAGGCCTGACCGCGATCGCCGCCCTGATTCTGTTCTTCCGTAGCCTGACTACCGGCCAGTTCACAATCGCAGTCCTCCCGCTGGCCCTGGCCGGAGCCGCTCTGGGATTCCTGCCCTACAACCGGTACCCCTCTCGTTTGACCCTCGGGACCTGTGGCGCCCTGTTCTGTGGCTACGCCCTGGCCTCCCTGTCCGTGATGGGAGGCACGAAGGCGGCTACGGTGCTCTTGGTGCTGGGGATACCCATCCTTGATGCGGGGTGGATAATCATCAGAAGGATTTCACTGCGCCGGTCGCCGTTCGTGGGGGATCGGATTCATATCCACTACCGGTTGAAGGACCTGGGTTTGTCCGAAGGCCACATCGTGCTTCTTCTATGGACCCTCTCCGCCCTTCTGGGCACCCTCGCCATAGTCCTTACCAGCCCGCTCCTGAAACTCTACGCGCTGGGCGCGCTGGTCGTCCTGGTCGGAGCATCACTCGTCCTCATGGCCGGTAAGGCGCCACGGGACCGCTGAGACTCTGCAGACCGTGGGTTGGGCGAACGAGACGGAGAGGGCACGTAATCTTTCAGAGGTCATTGTCCTCCCCAGATTTGGTGGAGCCTCTCGTTCATCGATCCCCCGGGAAGCCCTCACCCACCCGGCCTCTGCCTGACTGATTTCCCACCCAGGGATATCATCGTTCGTTCTGGAGTCATGGTCTGTCACCTCCCGCTTGAACGGCTTCCCTCTTGTAGCTCCCGTAGATGCTCCAGGATCCACATCCGAGCCAGGGTGGTGGGACCGATACCCTTCTCCCTGGCGCGGGAGCGCAACTCCGTTAGGGTCTCAGGGTCTAGCCTGATACTGATTGGCTGTGAGAGGTTCTTGGCAAAGCGGACCTTGACCGGTTTGAACTCGTCCATATAGTCGGCGAAGTCGTGGGTGTCCCAGAACTCCGCCATCTCTTGACGGCTCTGAAACTCTGGCAACGGCTCTTTGGTTTTCCGTTCTTTCTGTATCATGGGTTTGCACCTCCCTTCTGCCCACGGTGGAGATCGCGCTCCTTACGGCTGGCGGGCCTGGCGGTCACGGGGTAATACACCCCTTGTTCCTCTTCCGGATCGAGGATCACCGCCAACATCCGACCGGCACGGGTAGACCCGACCAGACGAATCCGCCCTTTCTTGCCCTCATCGGTGTAGGGATCGCCGTTACAGGCTTCCTCCACTTCGTCAGGGATGACCTCGTGGCGAGCAATATGGGCCACGTTCCAGGCATCCCAGATAAGGCGGCGGACAAATATCATAGGCACATGTAATTGTAGCATAATGTACTACATTGTCAAGGTAGTAGTTATTCGACACTTGGCCAGTCACAACAACGACCAGTGAAAAGCTCCACACACTGGGATTTTGGACGCCGTTCGTCTTTATCTTCATTCCGAGACAAGAACGTGCTGACCCTCGCCTCTTCCTTATCCCTGGTAACGACGTTGCCAGGTTACTTCGGGAGGCGTGGGAATATTACTTACATAGCCCTCACCACAAGAAACCGGTCGACGGACTCGGAAAGAAACCGTTCCTCGCTTGTCTCCAAATGCGACAGAGCATACCGTTTGAAATCGATCCGGACAACGATGAAAGCTGGTCGAGGCTGGGGCTTGACTAAGTGTGAGGGCCGCTAATCTTCAAGTGCCTCAGGCCCTAAGCTCGAGGCTCAGGCTTATCTGGCCACCTTTCACCGACACGCCACGCCCGATCGCCGTGTCCCTCTGATAGGTTGCTCCTTCACCCGTGGGCACAGGCGTATAATCTAAACATGGGGTCTGGCTTCGAGGTCATCGAACACACGGCCGATATCGGCATCGTTGCCTATGGCTCCACCCTTGAGGAGACGTTCAGTGCCGCGGCTCGTGGCATGTTCAGCATCATGGTGGATCTCGACGAGATTAGGCCGGCTACACCTCGGGAAATAGGAGTCCGGGCTTCGGACCTGGAACTCCTGCTCGTCGAGTGGCTCAGCGAGCTCCTGTTTATCTTCGAGACGGAATACATGCTCTTCAATCGCTTTGAAGTGAGTCTCGCTGCGGAGGGGCAGTTGCGGGCCAGGGCCTGGGGTGAGCCGGTCGACCCAGAGCGCCACCATGTCGGCACGGGTATCAAGGCGGTCACGCGCCACATGCTGAGCCTGGAGCGCCGCGACGGCTACCGCGCCACCGTCATATTCGATGTGTGAGGAGGAATAAGATGCCCGCCGCTCACAAGGGCGTCCTGAAGAGAATCGATGACTACCGATGGGAATTGCCGGTCAGCTACAAGCCGGGCATGCGGGTTCCCGGCCTGATCTACGCCGACGAGCTCTTGCTGAAGCACATCATGGAGGACAAGGCCCTGGAGCAGGTGGCCAACGTGGCCTTCCTCCCCGGCATCGTAGGGCACTCCCTCGCTATGCCTGACATCCATTGGGGCTATGGCTTTCCGGTGGGTGGCGTGGCAGCAACCGCACTGGAGGATGGCGTGATATCTCCCGGCGGCATAGGCTTCGATATCAATTGCGGGACGCGACTTCTCCTCACCAATCTCCGGGATGAAGAGGTGCGCCCTCGCTGCGAAGACCTGGCTAATAAGCTCTTTCGCAACATACCTTCGGGCGTCGGCTCTGAAGGGAATATCCGTCTCAGCGAGGCTGAGATGGACCAGGTATTGACCAGCGGCGCCAGATGGGCCGTGAAGCGCGGATTCGGCATTCCCGAGGATCTGGAGGTCACCGAGGAAGGGGGCGCCATGCCTGGGGCCGTCCCGGATGCGGTTAGCGACCGCGCCAGAAAGCGAGGCGCTCCTCAGATTGGGACCCTGGGTTCCGGCAACCACTTCCTGGAAGTCCAGGTGGTGGAGGAGGTGTACGACCCTGCTGCCGCCGAGGCATACGGTATTCAGGGGTTAGGCCAGGTTGTCGTCTTTCTTCACACCGGGTCTCGGGGTCTGGGACATCAGACCTGTGAGGACCAATTGAGGGTCATGGAGGCCGCCTCACACCGCTATGGTATTCATCTCCCGGACCGGCAACTGGCTTGCGCGCCCATCCGTTCTGAGGACGGCCGGACGTACCTGGCTGCCATGGCCGCCGCCGCCAACTTTGCCTGGGCGAACCGGCAGCTCATCACCCACTGGACCAGGGAGACCTTCCAAGCGGTGTTTGGCAGGAACTGGCTGGATCTTGGGATGCACGTCCTCTATGACGTGGCCCACAACATCGCCAAGATGGAGCCCTATCAGAGCGGGGGGAAGATGCGAACGCTTTGTGTGCATCGGAAGGGCGCCACGCGTGCTTTCGCACCGGGCCATCCGGATGTGCCGGAGAAGTATCGGGCGGTCGGGCAGCCGGTTTTGATACCCGGCGATATGGGACGCTATTCCTATCTGTTGGCTGGAACGCAGCGGGCTATGGACGATACCTTCGGCTCCACCTGCCACGGGGCCGGTCGACTGCAGAGCAGGTCCGCGGCCAAGAAGGCCCTTCGCGGCGTAGACGTATCCCAGGTCTTGAAACAGAAGGGAATTACGGTCAGGGCTGCAGCGCGCGGTTCGCTCGCTGAGGAGGCGTCCGAGGCCTACAAGGACGTCAAGGACGTCGTCAGGGTGGTTGACCGGGCAGGCATTTCCCGAAAGGTGGCGAGGATGCGGCCTATGGCTGTCATAAAGGGTTGACCCCTACGCGAACTCTCCTTGCCGCTCTGCGTGATCCACCAAGTAGAAACGCGCCCCTGTAATCATCCTGGCCGCGGCGATCATGCGTCCCAGGTGCCGCGGCGTCAGCTTCCTACCCGTGAGGGTGCTGATCATGGGCAGCAACCCCTCTTTGAGCACTTTGCCAGGCGTATAGCCCACCGCGAACAGGCTGGCAAACTCCTTGTAGAAGTCCGGAAGCTCCAGCTTGGTGGGCATCACGCTATGCATAAGGTCGAACAACTCGTAGTTCTTCGTGGCAATGGTGTCCCCGATCTGGTGGGCCAGGTCTGTTCCCGGCAATGGCGTGAGGACGGAGAAGGAGGGTACTACATGCCGGAAGTTGTCTTTGAGCCTCCTCACGTATCTTCGAAGTCTGTCGAACTCCTCGATGGAATACTGAGGGTTCACGATGAAGGCGGCCGTGACCCCGATCCCGTGGGCGTTCGTAATCTCCAGGGCCGCCTCATTGTTCTGCACGTCGTTCTTCTTGTTGAGGCTGGCGAGGGCCGCATCGTCTATGGCCTCGAGCCCGATGAAGAGATTCTCCAGTCCGACCTGCCTCCATTCGGTTATCACCTCGGGGTGCTTGACGATGGAGTCGCTCCGGGCCTGGAAGAAATATGCTTTCTTGATGCCGCTCTCCTTAATGAGAGCGGCTATGCGCCTGGCCCGCGGTATGTCGAGCAGGAAGTTGTCGTCGGTGAACATAATGTAGTGTTCTTTGATTCGCTTGAGAGCGTCAATAGTCCATTCTGGGCTTCTAGTCCGGCATTTTCCCTGGTAGAACTTCCAGACGCTGCAGTAGTTGCAGCGGAAAGGACAGCCGCGAGCCGTTTCAAGAGTGGTTACTGGACGCCAGAAAGTAAGGTAATAGTCCTTGCGATATTGCCTGGTCAGGTGCCTGGCGGGAAACGGCAGGGCATCGAGGTCCATTGCAGGTGGCCTGACCCCAGTGAAATGTTGCCCGTCAGGTCCGTTGATAATCAGGCCGGAGACCTCCCGCAGATCACCGCCTCTTTCCAGGCAGTCCGCCAAAGCTGCGGCGGGCACTTCCCCCTCCCCCGCCACGACGTAGTCAATCGTGTCTTTGTAGAAGTCGTAGGCGTTCATGGTGGCGTGGTGGCCTCCCACAACGATCTTGGTCTTGGGCGAGGAGTTGCGTACCTCTTTCGCAATGCTGAGCGACTTATACACGTCTATGGTGAAGCCGCAGCTAATGCCGCAAAGGTCAGGCTTGAATGAGGCTAAGAGGGATCGGAGTTCCGAGTCGGTGAAGAAGTCCAGTATCTTGACCTCGTGCTTCTCCGTCAGGCAGGCTGCGATAGCTTCCAGTGCCAGGGGCTCCACCGCCGATAGGCTCTTGAAACCAACCCCCCCCTTCTGGCGGGGTTGTACCAGAAGAATCCTCACCTCAGTGCCTCCTTAAGCGCGGCCTTTTCCGTTGCTTCTATCCTTGGCTGCATCCCCGGCCTCTGCCTTACCTTGAAAGAGATTGTACCACGGCAGGTATTCCTTCTCGAAGATAGGCTGGGTAAGTCTCTCGTAGTCTTGTCCACACTTCTCCAGGATTGGAGACAGCGAGGTGATGATGGTCTCGGCGCCATCATGACTGGGCCGTGCGTCGTGGTTTCGGACTGCCTCCCGAAGAATCCTCGGGTGGTCTATTATGCTGCACGGAGCGAGGCGGTTGCCTCTGGTTTCCAACTCCGTCCGTTCCCTCAGTTCTTTGAAGAATGAAGATGCCAGGACCTCACGGACCGATTTGTCCTTGATGCTATCCACCGTGAAGTGCGAGAAAACGCAGGGCTCCACGTCGCCCTTGGCGTTTATGTGGAAGTAGTGCCGTCCTCCCGCCAGGCATCCGTCAGTCAGACAGCCGTCGTTCCAGAAGTCCCCAGCCAAGAGCGGCATGGTATTGCGCAGATGGGCGACGCGGGCACGGAACTCGTTGCGCTGCTCTGCGCTCAGGAATAGCTCCATGTCCGGCTTGGCCCCCGTGGGGATGTAGATGAAGTACCATCCGTAGTGAACGCCCTGCTTGATCATCTCGTCGAAGAACTCTTCGCTGGTGATCGTCAAATAGTTCTTACTGGTGGCGGTCGCGGAGAACCCGTAGATCCCACCGGCCTCACGGAGGTTCTTCCACGCTTCCATCACGTTGGCCCAGGCGCCCGGACCCCGGCGGGCATCCGTCTCCTCTTGAAAGCCCTCTACGCTGATGCAGGGGCAGGCATTGCCCAGGCTGACCAACTTCTCAGCCATCTCGCGGTCTATCTTACTGCCATTCGTATAGATTTGGAAAGTGCAATCCGGGTTGCGCTCGAGGATCGAAAGCAGTGGTTTCCATACGAAAGGCTCGCCCCCGGAAATGACGAAGAACCTGACGCCGAGTTCCTTGCACTCATCTATTACTCGTTGCACCAGCTCTTCCGAAAGGCTGGAGCAGCGTCCGTATGCGTCGGCATAGCAGCCAATACAACGGTAGTTACAGGCGTCGGTGGGGCTCATCACTACCAGCTTGGGAGAGCACCCCATTTCGCTCTCGACTTGCGCCTGGATCGCAATGTTGTCGGTTCCCCGGAAGAGAAGATTGCCTATGAATCCGGCCAGGTAGCGACGCCTCACATTGGGATGCAACGACCCCAATACGCGGTTTATGTACGCTGCCCCTGGTTGTCCGGGCGATACATAATGGCGCAGCCACTGGAGCGTGACCTTCTGCTGCGGAGAATCAGAATACCTCTCCATCAGCCAGATCAGGCGCAGGTAATTTTTGTCAGAGGATTTGGCTAGAAAAGCGAAGACTTGCGAGAGACCATACTCAAATGAACGCTGCTTGACCTTGTCAAGAAGGGCTTTCCCTTTGTCCAGTAGGAAAGACCCCCCGAAGGGTCTCGCGGGGTCACCAGTTCTCTCCTGCCAAATGTTGGTAGACAAGGCTCCTCCTTTCACTCAAGAAGAATGCCCCGAATCCGCCCCCACCACCAAGTCTGGCGTCCAGACGCCTCGTTCCGCAGACAGCAGCCCCGAGGCGTTTTCTGTATTCGCTAGTATACGGACACATGGGAGACTTGTCAATCGTTTTGACATCGTTGCGGCAGAGTGCCATAACTTGCCAGCTATCCTGGAGTGGTTAGAGCGTCCGCATATACAATTCGAGAGTGCTCTCGACCATGCGTTCCTTGGTGAACTGGGAGCACACACGTGCCCGCGCCGCAATAGACATCGCCTCTCTCCGCGACCGGTCGTGCAATAGGGCGTTCATGGCGGCGGCCAGCGCCGCCGGGTCCGACGGAGGCACGACCAGCCCCGTCTCGCCATGGCGATTGACAAACGAAGTGCCCGTTCCGAGTTCTGTGGAGACCACGGGGAGCCCGCAGGCCATGGCCTCAACCTGCACGATTCCAAACGCCTCAGACCTGAGACACGAGGGCAAAACGAAGATCTGGCCGGCCTGATAGAATCCTGGCAGTAGACGTTCCTCGACATGACCCATGAAGGCGACACGATTCTCCAGGCCCAGACCGGCCACCAGAGATCGCAACATAGGCTCCTCCGGGCCTTCGCCGATCAACAGAAGGGAGCCTGTCTTGACATCTTTCATCGCCCTGACGAGGTGGTGAAGTCCCTTGTAATACCTGAACTTGCCAACGAAGATGGCAAAAGGGGCCTGGAACCTTTCAGGAATACCCAGCGACTCGCCATGGCCTGATGACGGCCGGAAGAGCGATACATCGATGCCATAAGGGATGACCGTGCATTTCCCCTGGAACCGCGACAGGTACGGCGAGCTCTCTACGTAGTTGGGGCTCCCGGCTATTATGGCGTCGGCGCGGGCAAGAACCCGTAGAAGGAAGGGGTGATATAACCTGAGGATCAGCTTCTGGCGGACGACGTCGCTGTGATAAGAGATAACGATGCGCCGAGCCTTGCCCCTTAGCAACGAGGCTATCTCGCCAAGGGGGTAGGGGAAATGCAGGTGCAGTATGTCGTAGTCACGCCGGCCTATCTCTCGAAAGAGGGCGGGACTGATAGGAGTGGATGCGAGGGTGGCGACCCGCCCGGCCTTGGTTACCCGTACTCGATCGAATTGCTCAACGACGGTGCGCTTGGTCGTATTGGTGACCAGAACCGCCACTTCCATATCCGGAAGGCGGGACAGCTCTCGGGTAAGGAGCATCAGATGATTCTCGATGCCCCCCAGGACTGGATAGAAATCCTTGTAAACATGAAGGACCTTCATCTGCTTGCCTCTCGGTACAATCTGATGCATCCCTCCGCAGTCTTGCTCCATGGGAAGAGAGCCGCCCGGTCGACGCCGCTGCGTGACAGATGCAGCGCCAGTTGTGGGTCGTTGAGGACTTTGGTTATAGCTGATGCCAAAGCGTCTACATCGAGGGGATCTATCTGAAGTGCTGCGTCACCCACCACCTCGCTGACGGCCCCTCGGTTGGAGGCCACAACAGGCACTCCATAGGCCATCGCCTCGAGCGCCGGCAAGCCGAACCCCTCAGCCAGGGATGGAAAAACGAAGAGGGCAGCCGATCGATAGAGGCCTTCGAGTTCGTCCTCTCCGACGTGCCCGAGGAACCGGATCATACCGGTGAGCCCCAGCGCCTCGGCCCGCACCTGCGCCTGGGGGTAGCGTGGGTCCAGTCCTCCAGCGATCACCAGAGGTAAGCCTGGCTTGGCCCTGGCGTAGGCTTCAACCAGCATAGGGAGGTTCTTGTGGGGCTTGTTCGTCCCGACGTAGAGGATGTGCTGGCGTTGAGGCTGCCCCAAAGGAGTCTTCTCCGGAATATCGACCCCGAGGTATATGGTCTTTAGCTTATGCGGATTCTGTCCGGCAAGGCGGACCAGATCGTCCCTTGATTCCGCGGAATCCGCGATGACGGCTTTGCTCCGGAGCAGCGCTGCGAACAGGGCCAGCTTGTAGACAACGCGGGACCGATCGGATGGGAAGAAAGCCCGATCTTTCAACGGGATGGTGTCGTGAATAGTGGCCAAGACCGGACGGGTGGTCAGCAGGGGCAACGCGTAATGAGGAGAGTGGAACAGATCGAGCCGAGCCTGTCGAATGGCCAGCGGCAGGACGGCCTGCGACGAAAGAGACAGAGGGGGCAGGTCAACCGGCCAAAGACGGACCTTGTCCCCGTCCCATCCGTTCAAATCGAACCGGTTGTTGGATGCGGAAGGGCAGTAGAAAACAACGTATGTTTCTGTCCCCTCCAGTTTGGCCAGTTCTCTGATAAGGTGAAAGGTGTAGCGCCCAATCCCCGGGAAGTGGTCCTGCAAGTACCTTCCGTCTATGCCTATCCGAATACCCAACTTGGTTCCTGTTTCGTTTGACACTCATTCGTGCGGTACATACAATGGAGTGAAACAAGCGCAAGGAGGCAGTCTGGATGCGGTCGTTTGAAGCTGGAAAAGAAATCGAGTTCTCCGAAGAGAAGAGGATACGGAAGCCGATCTTCAAGGAAGACAGCCTCCGGGTCGAGATGCTCTGTTACGTGCCAGGCCAGACCGTTCCCACCCACCATCACCCCAAGGAAGACGAGGTCTTCCTCATCGTCGAAGGCGAGGCTATCATGACCGTGGACGGTGAAGAGAAGAGGCTCGCTCCCAATGATCTGGTGTTTGTTCCGGCGAATAGCAAGCACTCCATCTCCAATCCTGGTCCGGCCAATCTGGTGGCGGTCTTTACCAAGGCGAACCGGCCCTCCTCTTGAGGCTCCGGACTACTAGTTTACTTCAACGCCTCACCCTAGGGGAAGCGCCAAGTCGAAAGTCCGCTGTCTCTTGCCGGTCGGGGCCGACGGCGAGGTAAGATGGCGCAGGTCCTTTCCACCTCGGTTGAAGAGATCTGCCGGCAGGTCCTGCCTCCGGGAGCCGTCTTGCTTGCAGCAGAGGGTCGCCTGAGCCGGGAGGTTACCTGGGCTTCTACCATTCGCGTGCGACCCCCAGCCTTTCCCAAGCTTGCGCAAGGTGAGATGGCTCTTCTATCCAGCGACTGGTTGGATCTGATAGACCCGCCGCTGGGTCTGGCTCAGGTTCTGGCTGGATTGGCGCAGCGCGGGGCATCGGCTGTGGGCGTTCTGGGGGTTATCTCCGCCGACGCGGTCCAGAAAGCGTCGGACCTGGGTTTGCCTCTTGTGCAGCTCCCGGAGGGCACGAACCTCTACGAATTGGAGGGGGCAGTAACCCGCTTCATAAGCTCCCAGCGAACGCTCCTTCACCAGAAAGGCGGCGAGATATACCGGCGCTTGATGGAAGCTTCAATTCAGGGGAAAGGGATGCCCGGTCTCCTGAGGGTATTGGCCCAGGCCACCGGCAACGCCGCCGCTTTGCTCGATCAGCGTTTCCGTCCCCGACATCTCGCGGCCCCTCCGGGCATGGGGCTGACTTTGAGTGACTTGGGGGATGCCCTGGCAGAGGCCGGCGCGGTGAAGATGGAGACTCTGCCTCAGGCTTTGGACAGGCCCGAGCCTCCCGTCTTGGATGTGCCCATCTCGCTGCCGGGTTTTCAGGCTATCGGGTGCGCCGTGGCTTTGCAGGAGCAAGTGGCAGGATACCTCCTTCTGACCGGTCGTTCGGGAGAGATCGGGCCGGTGGCTCGGCTGGCCCTCTCTCAGGCTTCCAGCGTATTTGCCTCAGAGATGGCCAAGGAGAAGGCTGTGGTAGAGGCGGAAAGCCGCCTTAAAGGGGATTTCATAGAGGAGTTGCTTGAAGGCGATCTCGAAGACGAAGAAGAGATGGCAAGCCGGGCCTCCTACCTTGGCTACGATCTTTCAAAGGAGTATGTGACGGTGGTTATGGACCTGGAGCCTGAATCCCCCTCGGCTTCGAGGACGCAGCAGGCTCCGGATGCCCTTATCAAGCGTCTCTTCAAGATTCTACCCACCGGGAACGCGGCTATGGCTCGTGACCGAGAATTGGTGCTGCTTCTGCCTTATTCTGAAGAGAAAGGGACTTCCGATGTAGTCGGCAACGCAGAGGCTCTTCGGCGCCAACTGTCAAAAGGGCTTGGGGACGTGAATGTGACGGCAGGACTCGGGCGTCATCACCCGGGACTTCGGGGTTTGAGACGCTCGTATCAGGAAGCGCGCCGTGCGCTTATACTGGGCAGGGATTTGAACCCCGGCTCCCAGACTCATTTCTTTGGCAGCCTTGGGGTCTACCCTGTCCTCATGCCACTGGCAGGCACTGTCGATGCGGAGGTCTTCATCGAGGAAGCCCTGGGCTCTCTTCTGAAATACGACCGCCAAAACCACTCAGAGCTGGTCCAAACTCTGGAGGCCTTCTTTTCGCATCAGGAGAACCTGGCAAGGACTGCCGAGGCCCTTCATCTTCATCGCAACAGTCTCGCCTACCGGGTCCGACGGATCCAGGAGATCTCCAACGTGTCGCTGGACGACGCTGAGGCTCGTTTTCGTCTGCAACTCGCCCTCAAACTGAGGCGCCTCCACACAACCTAGCGTTCTGTTCCCATAGCGCTTTACAACTGTCCGACCTTGGCGCCACGGGGCATCAGTTGGCGCTTGGACGCACCGTCTGCCATACGGCGGTCACGATGATGGCGCCAATGACGGTCCATACCACCGGCAGCCCCTCAACGGTGAGAAGCAGAGGGAGTGAGAACGCCCTGGCTATCATGGCGCCAACGATCGCACCAATGAAACCGACGATAATGCTGAACACCGGGTTGCGGCGTTTCGCTCCCACCACGCTCTCCGCAATGAGCCCTGCCACCAAGGCGATAACCACGGCCAGGGCGAGGCCGACCAGTGTGCGGACGACGACGAAAAAAAGGACGAGCAAGACCAGGGCGATGACTAGCGAGACTATGGGCAATGGCGTGTCCCCCTTCCCGGTGGTTTGAAGTAGAGTCCAATCAAGATTCTATCAGCTTTCTCAAGGAGGATACAGCCCACAGTCGCGGACACGAACGCGATGCGTTGGGTGGGATTGTGGCAAAAGCACAAATCGGCAGCCCTGATTCCGTGCCGGAGGCCTAGAGACGGGGTGGCAGGTTTGGGTTACTCTAGTGTAGAAAGCACAAACACGTCGGAAGGGAGGGAACATGGGAGTATTGAACAGGATAGCCGTAATGGGGCTGGCGCTGGCTTCCGTATTGACTGTGCCGGCCATTGCATTTGCTGCTGAGCCAGGTGGCGCTGAGGTTAACACGGGGGACACAGCCTGGATCCTGGCGTCGGCCGCCCTCGTAATGCTCATGACCCCGGCGCTGGGGTTCTTCTACGGCGGGATGGTCAGGCACAAGAACGCACTCTCCACCATCATGCACAGCTTTGTCATAATTGCCCTGATCAGCGTTCAATGGGTGCTGTGGGGCTATAGCCTGGCCTTCGGCCCCGATCACTGGGGCATCATCGGCGGACTGGACTGGTTCGGTCTGAATGGAGTTGGGCTGGAACCTAACGCTGATTATGCCGCCACGATTCCTCATCAGGCGTATATGATGTTCCAGGCGATGTTTGCTATCATCACGCCGGCCCTGATTACGGGGGCTTTCGCAGAGAGAATGAAATTCAAGGCCTTCCTTATCTTCACTCTGCTCTGGGCTACTATCGTCTACGATCCTATCGCCCATTGGGTCTGGGGAACTGGAGGCTGGATCAGGGGCCTGGGCGCCCTGGACTTCGCGGGGGGGACGGTTGTTCACATCTCCGCTGGAGTGGGAGCGCTTGCGGCGGCGCTGGTTCTCGGCAGGCGGATGGGGGTCAAGGGTGGTGTAGAGCCCCACAATATCACCATGATTGTACTGGGGGCCGGCTTGCTGTGGTTCGGCTGGTTCGGATTCAATGCGGGAAGCGCTTTGACGTCCGGGGGTCTGGCTACCAGCGCTTTTGTGGTAACCAATACAGCCGCGGCGATGGGAGCTCTGGTGTGGATGACCATGAGCTGGGCGTTCACGGGCAAAGCCAGCGTGGTAGGAACGGCTTCGGGCGCCGTGGCTGGCCTGGTAGCCATCACGCCGGCTTCAGGGTTTGTGACCCCCATGGGAGCTATCGTTATCGGCCTGGGGGCCGGTGTGCTCTGCTTCCTGGCCGTACGCTGGCGGGCCAGTTCGCCCCTCGATGATTCGCTCGATGTCTGGGCCTGCCACGGGGTTGGAGGCACCTGGGGCGCTATCGCCACCGGCCTCTTTGCGACTCTTGCCGTCAACTCAGCCGGGGCCAACGGCCTGTTCTACGGCAATCCAGGGCAGTTGGTGAACCAGTTGATTGCCGTGACCGCGGTCGGGTTGTATTCCTTCGTAGTCACGTATGTCATCCTGAAAGTGCTGGATATGACCATCGGCGTACGTGTTACCGAGAATGAGGAATCGGAGGGCCTCGACCTCTCCCAGCATGGAGAGGTCGCCTACAACTTCTGATAGACAGGGAAGAGCGATGAAAAAGATTGAAGCGATCATACGGCCGGAGATGCTCGAACGAGTCAAGGAGGCCCTGGCCATCCAAGGGTTCATAGGCCTGAACGTGACGAATGTGGTGGGAAGAGGCTCTCAAAAGGGCATTACTCACGTCGGCCGGGCCGGAGAGAAACACACGGTAGACATGCTGGTCAAGACCAAACTCGAGGTAGTGGTCAACGACGGCGATGTTGAAAGGGCGGTGGAGACTATCGCGGGTGCTGCTCGGACCAATCGGATAGGAGATGGCAAGATCTTCATCATACCCGTAGAGCAGGTGGTCCGCATAAGGACTGGCGAGAGGGGTGAGGCTGCGGTCTGAGCCTTCGCCCAAGACCGAATGGCAATACCAAGATGCTATATAGGTGCGCTATCTACCCGGAGATGATTCTAGCACGACGGCTTCCATCTGCGGGACCCATCAAGTGCCGGATTTGTGCTCAAAGCACAAATCCGGCTTGGGTTTTACGTGCCTTTTGCACGGAGACGCCAGGCAGCGGATTCGTTAGTCTTAAGGTATAGGATTTTACGAGGCTATCTGCGTTGGGGGGAATGTGCCGATCTGGAACAGGATAGCGATCATTGGTCTGGCGTCGTTACCGTTTCTGGCGTGGCCTGCGATAGCTCTGGCTGAAGGCCCGGACGGCGGTCCAGTCAGCGCCGGAGATACCGCCTGGGTCCTGGGGTCTGCGTCACTGGTGATGCTGATGACTCCCGCGCTAGCCTTCTTCTACGGTGGAATGGTCAGGCAGAAGAATGCCCTGGCTACGCTGATGCAGAGTTTCGTCATCATTGCCTTGATCAGTATACAATGGGTGCTCTGGGGCTACAGCCTCGCGTTTGGGCCCGACGTCGGTGGCATCATCGGCAACCTCGATTGGGTCGGCCTGAATGGCGTGGGGCTCACGCCCAATCCAGCATACGCTCCAACCATCCCTCACCAGGCTTTCATGATGTTTCAGGGCATGTTTGCCATCATCACGCCTGCCTTGATAACAGGCGCCTTTGCCGAGCGAATCAAGTTCAAGTCGTTCTTGATCTTCGTTCTGATCTGGGCCACGTTGGTCTACGACCCGGTTGCCCATTGGGTGTGGGGGACAGGCGGGTGGCTGAGGGAATTGGGGGCGCTGGACTTTGCAGGCGGAGCGGTGGTGCATATCACCTCAGGAGTCGGCGCCCTGGCTGCTGCTATGGTGGTTGGCAGACGCTCGGGGGTAGACGAAGGTGCCGGAGCGCCGCATGACATCACGATGATCGTTTTCGGCGCCGGCTTTCTCTGGTTTGGGTGGTTTGGCTTCAATGCGGGGAGCGCTGTTGCCTCAGGAGCCCTGGCCACCAGCGCCTTCGTGGTCACCAATACCGCTGCGGCCATGGGGGCGTTGGTCTGGATGACCCTGAGTTGGGCCTTCAGTGGCAAGCCAAGCGTTATCGGCACCGTATCAGGCGCTATTGCCGGCCTGGCGGCCGTGACACCGGCTTCGGGATATGTCACGCCCATGGGGGCTATCATGATCGGACTGGTGGCCGGAGTATTGTGTTACTTTGCAGTGAGGCTTCGGGCTCGATCCTCGGTGGATGATTCTCTGGATGTCTGGGGGGTTCATGGCGTTGGGGGCACCTGGGGAGTTCTGGCCATCGGCCTGTTCGCGACCCTGGCCGTCAATTCGGCAGGGGCCAACGGGCTCTTTTACGGCAGCTCGCAACAACTGCTAATTCAGGCGCTTACCGTGGTGGTCCTTTGGGGCTACTCGTTCGTTGCGACTTTCGTCATTCTCAAGGTTGTGGACTTCTTCTTCGGATTGCGGGTTGCGGAGCACGAAGAAGCCGAGGGATTGGACCTCTCCCAGCATGGCGAGGCAGCCTACAATATCTGAAAGACCGGTGGGTTCATTGAAAAAGATAGAAGCGATCATAAGGCCCGAGATGCTGGAGAGCGTGAAAGAGGCCCTGGGCGTACAGGGTTTTCATGGCCTCAACATCACCAGCGTGATCGGCAGAGGGGCACAAAAGGGCATTACACACATCGGCAGGGCCGGTGAGAAACACACGGTGGACATGCTCGCAAAGACCAAGCTGGAAGTGGTCGTCAGGGACTCGGACATGGAGAGAGTTATCGACATCATCGCCAACATCGCCTGTACCCACCGGATTGGTGACGGGAAGATCTTCGTTATTCCGGTGGAGCAGGTTATTCGCATACGGACCGGAGAGCGGGGCGAAACGGCCGTCTAGAGTCTCCGTTGATAATGGTTAAGAGAGGGAGGAAACGGATATGTTAGCAGTAGCGTTGATAGCATTTGTAGGTCTCGTGCTCGCTTGGATGGTCCTGCCGACCAGAACCAGGATCCAGCGGGAAGAGTCCCCGTCGGAGGCTGAAACCGCCTGAGACCCAGGTCCGGGTACAGGCAACGCCGTTTCGCTGAGGCGCGAGCGCCCGCGACCTGATCGGGGGACGGTCCGCCAAGGTCCCCCCATTATTCGAGCTAGATATTTCTAGGAGGTTCAATGACGCCACAAGAAGTGCTGAACTATGTAAAAGAGAATAACATCAAGATCATAGACCTGAAGTTCAACGATCTGCCGGGCCTCTGGCAGCATTTCTCAATGCCTGCAACTGAACTGACCGAGTTGGATGATCTGACCAAGACCATCTGGGTGGAGGGCGTAGGGTTCGATGGGTCCAGCATCCGGGGCTTTCAGAAGATCCAGGAAAGCGACATGATCATGATGCCGGATCCCAAGACCGCGGTTCTCGACCCGATCCTCGGGATCCCAACTCTCAGTATCATCTGCGACATATACGACCCCCTGACCAAGACGCCGTATTCCAGAGACCCTCGGTACGTCGCCAAGAAGGCGGAAGCGTATCTCAAATCAACCGGGATAGCGGATACCAGCTATTGGGGCCCGGAGGCGGAGTTCTTTGTCTTCAACGATATTCGTTTCGACCAGACTGAGAACAGCGGGTATTATTTCCTGGATTCGATAGAAGGGGACTGGAACACCGGCCGGGTGGAGAACCCGAACCTGGGCTATAAGCCTCGCTACAAAGAGGGCTATTTCCCTGTGCCCCCTCACGATTCCATGCAGGACCTCCGGAGTGAGATGGTCTTGACTATGATCGATGCAGGGATCACGGTCGAGGTCCACCACCATGAAGTGGCGACCGCAGGCCAGGCAGAGATCGACATGAAGTTCGGCCCACTCGTCTCCATGGCCGATAACCTGATGCTCTACAAGTATATCGTAAAGAACGTGGCGCGGAAGCACAACATGGTGGCCACGTTTATGCCCAAGCCGATCTTTGGCGACAACGGCTCCGGGATGCACTGCCACCAGAGCCTCTGGAAGGGCGGGGCCAACCTGTTCTACGACTCCAAAGGGTATGCGCTCCTGAGCCAGGAGGCCAAGTGGTATATCGGCGGATTGCTCAAGCACGCGAGCAGCCTCATGGCGTTCTGCGCTCCAACTACGAACTCGTACAAACGCCTGGTACCGGGATACGAGGCGCCTGTGAACCTGGCCTATTCTCAGCGCAACCGCAGCGCGGCAATCCGTATTCCGATGTACACGGATAACCCGCGGGCCAGGAGGGTCGAATTCCGGCCGCCGGATCCGTCCTGCAACCCTTATCTAGCCTTCTCGGCCATGTTGATGGCCGGACTGGATGGCATCCAGAACAAGATCGACCCCGGGGAGCCTCTGGATAAGGACATCTTCGAACTGAGTCCCGAAGAGGCAAAGGGAGTGCCGACGGTTCCCGGATCTCTCGAAGAGTCCCTGGACGCCCTGGAGGCGGACCACGATTACCTGCTGAAGGGCGGCGTCTTCTCGCCTGACGTGATCGACGTCTGGCTCGAGTACAAGCGGGAGAGGGAGATTGATGCTCTGCGCATCAGACCCCATCCCTACGAGTTCTACCTCTATTTCGATATCTAAGAGCCGTCCCCGATAGGATGGCCGAAGGCGGAGCTGGTACGTCGTGTTCACCGGCTCCGCCTTTCCACGCACTCGCCGGAGTGCTATCGGTCGGTCTATAATGCAGGAAAGCGTCAGACAAACGTAGGAGGCCTGGTATGCAGCTCGCTGAACGTATAGCGGAATGGTTACGAGGGAAGGTTGTGGAGGCGGGGCGGGAGGGCATAGTGGTGGGGCTCAGCGGGGGGATAGACTCCGCAACGGTGGGGGCGCTCTCCAAGAAAGCCATGGGTGAGAAGGTCCTGGGCCTGATAATGCCATGCGGCAGCGTTCCTGCCGATGAAAAGGACGCTCTCTTGGCGGCGCGAAGCCTGGGGATCAAGACCGAGCGTGTGGACCTGACGCCGATGTATGAGATGCTTCTTGCTACCTTCCCCAAGGGGCTGGACCTTGCCAGAGCCAACCTCAAGCCGAGACTCAGGATGATGACGCTCTATTACTTCGCCAACAACCTGAGCTACCTGGTGGCGGGGACAGGCAATAAGAGCGAGTTGGTGGTAGGGTATTTCACCAAGTATGGAGATGGTGGTGTAGACGTGCTACCTCTGGGAGGGCTGGTGAAGACCCAGGTTCGGGAGCTTGCCGGCGAGCTCCAGGTGCCACAGGAGATAATCGAGCGAGTGCCCAGCGCCGGCCTCTGGGAGGGTCAAACCGACGAGGGGGAGTTGGGGATCACGTACGAGGAATTGGACCGGACCATCCAATGGGTGGAAGCGGGCGACCTGTCTCGCTGCGATCCGCAGACGTTGCAGACAGTACGGAGGTTGTACAAGGCCTCAGAGCACAAGCGGTCCCTGGCCGAGGTATTCTATCCGGAAGGGCGTAAAGCCTTTATCCTCTGAGTAATGAAGAGGGGCCACCCCTCGTAGACTCCGGCAGGCGGACGTCGATTCCTCCCCGCAGCCTCCCTATTCGCAAGTAGCGCAATGAAGGGGCTTGTTCCCACTGCTCACTCAGTTCTTGACAGTCCCTTGCTCGTGCTATAGATTACGTTAGGTGGGGTGGGCTGTGTTGGCAGAGGATGGATTCTGACCGGCGAGGAGCAGTTAGAGAATGAAAGGCCAGTTCAGTCTGAACAAGGCGCAGGAAATGATGCGCAAGAATATCCGCCGTCTGGCGGAAGAGCAGATCGCTCCCAGGGTGGCCGAGATAGAGGCTTCAGAGATCTTCCCCGCCGATTTGGTCGAGCTCTTCCGAAAGCAGAAGCTGATGGGAATGGCATTCCCCACTGAGTACGGAGGTGGGGGCGGGGATGAGGTGATCCTCTGCATACTCATGGAGGAACTCTCCCGTGTTTTCTCGGATTCCGTCCTTTGGTGTTGCGTTTCCCTGCTTGGAGCCCAGCCGATCCTCCTGGCGGGAACCGACGCTCAGAAGCGGACGTACATGCCGGACCTGGCGTCGGGCAGCAAGATGTGTGCGTTGGGCCTTACCGAGCCGGAGGCCGGTTCTGACGTGGCCGGATTGCGGACTACCGCGGTGCGAGATGGAGATCACTATGTGTTGAACGGTTCGAAGCGTTTCATCTCCCTTGGCAATGTGGCCGACTACGTCACTATCTTTGCCAAGACCGATCCCTCTGCCCGGCACAGGGGCCTCTCCGTCTTCCTCGTCGAGAAGGGGACGCCCGGCTTCACAGTGGCGCGTTTGGAGGACAAGCTGGGCTGGCGCTCAACGCCGACTGCTGAGCTGGTGCTGAAGAACTGCCGGGTACCCGCGGTAAACTTGTTGGGCGCGGAAGGCCAGGGATGGGAGATCGCCATGAGGACCCTGGACCTGACCCGCCCGGGGGTGGGCGCAATCGGCGTCGGGATTGCGCAGGGCGCCTACGAAACGGCCCTCGGCTACGCGAAAGAGAGAAAAGCCTTCGGATCGCCCATTGCGTCATTCCAGGCCATTCAGTTGAAACTGGCGGATATGGCGATAGACATCGAGGCGTCCCGGCTTCTGGTCTACAAGGCCGCGGCCATGGTGGACGAGGAGTCTCCCCTGGTACCCTACTATGCCTCCATCGCCAAGGCCTTCGCCACCGACGCGGCCATGCGGGTGACTACTGAAGCCATCCAGGTCCTAGGAGGATCAGGATACATAAAGGACTTCGCGGTGGAGCGTTATTTCCGGGAGGCCAAGCTCACTCAGATATTCGAAGGCGCCAACGAGGTGCAGCGGCTCAACATAGCGCGGGAGGTCCTGCGCGAGGGGGCGTCAATGGTCTAGTCCCTGAAGGTAGTCATACAGAGGCTGGCCCTTTCTCGTCGGTTGGGGGTGAAAGGGGCTCCACTTCCTTCTTCCTTAACCCTCTTCTCCCTTTCTGGGAGAAGAGGGTCTTCTGTGTACGGGCAGAAACGAGGAAATCGCAATCATACCGGTCCCACGCATTGACAATGGCGCAACGCCGGTGATAGTTTGAATGGTAGAGCAGTAATCCGTTCGAGGGAGTTCGCATGACTACTTGGCATTTCGAGACGGAAGTGTCTGAGGTGATAACCAGGACGCCTTCTATCAGATCATTCAGGTTCCCTGTACGCGCCAAAGGCTTCCGCTACAGGCCGGGCCAGTTCTTCTTCATTACGATCAAGGTCGAAGGCCAGGAGGCGGACCACCACTTCTCCTTTTCCAGCTCGCCAACAGAAAAGGGTTACATGGAATTCACCAAGAGGATCACGGCCAGCCCCTTCTCGCAAGCTCTGGCCGCCTTGACCCCCGGCACATGGGCCCGAATCCGGGGGCCCATGGGTGATTTCGTGCTGCCTCGAAAGCCTCAGAAGGTTTCGTTCCTCAGCGGGGGCATCGGCATCACCCCTTTGCGCAGCATGATGAGGTACATGGTCGACAAGAGTCTCCCTTACGACGTGGTGCTGCTGTATGGGAATCCTGTGCCAGGGGAGATAGCCTTCCGGTCGGAACTAGATTCTTTCCGGGATTGCTCCGGCCCGCGTATCCGCATCGAGCACGTGCTATCCGGCCCGGGTTTACCAACGGATTGGAAGGGAAGGACCGGGTTCGTCAATAACCAGGTCGTTACCGAGGCGATGCCCGACTACATGGATAGGCTACATTTTGTTTCCGGACCGCCCAAGATGGTAACCTCCCTCAAGGAGCAGTTGGAGGCGCTGAAGGTCCCGGCGAGGCAGATAAGGGTCGATTCCTTTACGGGCTACGATTGAGAAGATCCTCACTCGATCAGCCAGTGTCCCATTCCGGGAAGAAGCAAGAAGGGGAGGCACTCGTCCTCCCCTTCTTCACAGCCAGCGAGCCGGGTCTCTAGTTGAAGGCCGCCCCCATGTGGGACCCTACCCCACCTGCAAAGCCCCTCATCATCGACCCCCATCCGCCGGTTTGCGTGGCCCGGCTGCCCGGCGTCATCATGCCGCCGTGCCCCTGGGGAGTTGACCCATCTCCGAATCCCATCATGCCTCCGCCGCTCATCATGGTGTTGCAGGTCTCGACCATGGCCTCCGGGCTGGCGTGCATGCGATCGAAGAACCCCTGCCCCCACTGAGCGTCCATCCAGTCTCGCATCCCGCCCCAGTCTCCCATGGCCGGTGGGGTTGGGGCTCCGGGCGCGGGAGGCTCGGCCAGAGCGGTTCCCACTAGAAGAACGGTCAACAGGGCTCCTACGAGTACGGCGATCCAGATTGCTTTCTTCATTCGACTACTCTCCTGGGTGTTATTTCGTGAGATTCCATTGGCTTCTATTAAGGTGATTGTACCGCAACATTGTTAAGAACCTGTGAAGAACCGGATGGGTTTGTGTTGGCGCCTGGTGCGGGTTAATCAGGGGTCGCAGGGTTGGGGCTCCTTTGGAGTGAGCGGACCTTGACATCCGCTCTCTGAACCTCGTAGAGTGCCATGGTCGCATGGAAAACGGGACTGTTCCGAACGCAAGCCTTGAACCGAGGCCGGCTCCCGGATACCGGTGGGTCATCCTGGCGCTAATGGTGACGACTCAGGCCGGTATGGTGATGGCGGGGATGGCTGTGGCGCCGCTGGCGCCGTTCGTTCTTGGAGACCTGGTCTCCAGCCGGACCGAGTTGGGGATGTTGGTGTCCGCCCTGCTGGTTGGGGCGGGCATAGGTTCCATGCCGGGTGGCTGGCTCTCTGACCGGTCGGTCCGTTGGACCCTGGTGGGGGGTCAGGCCCTGCTGGCTGTCATGGTCGTTGGCCTCAGTCAGGTTTCCTCGTTCCAGGTTTCCCTGGCTCTCCTGTTCTTGGGAGGCATTGGCTACGGCGCTGTCACTGCTACCGCCACCAAGGCGGTCGCTGCCTGGTTCACGACGCGAGAGAGGGCGCTTGCCATGGGTCTGACGGTGTCTTCCGGACCGATGGGAAGCGCCATCATCTCCCTGATACTTCCGCCACTAGGCCAAGCCTGGGGGTGGCGGCCCGCGCTGCTTCCCTTCACAGGGCTCGTTTTGGTCAGCACCCTTGCCTGCGCTGTGTTGTTCCGATCTCCTCCGGCGGACCGGGGACCGGGCAGGGAGATGTCCCATGTAAGCATTGGGGTCTGGGGCATTCTCAAGAAGAAGGAGACCTGGCTTCTCAGCGGTTCTGCCATGCTAATGGGTGGCGTCGAGCATGCTTTCCGGACGTATTTCCTCCTTCACCTGACGGAGGTGACTCTCCTGTCTGTAGTAGTAGGAGGTTGGTATCTGGCCCTTTCTCACGGAAGCGGCCTCCTGGGACGGGTCGGCTGGGGCATGGTCGCCGATCGCTGGTTCCGCGGGGACCGGGCCGGTTTGTTTGCCGTGTTGCCGCTGATGGCGGGTATGGCGGTCTTGCTGCTTGGCCTGGGCTGGGGTTCCCCCTGGATACTGCCGCTGCTGGCGATCATGTTCGGCCTGGCTGGCGGCGGCTGGGTTGGGGTCTGGTCGCTCATTCTCCTGGACAAGGCCAGCACAAGATCGTCCGGAACGGAGATCGGCCTGGTGATGAGCTTCACCTATGTCGGAGTGGTCCTTGGCCCGATTCTGTTCGGGCGCGGGGTTGACCTGACCGGGTCTTATCAGACCATGTGGATGGCCGTGGCGGCTGTAGCAATACCGGCCTCGGCGTCCGCTCTGCTCCTGAGGCGGTCCCGTCACAAGACTGGACCCCCGGCTGCCTCATCGCCGGCCGGTCTTCCCCGGGGCTCCGGGCGGGAAGCCTAGAGCCTGGACCGGGTCAGCAGTCCTCACAATCCTTGCTCTCGGCCCTTGGCGAGGCTTCGATGACGCTCAGGAAGGAAAACGGGGACTCGCGTCTGACCAGGTCGAATCCGGCCCCTTCTACCAGGAATTCCGTGCGCCGGTTGAGCTGGCAGGCGAAGCGA